>SDBV01012648.1_pt1 | contig 10804 bp, 10 predicted proteins | sample 2277081 | NCBI WGS metagenome assembly SDBV01 (sample SAMN10402039, study PRJNA504765) | marine sediment metagenome | isolation source: marine sediment core GS10_PC15, 223 cmbsf | place: Arctic Ocean: Southern Knipovich Ridge | collected 2010
ATTTCTTCTTTGGTTGCCTCTTCTGGAGCAGCTGTTTGCTCCTTTAGCGGCTTGTCTTTTTCCTCTTTTTTTGTGCCCGCATCAAGATCGATTTTCCCATCTACTTTAATACCTTTTAATTTTGGTGATTCGGATACCGCGTCCACCTTAGGAGTTGTTTTTATTTCCTCTGTTGCAGATTCTGATCCGGTTGCCGTTTCACTTTCACTTACTTTGGGAACATCTGGTTTTTGTTCGATTGTATCAGAGGTACTCAGGCCAACATTTTTTATTAGTATTTCATCGTCATCAGAATGCTTCCGGTTTCTGTCATCCATTTTTTCGATAACATAGTTTTCACCATGTTGCAGTCCGATGTTAAGGCTCTCAGCTTCCTCTTTTTCAAGAAGAGAGGAAGCAAATTCTTTCGCAAGAATAGCATATTGCTCGGAGGATACTTTGGCATTCGGACTTCTGTCAATGGAAAATCCTTTTTTCTCAAGATGCTCAATGATGGTATCCTTTCCTACATTAAGTTTCCTTACCACCTGGCTGATCCTCATTGATTTTTCTTCTGCCATACTCAAATATCCTTCTTTTTTGTCGTTTTAAAAAACCTGCTATTCGAACTCCTTGTTCAATATTCCTAATACATCACCAATTGTTTCTTCTTCCAGGTCTGTTCTTCTTGCAAGTTCATCTTTTGAAAGGGACAGTACACTTTTAGCAGTATCCAACCCTACACGTTTAAGTTCGTCAATGACCCATCCTTCAATTTCATCTCCAAATTCATCAAGGTCGACATCTTCTTCTTCCAAAGCATTAAGTTCCCTAAACACATCAATTTCATATCCTACAAGTTTACTGGCCAACTTTATATTTTGCCCGCCTTTGCCAATGGCCAGAGAAACCTGGTCGGGTTTCAAATAAACTGACACTCGCCCATTTTCTTTATCAATAGTCATTGAAGTAATTTTTGCCGGACTCAGCGCCCTGGAAATATAGAGTTCAAGATTATCTGTGAAATTGATTACATCTATATTTTCATTTTGCAATTCACGTACAATTGCATGGATTCTTGACCCTTTCATACCCACACAAGCGCCAACCGGATCGATTCTGTCGTCGTAAGATTCTACCGCGACTTTAGCACGTTCTCCTGGTTCACGAACTACATTTTTTATTGTAATCAGGCCGTCATAAACTTCAGGTACTTCACTTTCAAAAAGTCGCTCCAAAAACTTAGGTGAAGTACGGGAAAGAATGATCTTCGGATTGCCGTTTGCCATTTCTACCCGGTGAACTACAGCCCGGGCTGAATCACCTTTTCGAAACCTGTCCTTTGGGATTTGCTCATTTTTTGGAAGAATGATCTCATTCCCTTCGGCATCAATAAGAAGTACCTCCCTGCTAAGTATCTGGTAAACCTCGCCAGTGATTACTTCTTCCACAAGGTCCTTATATTTCTGGAAAAGAATATCTTTTTCCAGGTCTTTAATTTTCTGTATCAAAGTTTGTCGTGCGGTCATTACTGCCCTCCGGCCAAAATCAATCAATTTGATCTCCTCAGCTACTTCTTCTCCAATTTCGAAGTCGCTCTCGATTTTTCTGGCATCTGTAAGACAAATTTTATCATATTCCCAGATATCCTCTGAGTTGTCATCTACAATTTCCCTGAACCTCCAGATTTCCAGGTCTCCCTTATCCGCATTGATAACAATATCAAAATTATCATCATAACCATATTTCTTACGAATCATCGTTCTGAAAACGTCTTCCAGGATCCGTATCATGGTAGGTCGGTCAATATTCTTGTTCCTTGCAAAGTCTGCAAATGATTCGATTAAAAATTGGGTATCCATTTTTTAACTATTTATTAAATGAAACTAACACCTTCGTAACTATAATATCTCCAAAAGAGACCTTTGTTTCCTCTGTTTCAGATTTTTTCCCTTTATACTTAATTTTTTTTCGTATCATGATGAAATCTTCTTCTACAGTCATTAATTCTCCTTCCAATTCTTCTTCGTGAATCGTTTTCACACGAATTTTCCGTTTAATATTCTTTATGTATTGTCTCCTGTTTTTTAGTGGTGTATCAATTCCCGGAGACGATACTTCCAGCACATACTTTGAATCAAATAAATCGCTTTCTTCGATTTCATTGGCAACACTTCTGCTTAACCTGGCACAAGCATCGATGGTCAATCCTGAGTCGCTATCGACCAGAAGTACCACTTTGGGGTTGCTCTCGGCTCCCCTCATTTCTGCCTCAACCAGAAACTGGTCTTCAGAAAGAATATGTTCCGTAATTCTCGATATTTCTTTCAGTACATCCATGTATTAGAAAACAAAGAGGGGACAAAATTGTCCCCCCGTTCCTAAGAGTGATGCAAAAATAAAGGTTTTTTTAATTATGACCAAGATGAATACAGTTATAGTTTCTGGTTTGTTTCCTTTTGTTATTTTTGCGACATGCCACAGGAATTAGTTATTTACAATAGCCTCTCGAGAAAAAAGGAAAAATTTGAGCCCCTGAACCCGCCATTTGTCGGGATGTATGTTTGTGGCCCTACGGTATACAGCGATGTTCATCTTGGCAATGTTCGCACGTTTCTCTCATTCGATGTTATCTATCGGTATTTGTTGCACCTTGAATACAAGGTGCGGTATGTACGCAACATCACTGATGTAGGACATCTTGAAAGTGATGCGGATGAAGGTGAAGACAAGATCAGTAAAAAAGCAAGACTTATGAATCTTGAACCGATGGAAATTGTACAACAATATACAAACAGCTTTCATGATGTTTTAAATCAATTTAACTTATTGCCACCGAGCATTGAACCCTCTGCAACCGGCCATCTGATGGAACAAATTGAATGGGTGATGGATTTGGTTGATAAAGGGCTGGCATATGAAGTAAACGGATCGGTTTACTTTGATGTGAATAAATACAATGAAACCGAACATTATGGTAAATTATCGGGCAGGATAATAGATGAGCTGATGGAAAGCGGACGTGAACTTGACCGTCAGGATGAAAAGAGGGATAATATAGATTTTGCTATTTGGAAAAAAGCATCGCCCGGCCATATCATGCAATGGAACTCTCCATGGGGTTGGGGATTCCCGGGATGGCACCTGGAATGCTCCGTAATGAGTACAAAATATTTAGGTGACACTTTTGATATACACGGAGGAGGATTGGATTTAAAATTTCCGCACCATGAGTGCGAAATCGCACAGTCAGTAGGTGCTAGGGGCAAAGATCCTGTGAAATACTGGTTACATACAAATATGCTAACAGTAAATGGACAAAAGATGAGTAAGTCACTTGGTAATTCATTTCTTCCTGAGGAACTATTCAAGGGTAGTCATAAATTACTGGATAAGCCTTACAGCCCTATGACAGTTCGCTTTTTTATGCTGCAATCACACTACTCCAGTACACTCGATTTTTCTAACAATGCCCTGGGAGCAGCACAGAAAGGATATAAAAAACTGGCTAATGGATTACGTATTGTTAAGAAAATGAAATACGTAGAGGATGGGGAAGCCATTGATGAAGGGCTGGCAATTCAGTTGTCGAATACCATTGATGCCTGCCGGTTTGCCATGAATGATAATTTTAATACAGCACTCACCATTGCGCAATTATTCAATTTATTGAAACGGATCAATTCAATAAATACCGGGAGCATGAAATATTCTGCCCTGGGTGAAGAGATTTTTAATAAAATGAAATCAACCTATATTAATTATATGGAAGATGTTTTGGGTCTGCTGGAAGAAGTACCTGAAGATACAGAAAAGTTTTTGAACCCACTTATTGAATTGTACAGAGATGCGAAGTTCAACAGGGAATTTGATAAAGTTGATAAGATCCGTGCGGATCTTAAAAATTCAGGAATCATTTTGAAGGACATGAAAAATGGAGTTGACTGGGCTTATGAGGAGTAAATATCTAATAGTACTTGGCCTTGTATGCTGGCTTGGGTCATGTAGTACAAAAAAAGCGGAAGTTGAAAAATCAAAACTGCCGGTAAAACGGTTTGATGTTCCTGTCTTCAATGCGGATTCAGCGTACAATTTTGTAAGAATACAGGTAGAGTTTGGCCCCAGGGTACCCAATACTCCCGAACATCGCCGGACAGGCGATTATTTAGTTGAAAAATTTAAAAATTATGGAGCAGAAGTTGTTGAGCAGACTTTTGAATCAACAACATTTGATGACCATAAATTGTATTTGCGCAACATCATTGCTAGCTTTTATCCTGAAAAAACAAAACGGATATTGCTTGCTGCACATTGGGACAGCCGACCTTATGCTGATAAGGATGAAGATGAAAGCAGAAGAAACGAGCCCATTGAGGGAGCTAATGATAGCGCCAGTGGTGTGGCCGTATTGCTGGAAGTAGCCAGATCATTGAGTGAGAGTACAAATAAACCCGATGTTGGAATTGATATCATATTGTTTGATGGTGAAGATTGGGGTGAACTAAATTATGGAAGTAGAAGGCCTACTCCTCCCGGCCTGGATTCATGGTGGTGCCTGGGTTCACAATACTGGTCTAAAAACAAACACAAGCGAAATTATTCCGCATACTATGGCATTTTACTGGACATGGTGGGAGCAAAAAACGCGCAATTTCCCAGGGAAGGATTATCAAGGCGGTATGCCGGCAGGGTAACGAAAAAGATTTGGGATTGGGCCAATTCCATCGGTTACGGAAACCTTTTTATCTATGACAAGCGGGGGGAAATTATCGATGATCATAAATATGTAAATGAAGATGCAAAAATACCGATGGTTAATATTGTCCATTACGACAATGAAAACGGATATTTTGGAGATTTTCATCACTCGCATAAGGATAATCTCGACCTGATTGACAAAAACGTTTTAAAAGGTGTTGGTGAAACGCTGTTATATGTAATTTATCACGAGAAGCGATAATCTTTCCCCGTTAAACTAAGAAGGTATTTGCCGTATCCACTGTTTTTTAAATGGTTCGCAAGTTTTTCCAGTTCGTTGGCATTGATATAATTCATGGTATAAGCAATTTCTTCAATGCAGCCGATCTTTAGCCCCTGTCGCTCTTCAATTACTTTCACAAATTCACCTGCCTGCATCAGTGAACTAAACGTACCGGTGTCAAGCCAGGCTGTGCCCCTGCTGAGAATATCAACACTTAATTTTCCTATTTTGAGGTAGTGTTTATTCACATCGGTTATTTCATATTCGCCGCGGACGCTTGGGGTAAGGTTTTTAGCGATATCGACTACATCATTATCATAAAAGTAGATTCCCGGAACAGCATAGCTAGATTTAGGGTTTTCCGGTTTTTCTTCGATTGAAATCACTTTTTTGTCTTTATCAAACTCAACAACACCATATCTTTCCGGATCGTTAACATGGTAGGCAAAGACGATGCCACCATCCGGGTTGTTATTATTCTTGAGTAATTTTCCCATGCCTCCACCATAAAAAATATTATCTCCAAGAATTAAAGCTACCGGATCATTCCCAATAAATGTCTCACCAAGTGTAAATGCCTGGGCAAGGCCCTCCGGTTTATCCTGTCCAATATATTGAAATGAACACCCTAATTGTGAGCCATCGCCCAACAAGTCTCTGAATAAAGGTAAATCCTTGGGTGTTGAAATAATAAGTATCTCCCTGATCCCTGAAATGAGAAGTGTAGATAAAGGGTAATATATCATTGGTTTATCGTACACCGGGAGAAGTTGCTTACTTACCGAAAGTGTAATTGGGTGTAGCCTTGAACCGGTTCCACCTGCGAGAATAATACCTTTCATAAATTTTCTGAATTAGATTATCAAAAATTAGCGTTCATCGTACTGTTCAGAATAATACTCCCGGTAAGCACCAGAGGTCACATGTTCCAACCAGACATCATTTTTGAGGTACCATTCAACAGTTATTTCGATACCCTCTTCAAACGTTAAGGAAGGCTTCCATCCCAGTTCAGTTTTTATTTTGGAAGCATCTATTGCATACCGCATATCATGGCCTGGCCGGTCTTTAACAAAGGTTATCAGCGTTTCTGATTCTCCCTCATTTTTCCCCAGTTTTTTATCCATCAACCGGCAAACAAGCTTTACAATGTCTATATTTTTCCACTCATTAAAGCCTCCAATATTATATGTTTCCCCTAGTTTGCCTTGATGAAATACAAGGTCGATGGCCTGGGCATGGTCCTCTACATATAACCAGTCACGTACATTAAGACCCTTTCCATACACAGGTAGCGGATTGTTATTTTTTATATTGTTGATAATTAACGGAATCAACTTTTCCGGAAACTGATAAGAACCGTAGTTATTAGAGCAATTTGAAATTACTACCGGAAGGCCGTAAGTATTTTCATAAGCTCTTACAAAATGGTCTGAACTTGCTTTTGAGGCCGAGTATGGCGATTTAGGGTCGTATGCTGTTGTTTCCAGAAAATAACCCGTATCTCCCAGGGAACCGTATACCTCATCGGTTGAAATGTGATAAAATCTTTTGCCATTGAAATTGTTTTTCCAATTTTCCAATGCGGCATTTAAAAGGTTGACGGTGCCTGTAACATTGGTATTTACAAAACTCAACGGATCTATAATGGATCGGTCAACATGGGATTCGGCAGCCAGGTGAATAACACCGGTAAAGTCATAATCAGTGAACAGGATTTTTATAAATTCATTATCGTAAATATCACCTTTTACGAATGTATAATTGGGTTGATCCTGAATGCCCCTTAAGTTTTCGAGGTTTCCGGCATAAGTAAGTTTATCCAAATTTACAATATAATAATCAGGGTAGTCGATCACCATTTTACGAACCACATGCGACCCGATAAATCCTGCACCACCAGTTATAAGTATCGACTGTTTATTTTTCATTTTGATTCTTCAATCTTAATTGCCAGTTCCAGGCATCAGCCAGGGAATCGGATAATGAAAATTCTGCTGCCCAATCAAGTGTATCTTTCGCTTTTTTCACATCAGCCCATACTTTGACTACATCTCCCTCACGACGAGGGCCAATACGGTAATTTACCTTTATTCCTGTATTGGATTCGAATGTGTTGATTACCTCTAGCACACTATTGCCATTACCAGTTCCCAGATTTATGAAATCCAGGTAATTTGTTTCTTGAATATTTTCCAGAACAAGTAAAGCTTTTACATGAGCTTTGGCCAGGTCCACCACATGAATGTAGTCCCGGATACACGAGCCATCCACTGTATCGTAATCGTCTCCGAACACAACGAGTTCTCCCCTGATCCCAATTGCACTTTGGGTCAGAAATGGGATTAGATTATTGGGGATACCGATTGGTAGTTCACCAATATTAGAAGAAGGATGCGCCCCGATTGGATTAAAGTATCTCAGTGAGATCGTTTTTATATTTTCACCTGATTCCATTATATCCTTAAGGATGGCTTCGCAAATCTGTTTTGTGTTCCCATAGGGTGACTTCGCTGGTTTTACTGGTGATTCTTCAGTGACAGGAAGGGCATCGGGTTGCCCATATACAGTACACGAGGATGAGAATACGATATTGGCAACTTTATATTTCCTCATCGTATCCAGGAGAACGACAAGCGAATGAACATTGTTTCCATAATATTTAAGTGGATTGGAAACTGATTCGCCTACTGCTTTGTATGCCGCAAAATGGATGCAACCGGAAATATTTTCCTCGGACTCAAAAACGCTCTCCATAAACCGGGAATCATTACAATCACCTTCATATAATTTTACATTTGTTCCAATAATTCTTTCGGTTCCTGTGATGGCACTTTTTTCGGAATTACAGAAATTATCTATAATTATCGGAATATATCCTGCGTTATGAAGTTCAACAACAGTGTGGGATCCTATATAACCAGCACCTCCTGTTACAAGAATTTTGGACATAACTATCTTATATAATCTTTAAAAGTATTGTGTTCTGTTTTGTAAAGTTTTTCCTCAGGAAGGGATTTAAAATATTCGTAAGTGATTTTAAGTCCTTCCGCCCTGGAAATTTTTGGTTCCCAATCTAAGATCTTCCTGGCTTTGGAAATATCAGGTTGACGTTGTATAGGGTCATCTTTGGGTAATGGTTTGTAGATTATTTTTTGTGTTGTACCTGTAAGTTTCATGATTTCGTCAGCGAATTGTTTAATCGTAATTTCATCAGGATTACCAATGTTTACCGGAAAAACATAATCACTAAATAGTAGCCTGTAAATACCTTCAACAAGATCATCAATATAGCAGAATGACCTTGTCTGGCTACCGTTACCAAATACCGTTAAATCTTCACCGCGAAGTGCCTGTCCAATAAATGCAGGAAGCACACGTCCGTCGTTGAGTCTCATTTTAGGCCCGTAGGTATTAAATATACGCACAATGCGCGTGGCCAGTTTATGATAAGTATGGTAGGCCATTGTGATAGCTTCCTGGAACCGTTTTGCCTCGTCATAAACCCCTCTAGGACCTATGGGGTTTACATTGCCATAATATTCCTCCGTTTGCGGGTGAACAAGAGGGTCGCCATACACCTCAGAAGTGCTTGCAACAAGAATACGTGCTTTTTTTGACCGTGCAAGCCCCAGTAGGTGGTGTGTCCCCAACGAACTCACTTTCAATGTCTGGATCGGGATCTTAAGATAGTCAATCGGGCTTGCAGGGGAAGCAAAATGGAGAATATAGTCCAGGTTGCCAGGAACATGCACAAACTTTGAAACATCGTGATGGAAAAACTCGAAACCTGATTCTTTAAAAAGGTGCTGGATATTTTCAATGTCACCGGTAATCAGGTTATCCATGCCAACCACCTGGTAACCTTCTTTCACAAAGCGGTCGCACAAATGGGAGCCGATAAAACCGGCAGCGCCTGTTATTAGAATGTTCTTATTTGCCATAAATTTCTTTTCTTCCGATACTAATATAAGTGAATCCATGCTTTTCAGGTAACTCTGTAGCATAAAGGTTTCGTCCGTCAAATATTAGCTTTTGGTTCATAAGTTCACCCATTCTTACAAAATCGGGTGTTCGGAATATGGGCCATTCAGTTACAATGAGAAGGGCATCTGCACCTTTTAAAGCGCTGTATTCATCTTCATAGTAGTTGATTGAGTCACCAAATTTTACCCGGATATTTTCAATGGCCTCCGGGTCATATACCTGGATTTTTGCTCCTTTTTCAATTAAGATCCGAATATTTTCAGTGGAAGGGGCTTCACGGATATCATCCGTATATGGTTTGAAGGCAAGACCCCAGATTGCAATTGTTTTATTGGCCAGATCACCATTGAAATAGGATTCCATTTTAGGGATAAGTTTCACTTTCTGGCTTGTGTTAATGTCCATTACCGCATTTAGGATCTTAAAATCGTAATCTACCGATTTTGATGATTTTGCAAGTGCCTGAACATCTTTTGGGAAACAACTACCGCCGTATCCAATACCGGCAAAAAGGAATCTTTTACCAATCCGTGTGTCTGTTCCTATACCTTTTCTTACTGCATCAATATCGGCACCAAGCTTTTCACAAAGATTGGCGACTTCATTCATAAAAGTAATTTTCGTTGCCAGGAAGGAATTAGCTGCATATTTCGTCAATTCCGCTGATCGCTCATCCATAAACAGTATCGGATTACCCTGGCGAACCAGAGGGGCAAACAATTCAGACATCAATTTTTTTGCCTTTTCTGATGTTGTGCCAATTACAACCCGGTCAGGTTTCATGAAGTCCTCTACTGCAACACCTTCGCGTAAAAATTCCGGGTTGGATACAACATCAAACTCCTGATTGGTATTTTTACTGATATGATCGCGTACTCTCTCAGCAGTACCGACTGGAACAGTACTTTTATCTACAATCACTGTGTACTTAGTCAATAATTGACCCAGGTCGTCGGCAACTTTTAAGATATATTGAAGGTCAGCGGAACCATCATTACCCGGAGGTGTAGGCAGGGCAAGAAAGACAATATCTGCACCAGAAATCCCCTCGTGGAGTTCGGTTGTAAAAGAAAGCCTGCCCTGCTTAATATTATGTTCAAATAATGATTCAAGACCGGGTTCGTATATTGTGATGATACCATTTCTGAGCTTCTCAACTTTATTTACATCGATGTCCACACATACAACATGATTTCCTGTTTCTGCAAGACATGTTCCTGTAACGAGTCCTACGTATCCGGTACCAATTACGGCTATATTCATTTAATATTAATATTTATCTTTTATCAATAGAGATTTTGCTGGTGCAAATTTATTTGTAAAATGTGTGAATATTACTATTTAGGTTCATAGTTATAAAAGTATTATGAATTTACTCGTATTGTATATTCATTTTAATGCTTAAATTAGCGAACGAATGAACCTAAAAATCACCAACACATTGATAATAAGATGATTAAAGATATAAGTATTAGCGAAAATATTGCAATGATCGAAAAAATGATCCAGGACCTGGGAGCCAAAGAGATAAAGCCTTTTATGATGGAATGGGATGAGAAACAGATATTCCCGGTAGCGTTATTTAAAAAGCTGGGGGAGCATGGCCTGATGGGTGTATTGGTTCCGGAGGAATATGGAGGAGCAGGAATGTCCTATCAGGAATATGTAACTGTAATATCCGAGCTTGGGAAAATCGACGGGTCAATAGGGCTGTCTGTTGCAGCACATAATTCATTGTGTACAAACCACATTCTCCAGTTCGGTGATGAAGATCAGAAATCAAAGTGGTTACCCAAACTGGCTTCAGCAGAATGGATTGGTGCCTGGGCGCTGACAGAACCTAATACGTGATCCGAT
>SDBV01012649.1_pt1 | contig 10803 bp, 8 predicted proteins | sample 2277081 | NCBI WGS metagenome assembly SDBV01 (sample SAMN10402039, study PRJNA504765) | marine sediment metagenome | isolation source: marine sediment core GS10_PC15, 223 cmbsf | place: Arctic Ocean: Southern Knipovich Ridge | collected 2010
CTGTAAAATGTCATTCTGAACGGAGTGAAGAATCTTTTTATTTCATTGGTTATCAACATTATAAGATTTTTCGTTTCACTCAAAATGACAGCTAAAAGTTAGTTTTGCAAAGGACTCTAAAATTTTGATACAATAAAATAATATGGCAAAAAGAGATGCATTAGGAAAAGGTTTAGGAGCATTAATTGAAGATGCTGACCAAAAAATATTTGAGATTGGCTCTGTAAATGAAATTGACATTAATGCAATTGAAGTAAATCCTTTTCAATCACGAACAAAATTTAATGAGCAAACATTAAACGAATTAGCAAGCTCAATAAAACAATTAGGTATAATTCAACCCATTACTGTTCGCAGAGTAAACAAAAACAAATTTCAGCTTATAAGCGGTGAAAGAAGATTTAAAGCTTCTAAAATTGCAGGGCTGACTAAAATTCCAGCTTACATACGTACTGCCGATGACCAGGGACTATTGGAAATGGCTCTGGTTGAAAATATTCAACGTGAAGATCTAAATTCAATTGAAATTGCTATCAGCTACCAACGTTTAATTGAAGAATGCCGGCTTACTCAGGAAACTCTTAGTGAACGTGTAGGAAAAAAACGTTCTACTATCGCTAATTACTTACGTTTATTAAAACTGCCTGCTGAAATTCAGTTAGTAATAAAAGATAAGGAAATCTCAATGGGACATGCCCGAACATTAGTAAATATTGACGACAAAGAAACCCAAATCAAAATTTGTAATGAAATTATTAAAAACGATTTATCTGTACGTAAAGTTGAAGATATTGTTAGAAATTTATATGAACAATCAAAAACATCTAAACAATCAAATTTATCCAATGAATACACACAGCTTAAAGAACATCTTTCAAAATACTTTCAGACAAATATTGAATTTAAACGAAACGACAAAGGAAAAGGAAAAATTGTTATCCCTTTCAGTTCCGACGAAGAGCTTGAACGCATTGTTGGGATTTTAGATAAGATAAATTGAATTCTTAACCTGCATTATTCATAAATTTTGGGAATATCTTATACAAGTAAGCATTTGGCAAAAAAAGAATTTGCCTATTGCAGACTGCCGACTGTTTACCCCGTTGGATTTGTTGTTTATCCAACTGGGGCCGACTTGTCTGTTTTTTGCACTGAATTATGCATAATTCAGACTAAATTACATTTACTAATTAAATATATTCTATTATTTGCTTTCTTACTTTTTTTTTACTGTTCTTTCGGTCAGAATCAGGAAAACGATACTACTTCGGTGAGTGTGAAAAAACATTCACCAACCAGAGCTTCTTTATTCTCAACTGTAATACCGGGGTTAGGACAGGCATATAACAAAAAATACTGGAAAGTCCCTGTTATTTATGCAGGATTTGGTGCTTTATTTTACTTTGCTATTGATAATAATAAAGAGTATCAAAAATTTAAAGATGCTTATGAAGTACGGACCGATACAAATTCTACAGCTATTGATGTATTTGCTAATACAAATGCTACTTTGGATGACATAATAAAAGGCAAAGACAGATGGCGCAGATACCGTGATCTGGACTATATCGGAATAGCTGTTTTATACATACTAAACATTGTTGATGCAAGCGTTGATGCTCATTTTTTTGATTATGATATAAGTGATGACCTTTCTTTAAGAATAGAACCTTATTTTATTGAAACAACAGCATTTAATTGTAAATTTGGGTTGAAATGTTGTATTAAGTTTTAAATGACTAAAATACTTAAAATGTTTATAATTTTAGCTCATTTTAGGCATTTCTATAATATACTAAAAACACCGTCATTGCAATCCCGACACAAAGTGTCGGGAGAAGCAATCTCAAAGTTATAAAAAAAATTATATTTGCTATTAAAATTTAAACGAATGAAAATTATAATATTAATTTTTTGCGTTCTTTGCGTCAATGTCTCACGCAAAGTCGCAAAGTCCGCAAAGTTTAATACTATTTATTACTCTTATTTTTCTTTGCGTTCTTCTTGCCCTGTGGAATTTGCAGAGCAAGTATTCCACAGGGTAAATCTTTGCGAGATAAATTTTGCGAGAAATTTTTATTGTGACTTGCTAATTATAGGTAATAATGATGATACAACTATTATTTCATCCGAAATTGACAATTATCAGATTGTTAATAATCTTGATAGCTTATTGAATTTATGGTATGTAAAACATTCCCTTGCTACAGATATACATTCGCAAAAATCAGCCGTTAACATTGTGGATACAATAGTTCCTGTTTTTACAGATTCGGTATATATTGAACGTCTTAAAGAGATAAATTCATTTGTTCGTCTATCTTACAATAAAAGAGTAAGGAATTTTATTCATGTTTATACTGTAGAGAAAAGAGAATTGGTTGAAATAATGCTGGGGCTTACAGAGTATTATTTTCCGATATTTGAAGAAATTCTGGATGCTTATAATTTACCGCTTGAACTGAAATATTTACCGGTAATTGAATCTGCCTTATACACAAGAGCAGTTTCAAAACGCGGAGCAACAGGTCTGTGGCAGTTTATGTACTATACAGGGAAAATGTACAATCTTAAAGTTACTACTTATGTTGATGAACGACGCGACCCGGTGAAATCAACTTATGCTGCGGTTCAATATTTAGAAGCTCTGTATAAGATTTACAACGACTGGATTTTAGTAATAGCTGCTTATAATTGCGGACCTGGTAATGTTAATAAAGCTATCAGACGTTCAGGCGGAAAGACAAATTACTGGGATATTTATTATCACCTGCCGCGTGAAACACGCGGTTACGTTCCTGCATTTATTGCAGCTACTTATGTTATGAATTATTACAATGAACATAATCTTTTTCCCAAAAAAATAGATTTGCCAATAGCTACTGATACCATTGAGGTAAATGAACAGTTACACTTAATGCAGGTTGCAGAAGTATTGAACATCCCGATAGAGCTGCTAAGAGATATGAATCCTCAATACAAAAAAGATATAATCCCTGCTCTTTATGCTTTAAAATTACCTTTTGAATACACACCACAATTTATTGCTCTGCAGGATTCTATTTTTGCTTATAAAGATTCTGTTTTCTTTAATCCTGAAAACATAGTAAAAAGTCCGCCTGATTATTCTACATCAAGATATACTCCTGCACCGCCTTCCGGTGATATGACAAAACTTTTCTATACAGTTAAATACGGTGATAATTTGGGTTTCATAGCAAGCTGGTATAATGTTCGTATTTCCGATTTAAGATACTGGAATAATATTAGACGCAACCTGATAAGAGGCGGACAAAAGCTCGTTGTTTATGTCCCGAAAAAAAAAGCAGATAAATACAAAAAAATCAATTCAATGAGCTTTGCTCAAAAGCAAAAAATGGCAGGTAAAAGTGTAACTACTACTACTTCAGACGAAAAAAAAGAAACAGCCACATCCCAACCTTCCCCAAAAGGGAAGGAGTTTTCTGATAATAATTATATATATTATACAGTAAAGTGGGGTGATACTTTATGGGATATTTCAAAAAAGTATCCCGAAGTATCAGTTAACGATATTATGAAACTAAACAACATTTCAAATGCTCGTAAACTGACACCGGGGCAGGTTATTAAAATCAGGAAGAAAACTAATTAATGAAAATGAATAAGTTAATATATGTATTGATTATATCATTTTTTATAACAAATGGAATTCATGCACAAAATGATACTTTAACAATTGACAGTTTACGTAAAGATGCTTTAAAGATATTTATTGATTGCAATTATTGTGATGAGGATTTTATTAGAGAAGAAATTAAGTTTGTTAACTATGTAAGAGATTCGAAAGAAGCCCAATTACATATTCTTATTACAAAGCAATTTACAGGAAGCGGAGGCGAAGAATATTCGCTTTTTTTTATTGGTCAGAAAAAATTTAGTAAAATGCAGGATACTCTTAAATTTTATACTAATGCTGATGATACTGATGATGAAATAAGAAATAATTTAGTACAAATGTTAAAAATCGGCTTGATAAGATATGCTGCAAAAACTCCTTTATATAATAAAATCTTAATAAATTTTGAGCAACCGTCAGAAAGTAAATTAGTTGAAGATAAATGGAAAAGCTGGTTATTTGAAATAGATTTAGGTGGTTGGTTTAATGGTGAAGAATCGGTAAAATATACATCAATATGGTCATCCATCTCTGCAAGCAAAATAACTCCGGAATGGAAAATAGAATTTTATGTATATAATAATTATAATGAAAATAGTTTTAAAATAGAAAATGATACTACAATTAAAAGTATTATTAGCTCACAATATTTTGAAAATCAAATAGTGAAAAGTTTGGGAGAACATTGGTCTGTTGGAGAAAAGATAGATATTTATTCTTCAAGTTATTATAATAAAAAGTTTCAATATAATATATATCCGGCAATAGAATATAATCTTTTCCCATACTCTCAATCAACAAGAAAACAATTAAGATTTTTGTATAGTGCAGGATATGGTTATTGTTATTATAATGATACTACTATCTTTAATAAAACTGAGGAAGGATTATTTGGCAATGAACTTGTAATAGCATTTGAAATCAAAGAAAAATGGGGCTCAATATCTACATCCATAAAAGGTTTTAATTATTTCCATGATTTTTCAAAGAATAGTCTTAATTTATGGACATCATTAGACCTAAGAATTGTTAAAGGATTATCATTTACTATTTCAGGTAATATTTCTTTAGTACACAATCAGATATCATTACCAAAAGCAGGTGCTACACAAGAAGAGATACTGTTAAGAAAAAGACAATTGGCTACTCAATACATATATTGGGGTAATATAGGAATTACTTATACATTTGGTTCAATTTATAACAATGTAGTAAACCCAAGATTCGGAAATTAAAATATGGATGATGATTAGAATAGTTATTGTATTATTAATAATTAGTTTAAACTCATTAAAATCACAAAATCTTATTCCCAATCCAGGTTTTGAAGAACATATAGGAGATTCTGTACTTTTTTGGTATCAGACAACAGGAGATTATTATCATTATGAAAAAGATTTTACAAAATCAGATAATATAAATAATATTAATTATATAAATGGAATTTGTGTATTGAACGCTACGCCCTCTGAATATTTACATATAAAACTTAAAGAAAAATTAACGAAAGGACAAAAATATTATTTAAAGATGTATGTTTATAAATATCGTAAATATGAAGATTGCAGTAAATATTTGAATTATGATATTAGCTGTTATTTTTCAAACCATTCAATTGATGTAAGCCATAGAACACAATTATATTATCCTCCACAAATCAATTTTTATATCAAAAATGAAAAGAATAAATGTAATTGGATATTACTTGAATCAAATTACCTTGCAAAAGGGGATGAGGAATATTTAACACTCGGGCATTTTTTTGACAAAAAGATTGAACTCAAAAATTCTAAATTAGAGGCAGATATTAATGCTAAACTTGAAGCTAAAACTAATAAATATCAAGCAGTAAAACATGAACTTGAAGCTCTAAAAACTGAGATGATAGAAAATGAGACAATAAAAAAATATCCAGAACTTTCAGAATATTTTGAAATTGATAAGGTAAAGAATAAGAAAGAAAAAGAAAAAAAACTTAAACAGTTTAATGAACAAGTAAAAGAAAAAAGCAATAAAATAGATAATATAATAAATAAAATAAATATAGAATTCCAAAAAAAAAATTATGAATTAGATATTGAACATTTTAAAAATGTAAAGGAATTAACAGATAAAAATCCTAACAAACAATGTCATTCCCGTTTCTATTTTGATAATATTTCATTAACACCAGTAACAAAAAATGATGACGAGATTCCTTCAAAATTTTATTATGAAAAAATAGAAATAGGTAAGGTTATTGAATTAAACAATATATTTTTTGAAACCAATAAATCGCAACTATTATCAAATTCAACAGAAGAACTTGATATGATATTAGAGTTAATGCAAACACATCAAAGTATAAAAATAGAAATTTCCGGACATACAGATAATACAGGAACCGAAGAACATAATTTAAAATTATCAGGAGCCAGAGCAAAATCTGTTGCAGATTATTTAATTGGTAAAGGAATAAATAATGAAAGGATCAAAATAAAAGGCTATGGTAGCTCTCAACCAATAGTAGAAAATAAAACAGAGGAAGGCAGGGCAAAAAACAGGCGTGTAGAGATAAAATTTATAAATATATGAGAATATTTCTATTCTTTTTTTTATTTTATATTTTATATTCAGATATAACTGCACAATTAAGGATTGATACATCCAAAACAATTGATTTATTAGTTAATAAATATTTTGTTAATACTAATAAAGGAGTACAAATTGATAAAATCAAGTTCATAGGTACTAAACGAGCAATAGGTTATTTTAATTGTGAATATAAATATAACAAACTTATAGAAAAAGGCATTATACTTAGCACAGGAAATGTTATTAATGCAATTGGACCAAATAATAAAAATAATTCCGGTGTTAATAATTATTTTCGTGGAGACTCGGAATTAGAGAAATTATCAAAAGCAAAATCCTTTGATGCTGCTATTATAGAATTTGAGTTTATTCCTCTTACAGATAGCATTTCTTTTAATTATATTTTTGCTTCAGAAGAATATCCGGAATATGTTTTTAAAGGTGTTAATGATGTATTTGCTTTTTTTGTAAAAAATTTATCTACAAATGAAGTTAAAAATATTGCATTACTTCCTTTAACTAATGAACCGGTTTCTATTGATAATATTAATTCTCAAATTAATAAAGAATATTATATTCATAATGAAAGTTGGGATAATCAAAATATTTTGAAATGGGAAAACGATTTAGAGAAAGGGGAACTGGCTTATTTGTTTCAATTTGATGGTTTAACTAAAATCCTTACTGCAGGTTTAAAGGTTGTACCATTTAATAATTATCTCTTTAAAATTTCTATTTCTGATATTGGAGATGGAATATTTGATTCCTGGGTATTATTAGAAGCTAATTCATTTATTAGCAATGGTAAAAGAACCAAGCCCAATCAGAATCAAATTAAGAATTATTTAAATAAATGTTTTCCGGAATCTGAAATATTATTTTCTAATTACTCATCAAAAATATCTTTAATTTTTGATATTAAATTTGCTCATAACTTATATAAAATTCCACCTGAAACATTACCCTTAATAAATAATATTTATCAATTATTAGATTATACTAATCTTCATTTGGAAATACACGGATATGCTGATGATGTTGGAACAGACCAATATAATTTATCTTTATCCCGGGAAAGAGCTAATTCTGTTGCAGAATACTTGATATCAAAAGGTATTAATAAAAACAGATTAGAAATATACGCTGAAGGTGAATTAAAGAATTTTAATTCTTCCGCCTCTGGTGGAAAATCAATAGAAAAAAACAGAGCAAGAAACAGGAAAGTTGAATTTATTTTTAAATGATGAAAGATATAATAAAAATAAAAAAAAGGGAACTATTATTTATTTGTCTTATTACTTTATCCACAATTAAAAAAAACAAAAAATGAAAAACATATTATTATTATTAATTTTTACTGTATTTACAGGTGTTTTTTATTCGCCTTGTCAAACTTTAAATGAACAAAGCAAGTTTAATTTTGACTTTGAACAGATAGACTCTAATACACAAAAACCTTTAAATTGGATTCAATGGGGTACAGATGATTATACCTTAACTCTTGATTCTATTGAAAAATATAATGGAAAATATTCTTTACGAATTGAACCTAACGAAATTAAAAGTGAAAATTCATTTGGTTCTTGTGCTTATTCAATCCCTGCTATATACAAAGGAAAACTAATAGAACTTAATGCATATTTTAAAATAAAAAATGTTGAAAATGGATGTGCAGGATTATTATTGAGAATTGATGGCGATAATGATATTTTGGAGTTTGATAATATGCAAAAAAAAGCTATTAGTGGCTCTATAAATTGGATGTTATATACAATACAATTGTCACTTCCTGAAGATGCAAAAACTATATATATAGGTGCTTTACTAGCAGGAACAGGCACAATGTGGGTAGATGATTTTCAGATAAAAATAGATGGGAAAGATTTATCAAAAGCAAAATCAAAAAAAATAAAAATTTACAAAGCACAACAAGATAAAGAATTTGATAATGGTTCGAAAATAGAGATTATTAAATTAACTGATAAGAAAATTGAAGAGCTTACTATAATCGGAAAAATATGGGGATTTTTAAAATATTATCATCCCGAAATAGCCAAAGGTGAATATAATTGGGATTATGAGTTGTTTCGCATTTTGCCTAAAGTATTAAATTCAAAAACAAAAGAGAATACACAAAAAATTTTATCGGAATGGATTAATAATTTAGGACAAATTGAAAAAACAAAAAAATATAATTTTAAAAATGTGAAATTATTACCAGACCTAAAATGGATTAATGAAACACCACTACTAAATCCAACAATAAAAAACCAACTTGAAATAATTAAAAATGCACAAAGACTTTCTGAAAATTATTATATTGATATATTTCCTTATGTAGGAAACCCTAAATTTAAGAATGAAAACAAATATTTACAATCTAAATATCCGGATGTTGGTTATAGACTACTTTCGCTTTATAGATATTGGAATATAATTCAATACTATTATCCAAACAAGCATTTAACAGATAGAGATTGGAACAATGTTTTACAGGAATTTATCCCAAAATTTGTAAATGCCGGGAATGAATTAGAATATAAACTTGCTGTATTAGAATTAATAGGACAAGTTCAGGATACCCATGCAAATATCTGGCAAAATGATAGTGTTTTAAACATTTATAATGGTAAATATTTTGCGCCGATTGAAGTTTCATTTATAGAGAATAAGGCTGTAGTAATGAGTACTTATGAAAAAGGTAAGAACACGGGATTACAAAAAGGTGATATAATTATTTCAGTAGATGGGAAAAATATTAAAACATTAATTGATGAAAAACTACTATACACACCCGCTTCAAACTACACTACTCAATTAAGAAATATTGCAGGTAATTTACTTAGAACGAACAATGATACTATTAAAATAATATATCAAAGAGATTCAATTATTGCTCAAATAAATATTAACTGTTACTCTCCTAAAGAAGCAGGTGTATATGACAAATACAAAAAGAAAGGAAAATCCTGGAAACTAATTGAAAACAATATTGGTTACATTTATCCGGGATTCATTAAAAATGATTCGCTTTCATATATTATGTCAAAACTTGAAAAAACGAAAGGTCTAATTATTGATTTTAGATGTTATCCTTCTGATTTTATAGTTTTTTCATTAGGCAAATATTTAATGCCAAGTTCAACAGAATTTGTAAAATTTTCTAATGGAAGTGTGCTAACACCTGGTTTATTTACATTTACAAAAACACTAAAAGTCGGAGAAAAAAATAAAGATTATTATAAAGGTAAAGTAGTAATTCTAATAAATGAGAAAACCCAAAGTTCAGCAGAATATACTACAATGGCATTCAGGGTAGCTCCAAAAGCCACTGTAATAGGAAGTATAACCGCAGGTGCAGATGGTAATGTTTCAGAGTTTTATTTACCCGGTGGTATTAGAACGATGATCTCAGGAATTGGTGTATATTATCCTAATGGAAAAGAAACTCAAAGAGTAGGTATTGTCCCGGATATAGAAATAAAACCAACGATAAAAAGTATAAAAGAAAACAAAGACGAAGTATTGGAAAAAGCAATCGACATAATAAATAAACAGGAATAAACTGTACAAAACAAAATTTATACATAAATAAAACATATCATACTCATATACAAGGATTCTCACCTTTTATTACTTCATCTGATATTTGTCAATTGAAGCTATATAGTAAGTTGATTTTAAATTGTGATAAACATGTCGTGTTGGATGTAAACAAAGAATATGTTTCAATATTTAATTCTGAAACGAATGAATTAGAAATTACTACATATATTGATTACTTGAAAAGAATAAAATAACTGGATATAACAGCAAGTAAAAAATTGTGCGGGTAATTAGTTAGCGGACAGGAAAATAGATTTGCGAGTTAAAGAGCATTTTGATAGCGAAATATTTGGAAATTGCCCACGGCTAATCGTAGTCTCCAGACTATGACCCTCGAATTTTTACCATTTCCACCAAATCATCTACTTTTAAATTATCAGCATCAATAACAAAGTGCGCTTTCTGGTAATACTTTTCTCGTTTTTTAAGGGTTTTAGAAATATAATTTTTCAGTTCGCTTAACGACTTTTGCTTAATCAATGGGCGAGCAACTTTATTATTCGCAAGTCGGTTTACTAAAGCATCAGCATCCATTTTTAAGTAAATGCTTATTCCCTGCCGGTTCATCCTTTTGATGTTATCAAAAAAACAGGGTGTGCCGCCACCTGTTGATACAACAATATTATCTAATTGAAATATTTTATTTAAAGCAGCTTTCTCAAGCTCTCTGAATTTATCTTCTCCCTGTTCTTTAAAAATATTATCAATTAAACATTTACTTTTTTCTTCAATAAAAGTATCTAAATCAATAAAGGTATAGTTCAACTTTTTGGCAAGTGTTTTACCAATTGTTGTTTTCCCGCATCCCATGAAACCAAGTAAGTAGATCCGCATAATAACATTAGAAACCTTTGCAAAACTAACTTTTAGCTGTCATTTTGAGTGAAACGAAAAATCTTATAATGTTGATAACCAGTGACATAAAAAGATTCTTCACTCCGTTCAGAATGACATTTTACAGGTTT
>SDBV01012650.1_pt1 | contig 10799 bp, 9 predicted proteins | sample 2277081 | NCBI WGS metagenome assembly SDBV01 (sample SAMN10402039, study PRJNA504765) | marine sediment metagenome | isolation source: marine sediment core GS10_PC15, 223 cmbsf | place: Arctic Ocean: Southern Knipovich Ridge | collected 2010
AAAACATGTTTAAAATTGGAGGGTTATTTTTCGTCTTTCCACTTACAAATTAAATAGCATAAAAGATGTAGGTAAGCTGGATGGTTGATTCTGATTTAATATTTCATCCGGTATAGGAGGATATATGACTAACATCGGATTCGTTGGTTTGGGCGTCATGGGTGGCCGGATAACTAAACGTCTGTTGGATGCTGGACACACGGTTACCGGGTATAACCGGACCAGGTCAAAGGCAAAGTGGTTATTGGATGCGGGGATGCAGTGGGGTGAATCACCGCGGGAGGTGGCTGAAAAATCCGACGTGGTTTTCAGCATGGTAACTAATACCACTGCACTGCATGCCATAATGGAAGGCCCTGATGGCTTGCTGGCAGGATTAGGGCCGGGTAAGATCTATGTAGATATTAGTACAGTCAGTCCAGCAGCCAGCCGGAAAATTGCAGCCCAAGTTGCTGCTAAAGGCGCACAGATGCTCGATGCGCCGGTCTCCGGTAGTGTTGTCACCTTGGAACAGGGCAAGCTATCCATCATGGTTGGCGGTGATCCGACAGCGTTTGAGAAAATCAAACCGATCTTACTGGACATAGGTCCAAGGGTAACCCATGTGGGTGGAAATGGTCTGGCGGTTACCATGAAGATTGCCACCAACCTCGGTCTGGCAGTCCAGATGCTGGCATTCTGTGAAGGTGTGATCCTGGCCGAGAAGAGCGGTATCAAGCGCGAGACAGCTGTCGAAGTGTTGCTGAATAGCGTTATTGCCTCACCCATGGTGAAGTATCGCGGTCCTTTCGTTCTTGAGATGCCGGAGGAAGCCTGGTTCAATGTAAACATGATGCAGAAGGACATGAACCTGGCTCTTGAGCTGGCTCAGCAGCTCGACGTGCCTTTACCCACCACTGCCGTTACTAATGAGTTCCTTACTGCCGCCCGGGGCATGAGGCTGGCCGACAAAGATTTTGCTATCGTTTTTGAGGTACTGGCGCGCATGGCCGGCTTATCCAAATAAACCGAAGCGTCGGTGGCAGCGGTGCTCAGGACACCGCGTGAGCAAACTTTATAAGGAGGCCAATCATGGGGCTTAAAACTTACGGTCTGATGGGTGTGGATTGGGAAGAACGAGTAAACTTAGAACGATTGCGCAAAGAGCGCCTGCAGCGGATAGGAAATCTGCTCCGCAAATCGGAGCTGGGTGCATTGTTGTGCTTTGATATGAGCAACATCCGCTATATAACAGCTACTCATATTGGCACCTGGGCTATGGACAAGTTGGTCCGTTTCTGTCTCTTGCCTCAGGATGATGAGCCAATTATGTGGGATTTTGGCTCCGCTGCCCGGCATCACCAATTGTATTGTCCGTGGTTGGGTGATGAGCGTTCCCGTGCTGGAATCTCCACACTCCGAGGAGCAGTGTCCCCTGCCTCAGGCCGGGCAGAAGATGTGGCCAGCAAGATCAGAGTCGAGCTGGAGGAACGCGGCTTGCTCAACGAGCCATTGGGCGTGGATGTTATTGAGTTGCCGGTGCTGTTCGCCCTTCAGGAAAATGGTATCAAGGTGGTGGATGGCCAGCAGCTGATGCAAGAGGCTCGGATGATCAAGACCCAGGATGAGATCACTTTGATCAACACGGCCTGTATGATGGTCGATGCCGCCTACGAGGAGCTCTATCGCACCATGAGGCCGGGAATGCGCGAGAATGAATGCGTGGGCCTGGCAAGCAAAGTGCTGTACGACCTGGGCTCAGAGTACGTGGAGGGCGTCAATGCCATCTCCGGCGAGCGCTGCAACCCTCATCCTCATGTCTATACCGATCGCGTGTTCCGCCCAGGCGACCCGGCCTACTTCGACATCCTGCACAGCTACAATGGCTACCGCACCTGTTATTACCGGACCTTCGTTATCGGTAGCGCCTCGCAGGCTCAAGTAGAGGCCTACAAACGTTGCCGGGGTTATCTGGATGAAGCGATAAGTATAATCAAACCGGGTACTACCACCGCCGACGTGGTAAAAATATGGCCAAAGGCGAAGGAGTTTGGATTCCCGAACGAAGAGGCCGCTTTTGCTCTGCAGTATGGGCATGGAGTAGGACTCTCTATCTGGGAGAAACCGATCTTCAGTCGCCTGGTCTCGCTGGATCATCCGGAGGTGATTCAAGAGGGGATGGTCTTTGCGCTGGAAACATTCTGGCCGGCCTCGGATGGCTGGTCGGCTGCCCGTATTGAGGAACAGTTGGTAGTAACAAAGGAGGGATGCGAGGTCATTACCCGCTTCCCGGCCGAGGAGTTGATGGTGGCTGGAGCTCGGTATTATTCCGCTGCTGGCCCGCTTCCCACCATCCGGGAAACCCAGTCCCACCTGAATGCCTCTGCCAGTAAGCGCGGAACGGAAGCTGTGATCGCAGGCGCAAAAGCCGAAGGCAGCAGGGCCCAGGCTTGAGCGTTTGGAGAGATGAAAGCTTGAATCTAGCGGTCAGACGGATAGACGAGCAGTTATGAACATCTGCCACTCGTGCTCTGAGAGCAGATAGAACCGCACATCTGAATAGAGGGTAATTAAGCCTCCTTTCGTCCGGACTGCCACGCTTGAGGGAAAGGGGGTGATAGATCGGGAAAAAAGAACCGGCGACAGGGGTGTTGCCGTTCAAAAGGAGGAAAAGGAATGAAACGAGCCAAATTTTATAAGGAGGGAAAAGGAATGAAAAGTAACAATTATTTCACGGCGATGGTAATGATTTTAGCTCTGCTTTTGGCAGCAGGTATTGGCCTGACCACGCTTGGGGCTGCGCCGGCACAGGAAGAGAGGCCCATCCGTATCGGTGCCTCTTTGCCCCTGACGGGGGGTTTCTCCATTAATGGGCAGAAGCATAAGGACGGCTATGAGCTGTGGGCCAAATTGGTCAATGCGAAAGGGGGGCTTTTAGGCAAACCGGTTGAGCTTATCGTCAGTGACAACCAGTCGGACACCGAGGCATCCCTTTCTCAAGTTGAGCGCTTCATCAACGTGGACAAGGTTGACCTGATCTTTGGGACCTTCTCCAGTAAGCTTACCTTCCCCACCACCGCGATAACCGAGCAGGCAAAGATGGTCCATCCCATCCCATCTGGTGCAGCCTTGAGGATCTACGAGCGAGGCTTCAAATATGTTTTCTACTTCCAGCCGAATGCAGCGGAGTACGTTGGGGACAGCCCAATAGAGATGACTGAAAACTACGTGGCCTCCGGGAACCGGCCCAAGACAGCGGCCCTCGCCTATGCCGATGATTTTTTCGCCAACGCGATAGCAGCAGGCCTGTTGGGTAAGAATGTGGAAATTCCCGGAAGCAATAAAGTGATCGACCTGGCCCCCGGTTCCCTGGCAAAGGGAGGGGTGGAGGTAGTGTTTGTCGAGCAGTGGCCGGAAGAGGGGTTCTCGGACTGGATCACCCTGGCAAACTCGATAAAGGCCAGCGGCGCCGAGCTCCTGCTAGGGTTGACCGCCTCTCCCGATGAAGCAATCCAGTTGGTTCGAGCTTTGAAGACCGTGGGTTTTCATCCCAAGAGTGTGTACCTGAGCCAGGGGACCCAGGAAGAGTTCAAGGAAGCCCTGGGCGACATTGCCGAAGGCATCACGATCCACGCGGCCTGGCATCCTGCGGTCAGGTGGGAAGGACTCCTGGCGGGTGAGAAATTCACCAACCAGGATTTTCTCAAGGCCTTCAAAGAAGAATACGGCCGGGACGCTGATGAAGATGAAGCCATTCCATTCGCTCTTTCCCAGGGGATGGAGCAGGCTGTTCGAGCTACGGGCAGCACGGATAACACCAAGATCCGCGACTGGCTGGCGGCCCGCACCAAGGGAAACCCGGTAAAAACCATTCTGGGCGACTTTTACTGGGATGAGCGCGGTTTGCCCCTTGGCAAACCTTTCCTCATGACCCAGTGGCAGGGCGGTAAACTGGAGTTCGTCTATCCGCTTGGCCAATTCCCAGGCACAAAGGATCTGATCTATCCCAAGCCAGAGTGGTAAATCATGGCATTGAGGCCGTGCCCGGAACCTCTTTCCTTGAGGCTCCGGGCAAGCGGTCTTCAAAACACGGTCAATCATTGGACACACTGGTCGAGACTCCGGAAAGGGTATAGCGTTTTGATATGGCTCTGTTAGAAGTGCAAGGATTAAGCAAGTATTTCGGCGGGATCAGGGCCGTAGATCACTGTTCCTTCACTGTAGAGAAAGGGTCCATTACTGCCCTTATTGGCCCCAACGGAGCCGGGAAGACAACGGTTTTCAACCTGATCAGCGGATTGTTTAAACCGGATGCCGGGACGATCTTTTTCGAAAAAAAAAACATAGAGGGGCTTCAACCCCACCAGATTACTCGCAAAGGTATAAGACGTACCTTTCAGATCACTCGTGATCTTATGGAAATGACAGTCTTGGAGAACCTGGTTGTTCAATCACCCACCAGGGGATTCATGGACCTCTTCAAAGGCAGCATTTTGCAAGGCGAAAGAGAACGAGCGATGGAGTTGTTGGACTTCTTCGGCATCGCTCATCTGGACGAGGAAAAAGCCAAGAACCTGTCCTACGGGCAGAAGAAACTTATGGAATTCGCCGCCGCCTTGATGCAGGAACCCCGGCTTGTTCTACTGGACGAACCTGCCGGAGGTATCAACCCGGCGCTTCTGGAATGTATCGTGGAGCGTATTCAACTGCTCAACAAACAGGGCGTCACCTTTTTCATCGTGGAGCACAATATGGATGTAGTCATGAGCCTCTGCGACCCTGTGATCGTCATGGCCTACGGAAAGGTTTTGGCCAAAGGAGCTCCTAAGGCCATCCAGAACGATAAAGAGGTCTTAGAGGCCTATCTGGGAGAGGCATGATGACGGAATTGCTGAGAGTAGAAAATATCAGGGCCGGTTACGGAAGGGGTCCGGACATACTGAAAGGGCTGTCTTTGAAAATCGAACAGGCAAAAATCTACTGCATTATCGGGCCTAACGGGGCAGGGAAATCCACCCTCCTCAGGGTTATCTGCGGTCTGCTTCACACGAGAGAAGGAAGGGCGGTTTTCAAGGGTGAGGTGCTAAACAAACTACGGACTGAAGAGATATTGAGAAGAGGCATCAGCTTTGTACCTCAAGACCGCAGCCTGTTTCCCGATATGACGGTGAGAGAAAACCTGCGTATGGGTGGATATATCTTGGAGAAGCGCAGGGAACTGAAAGAGAGAATCGAAGAGGTATTGCAAATGTTCCCCATTCTCAAAGAACGCAGCTCTCAGCAAGCCAAGACCCTCTCCGGTGGGGAACAGCAGATGTTGGCCATTGGAAGGTCCCTGGTATTGAGACCGGAAGTGATCATGCTGGATGAACCTTCGCTGGGGTTGGCCCCTAAGGTCGCCAAACAGATATTCGACAGTATCGGCCGGCTTAAAAAGACGGGAATGACGATTATCCTGGTGGAACAAAATGCCCGCAAGGGGCTGGAATGTGCGGATTGGGGCTACGTGCTGGACCTGGGTGAAAACCGTTTCGAGGGTCCTGCGAATATGATTCTTGACAATCCAGGCATTCAAGAGCTTTATTTGGGCAGGAAGCCGCAGGATTGTCGGGAGGTTGAGGCATGACCCATCTGGTACAGGTTCTTTTGTTGGGCATCACCTTGGGGGGTGTGTACGCTCTGATGGCTTCGGGCCTCACCCTGGTCTTTGGTGTGATGAGGATCGTCAACATCGCCCATGCCTGCTTCATGATCGCGGCTGCTTTTATCAGCTATTGGGCTTTCAAGCTTTACGGGATTGACCCTATCCTTTCCATCCTGATCAGTATGCCTGTGCTATTCTTGTTGGGGATTGCAATCTATAAACTTCTGTTCGCCCCAATTGCCGGGAGTACGCGCTACGGGGAGCTGACCGTGCTGCTCACTTTTGCTCTGGCGCTGATTATGGAGGGTATTTTAGGGTTCCTTTTCACGAACACCTACCGCTCTACCAATCCTGCCTATGCCACAGAGAGCATTATCTTCGGCCCATTTTATTTGCCGGAGGGCCAGTTTTATGCCACTCTGTTAAGCCTGGGACTCATCGTAGTCCTATGGCTGTTTCTCCAGACCACCCGGACAGGGTACGCCATCCGGGCTACCATGCAGAACCGGACCGCAGCTCAGGTTGTGGGGGTGAATGTGGAGCGGATATCCATGGTGGCTTTTGGGATCGGGACCGCCCTGGCGGGGGCATCAGGGTCCATGATGTCCTTTCTCTTCACTTTCTACCCCGGCAAGCATTGGGAGTGGATCGCTATTCTTCTGTCCTTGATCGTGCTGGGAGGAATGGGGAGTCTGATTGGGGCTCTGGTTGGAGCCTTTGTTTTAGCCATCTCCGCAGCCTATGTCAGCTTTTTCTTCGGCCCCACCTGGTCGCCCATTACCTTTTTCCTGGCATTGTTTGTCATCCTCCTGTTTCGGCCCCAGGGGATATTGGGCAAGAAGATGGAGGCTTAAATGACCGAAAGCTCAATCTCTAACGAGACGGCTCTTGTAGCCAGGGCGGAAAGCCAGAAGAAAATCTCATCCAGGGGCAAGAAGGCCTTCTTGGGTGGGTTGATACTGATCCTGGCCTTGTTTCCCCTACTGCAGTTTTCCGTTGGCAGTCTTAACTATTGGCTTCATATGCTGCTATACACCTTTATGTACATCGCTATGGCTTCCAGTTGGAACATGATCGGCGGGTATGCCGGCTATACATCTTTTGGCCATAACGTGTTTTTTGCAATTGGCGGGTACTTCTCCGGAGTGCTGCTGGTGTACGCCGGCCTTTCGCCTTTTCTCACTGCCCCGCTGGCAGGTCTGGCGGTTATGGTCTTTGGCTTAGTGATAGGACTCATCAGCCTGCGCACCCGTGGACCGGCCTTTATCATCTCCACCATCGCCATGATTTTTCTCATCAAGATATCATTTGATAATTGGGATTTTATCGGCGGCTCCAATGGCCTGAGCCTGCCCTTGATTCAACTTCCCCTGGAGTTGGTGAAGATGCCTTTCTATTACGGCATGTTGCTCATCGCCATGGGGGCTATCTACACCTCTTACAAACTCCGGCGTTCAAAGTTCGGGCTGGGATTGCGAGCCATCTCTCAGGATGAGACAAAAGCCGAGGTAGCAGGCATTCCCACCAGCCTTTATAAGATCCTCGCCTTTGCCATAAGCGGTCTCTTCATCGGTATGGCCGGTGGGCTTTGGGGTTATTACCTGACCTACCTGAGACCGACCATATTCCTCACCATCCTCGTGGCAACGAAACTGGTCCTCATGTCCGTGTTGGGTGGGAAGGGTACCGTAGCCGGGCCAGTGGTAGGCGCTATTATATTCATCGCCATTAATGAGCTGTTTCGGACTTACTTAGGCTTTACAGAATTGAACATTGTAGCCACCGGTCTTCTAATGGTCCTGGTGCTGCTTTTCTTTCCTCAAGGGATTGTAGGTACTTTAAAGGAAATCGGAAAGCTCCCCCGCGTTCTGGATTGGGACTGAAGAGGCTTACAAGCCCACCAAGGCGTTTATCCGGTATTCCCTTCAATATCACCAGCTGGCAGGGCTGTCCACCCATATTGCGATTGAATGACCGTCAGCGATATTGGTTATTTTATGAGGTTTTCTCGAATCCAGGATAATACTGTCACCTTCATCAAGAATATAGGTCTTTTGGTCATAGACTACTTCCAATTTTCCCTGAAGGACTATTCCGCATTGTATGGTTATTAAGCTCAGGTGTGAGAAGATAAAAGGTGACTCCGCTTCTCGTTCTTAGAACTTTCCTTTTATCTGCTTTCACTACCATATTCATACTGGGTTCATCATTAACGAAGAAAGATCCGATTGGAACATTCAAAGCCCTGGCAATACCCATAAGAGTTTTGATTGATGGATTGGCTTTATTATTTTCAATCTGGCTCAAAAGGCTGCGAGTGATATTCGTCCTCACTGTCACCTCCTTGATAGTCAACCTTCTTTTTTTTCTTGATGTTGTTATCCAGATCTTGCTATTCATTAGTTTGCTAAAAAATACCAGGTTCCTGCAATTCTGGTGAACGTTAATTGGTGGGATGTCATTCCAGAGCACCTCCGAGACAAGGCCCGCGGTGGACCTTTCGAAACGCCTTTTATCAACGCCGATGAATGTGAAACCTCCTATTCCCTGGCGCTTTTTCCTGAAATGATCGATCAAAAGTATGCTGAAAGGACAATGCCACTGAAAATTTTTCCGGACGGGCACATTAATAAATCGGGAAGCGCTTATGAGGATTTACCCATTGCGTTTTGGCAGCAAGTCGGCGCCTCTGCTATTGAAGTTGTTTCAACGCCGGAAGGCGTTGTAGGCGATGCAACCCTCGCTGATCCTGAAAAGGCAATACCGGGACTTAACGCCATCATGGATTACATTGAAAAGCTGATCAATGATATTATTGAGCAATATCTTGCCGGTAAGCTCCCGCCCATAGAAGCCATGAGCATGCGTGATAGAAAAGAGATCGAGGATGTAATTAAAGGGCCGCTCAAAACCTATTGCGGTCGAAAGCCGAAGGTGCCCGCAGGGTACCGCGATGGGGATTTTTCAGCTAAACTGGGGGTATGGTAGTAACCGGCAGAACAGTCTACTGAGCATGGACTTTCGTTAACATAAGAGATTAAAAAGGAGTAAAGCATGGGCAGGTCGATACCAGAAAAAATGAAAGCCTTGGTTCTAACTGAGCCTGGCGCGTTTAAAATCCAGGAAATACCTGTACCGGTTCCAGGGCCAGACGAAGTTTTGTGTCGTGTAGGAGCGGTGGCAATTTGTGGTAGCGATACCCGGATAATTGGAGGCGGCTCGGCGGGCTTCTGGCCCCCTTCGTATCCTTTTACTCCAGGTCACGAATGGTCAGGAGAAGTGGTCGCTGTGGGAGAGAATGTTCTTAATGTTAAGCCTGGCGACTGCGTGGCCGGTGAGGCGCACAGCGGGTGCGGCTACTGCCTCAATTGTATGCAAGGATTATACAACCTGTGTGAGAACTATGGCAAGCCTGAAACAGGGCATCGGCATTACGGTCACCGTTCAACCGGCGCATTTGCGCAATATGTCGTTTTTTCAAAAAAAGGTATCAGCAAGATGCCACCTGGTGTATCCTACCGTGAAGGCGCCTTGGTTGACACTGCCGGGATTGCACTGCACGGCCTGGAATTAACCGGAATCGCCACAGGAGGTACGGTAGCGATTATCGGCCCTGGTCCTGTCGGAGTAATGGCCCTAAAATTGGCCCGGATAAAGGGAGCAGGGAAAATTATTGTTATCGGCAGGGGTTATCGATTAGAAGCTGCTGGAAAGTTCGGTGCTGATCAGCTTGTCAATTTTGAGAAAGAGAATCCTGTCGATGCGGTACGAGCTGCAACAAATGGATTAGGGGTTCATGAAGCTTTCGAGTGTTCAGGCGCAGAAGGAACCTTTAATCAGGCAGTGAGGATGGTAAAAAGGGGCGGGCGTGTCTGTTTGTTTGGTCTTCCCAAGGCTGGTACTGAGGAGCAAGTACCCTTTAGGGAGATTGTTCTGGATGAAATTGCTATTTTCGGTTCCCGGGCCAACCCCAATGTCAGCCGAAAGGTTCTTTCTTTGATAGCATCTGGTCAGCTTGTTGTTAAGGACTTGATTACTCACGCCTTTCCCCTAGAAGAGTTTGAAAAAGGCTTTGACATTTTCGTCAACCGGCGTGAAGGCGCTATAAAGGTAGTAATTGAGCCTAATTGAGAAAACCAGGGGTCAATCGAGCCTCTTTTTTCGCTTTTAACTATTCTGGGGGTCCATTTGTCCTCATCATTCCTTGAGTGGTTGCAAAAGTCCTGCTTTCACCCTTCATTGACATTGAATTGTCCAATCAGTAAACGTCTATGTGCTCTAGGCAATAATAGGCAAACTCTGAAGTCTCTTTGTCCATGCCCTTCAGCGAAAAATGCTCACTCCATCTTGAATTCCAGTCCCTCTGCAATTATAAATAACCTATTATTCATTACTTAAGGATGGATAAGGAGAAAGAGTGATTGGAACTAGAGACCGGCGGATCCAGGAGGGAAAACCCCTGCCCCTGGGAGCCACGGTCAACGAGCGTGGCGTTCAGTTCGCCGTGTTCAGCCGCCATGCCACCTCGGTGCACCTGCTGCTCTTCCAGGATCCCGAAGACGCAGAACCGGTTTGGGAAATTGAGCTGGACCCACGCGTCCACCGGACGGGAGATGTCTGGCATGTCCAGGTAGACGGGCTGAGGGCGGGCCGGTACTACCTTTACCGGGCTTACGGACCCTACCGCCCGGAAGCGGGGCACCGCTTCAACCCCAACAAACTGCTCCTCGACCCGTACGCCAGGGCGGTGACCGGTAACTTCACCTGGAACCTGGCGGACGCCGGGGGCTACGATCTATCCTCTCCGGACAAAGATCTCTCTTTCTCGGAATCCTCCGATACGGCCGGTATGCCCAAGTGCATCGTGGTGAGCGACGAGTTCGACTGGCAGGGGGACCGGCCGTTGAATCTCCCCCTACGCTTCAGCGTGATCTACGAGACCCATGTCCGGGGGTTGACCCTGCATCCCAGCGGGGCAGCGATGAGGGTAAAACACCCCGGCACCTTCCGGGGAGTAAGCGAGATGATCCCGTACTTGAAGGAGCTGGGGGTGACCGCCCTGGAGCTTCTTCCCGTTCAGGAGTTCGACGAACTGGAGCTCCGGCGCCGGAATCCCCTCACCGCGGAGGTGCTGCAGAACTACTGGGGGTACAGCACCATGAGCTTCTTCGCCCCC
>SDBV01012651.1_pt1 | contig 10799 bp, 14 predicted proteins | sample 2277081 | NCBI WGS metagenome assembly SDBV01 (sample SAMN10402039, study PRJNA504765) | marine sediment metagenome | isolation source: marine sediment core GS10_PC15, 223 cmbsf | place: Arctic Ocean: Southern Knipovich Ridge | collected 2010
TCGGGCAACCCGCTTGGCCGGGAAGTTCGGCCTGACAGCCAGCGACAATACGGGCGTGAAGGTCAAGAAACCTACTACCGGAGATGAACAGGGTGACCGTTTCCTCGCCAGCAAAAAGGGCGCCTAAGACCCGGCGGGCTCGCCCCCCAAGCGCCGGCTGGTGGGGGAACGGCCCCGACCCAGCAGACTGCTGGCCGGGGGTCACGATCCGTATCGCCGCGAAGTGGGTTCAGGCCCGCAAGCGCTGGGAGACCAAGGACAGGAAATATTGGTACGACGGGGATGCTGCGGACCTGGCGGCCGAATTCTTCCCCGCTCGCCTTGAGCACCACAAGGGGGAGTTTGCCGGCAAGCGGTTCGAGCTCCTGCCTTATCAGGAGTTCCTCATCATCCGGCCCCTGTTCGGCTGGAAGCGCACCTCGGACGACCTCCGGCGGTTCCGGAAGGTGTTCCTGGCTGTGCCCAAGGGGAACGGCAAGAGCCCGCTGGGTTCTGGGATCGGTATCTACCTGACGTTTTACGACGGCGAAGCCGGGGCTGAGGTCTATGTTGCCGCATCCGATCGCGAGCAGGCGGCGATTGTGTTTGATACGTCGCGGTATATGGTCGAGTCGGACGCGCATCTGGCCGAGCTGGCCCAGGTGTTCCGGCGCACCATCACCATGCCGTCGACGCATTCCTTCTATAAGGTGCTTTCCTCTGAGGTGCGGACCAAGCACGGACCGAACATCCACGGGCTCATAGTCGACGAGTTCCACGCCCAGCCCACCCGGGAGCTGTACGAGACGCTCTACAGGGGCACGGTCAAGCGGCGCCAGCCGGTCGTGTTCATCCCCACCACGGCAGGAGATGACGACGAGTCGATCTGCTTTGAGGAATGGGAGTACGCCAAACAGGTGATCGACGAGCCGGCCCGGGACGAAACGTACTTGCCGGTGATCTTCGAGGCTTCGAAGGATGATGACTGGAAAGACCCCGCGGTCCTGGCGCGCGTGAACCCTGGTCTCGGCATCACCGTGAAGCGCGATGCGCTCGAGGCGGAATGCGTTGCGGCCCAGAACGAACCCCGGAAGCTCAACGACTTTCTCCGCTTCCACTTGAACCGCTGGGTTAACCAAGCGACGGCTTGGATCCCAATCGACTGGTGGGATGGCTGCAAAGGTGATCTGGATCTCGAGGCGCTCACATCCCTCTCAGTCTTCGGCGGGCTGGACCTGGCGCAGAAGTACGATCTCGCGGCGTTTGTGTTGGTGTTCGTCCAGCCTCATGAGGGCGAGCCGATCAAGGTTGAGACGGTGGGCGGGGATCCGTGGGCGGGGGAGCCCGTCGTACAATCGATGTCTCTCAATTTCGACATCTCGATCGTGCCGTACTTCTGGATTCCCGAAGACACGATGCGCGAGCACATCAAAACCGACCGGGTTCCCTATGACCAGTGGCAGAAGAAGGGGCTACTCGTGGCCACAGAAGGCAACGTGATCGACTACGACCGAATCCTCAAGGACATCACCGGGCCCATTGCCGAGCAATTTCCGCTCTTGGCCGAGGCGGAGATCGGGTATGACCCGGCTTTCGCGACGGATATCGCACTCAAATTGCAGGCTCGAGGGTACACGATGGTCGAGATCCCGCAGAATTACCGCCACTTCTCTGAGCCGTGTCACATCATGGAGGCGATGATCAAAGGGGGACGGGTGCACCATGACGGTCATCGGGTGTTGCGGTGGAACGTGGAGAACGTCGCGGTCAGGCGAGACGACGCCGGCCGGCTGCGGCCCGTGAAGCCGAAGCGCGCCGCAAAGCGGATCGACGGGGTTGTGGCGGCTTTGATGGGATTGGCGCGTGCGATGGTGGCACCACTGGAAACCGACACAGGGGTAGACTTCCTGTGAAGTGGCCGAAGTTCAAGTGGCCCGCGATCAGGTGGCCGAAAGTCAAACGGCCGGACGTCGACGCTCGTGATACACACATCTACGGCGGGCTGGTCGTTGCTGCGGTGGGCGGGTGGCAGATCTCGTGGCCGTGGACGTGCATTGTGATTGGGCTGGTGGTGATGGTGCTCGGGATTTTCGCACCGCGCATGGCGGGGAGGAGCGAATAAATGGGAATCTACAGTCGGCTCGAACACTCTGGACTCCGCGCCGGATCGTGGGGTCCTGCTGATGATCGGTGGTATCAACCTATCGATTCGTTTGCTTCGACGTTTGCGGGGTTCCCAATAGGGCCGGACACCGCGAAGCGGGTCTCGGCAGTGTTTGCGTGCGTGTCGCTGATTGCCGAAACGATCGCCTCCCTTCCCTGCATTCTCTACCGCCGACTCGATGACGACGGGGCGAAAGAACGGGCGCGCGATCATCGACTCTACCGCACACTGCGCTTTCGACCGAATCCGTGGATGACCACAATGGACTTTTTTGGGTGTGCGCAGATGCACGCTGGGTTACGCGGAAACGCATTCAGCGAGATCAAGGACGATGGGCACACTATAGAGCTTCATCCGATGCATCCGGAGCTCACGACGGTCGAGCAGCTCGAGAGTGGCCGACTGCGCTACAAGCTGCGGCACCCGAAGACCGGCGAGGAGCGCACGCTACTGCAAGATCAGGTCGTGCACGTCCGCGATCTTTCCGCCGATGGGTTCACCGGCCAGGCGCGCTCGGTACTGGCGCGGGAAGCGATCGGCGTTGCGGCGGCCGGCGAGGCGTTCGTGGCGAAGTTCTTCAAGAACGACGCGACGGGGCGGTTGGTGATCAAACACCCCGGGCGTCTCGATGCCACAAAAAAGAAAGAACTGCGAGAGGAGTACTCAGAAAACTATGCGGGCTGGGCGAACCGTTCAAAGATGATGCTCCTCACGCACGGTGTCGAGGTGACGGAGCTCGGGCAGCACAACGAATCGGGATTCATCGTCGATCCGCGGAAGTTCCAAACATCCGACATCGCCCGCTTCTGGCGTGTGCCCGGGTTTATGATTGGTCTCGAGGAGAAGACGTCTTCGTGGGGTACGGGTGTTGCGGAAATGAAACAAGCGCTCGTAACGTTTACGATGAAACCGTGGACCGACCGCCATGCGCAGGCGTTGATGCAAGCACTGCTGACCGAAGAGGAGCAAGAAGAGTTCTTCATCGAATTCCTGTTTGCCGATCTACTGCGCGGCGATCTCAAATCACAAATGGAGTCGTACAAGACCGGACGGGAGATCGGTGTTTGGAGTGCGAACGATGTGCGGAAGAAGCTCAGCGAGAATCCGCGCGAGGACGGGGGCGGTGATGACTACCAGGACACCACACCGGGTGCCGCGCCGAACGCGGCGGCCGGGCAGCCCGTTGTACCGGCCAACGAGGAAGAGGAAGCGCGCGTGATCCCGGAACCGCTCCGTGCGGACGCAGTGTTGCGTATCGCTAACAAAGAAATCCGAGAGGTTGAGGAGCGCACCAAGAAGGCGAATAACGACCCAGTGATATGGGCGGCCTGGCTCGAAGCATACTTCGGATCCAATCGTGACTACACTGCAAAGGTTCTACAGCCGCTCGGTGAAGCGTTCGGTGTCGAGCGGTGGCGGATTGAAACGATGGTCGATCGCATCGCCAACACGGGTGTGCTGGAATTGAAGGATGGCATCCCTGAGAGCTGGGAGAGTCAACGGCGAATGGAGATCGCCGCAATCATCGACGAATGTTTGTGCGCCGGCGTCATGCAAGACGCGGCGTGAGGAGATCGATATGAAACAAGCGGTACTGCGGCAGCAGATTGAGAGCCTGCTGCGTGACTACAACGCTTTGGCAGCTCCAGGTCGGCACGAGTTGGACAGACTGCTCGATGACCTGGCATCTCTGATAGGAGGAGGCACCGCAGAATGAACATACACCGCATCATGCAAATGTTTACAGGCGACGTCTGTCTCCTGGAGCCACGGACGCTGCGGCTCGGGGGCCGGCTGCTCCATCGGAAGTTGTTGGGGGAGGTGTTCACCGGTGTGAAGGTTCACGCCGAGCTGGGCGTAGCTACTCCGACCCAGCGGCGGGAGGCGCGCGAAAGCGGGATTGCCGTGATCCCCATCGTTGGTGTCATCGAGCAGCGGATGCACAGTCTCGGGACGTCGGTGGAGGAGATCGAGATGATGTTCGACGCGTCGATCGCAAGCAAGCGCGTCGACGGGATCGTCTTCGATGTGGATTCGCCTGGTGGTGGCGTGACTGGTGTTCCGGAGCTGGCTGACAAAATCTTTGCAGCGAGCGGGGTCAAGCCGATTGCATCCATCAGCAACGGGATGATGGCCAGCGCCGCGCTGTGGCTTGGATCGGCTGCTCGCGAGGTCTGGGCAATTCGGAGTGGCGATACCGGATCGTTGGGTGTCTACGCGTTGCACGTTGACGAGACGAAGGCAATCGAGGACGAAGGCATCGTGGTCACGGAGTTCAGCGCCGGCAAGTTCAAGACGGAAGGGGCGCCGTGGGCACCGTTGTCTGAGGAGGCGGCCGAGTTCTTCCAGTCCCGGGTTGATGAGGTGTACGGGTGGTTCGCCGCGGCGATGGCAGAATTCCGCGGCGACACCCTGGCCAACGTCAAGAAGGGTTACGGTGAGGGCCGGATGCTCGGTGCGAAGCAGGCCAAAGCCGCGAAACTTGTTGATCGGGTCGGCACGTTCGAGGAGGTCGTGAGCCGTGTGGCGCAGCTCGGATCGAAGCCTAAAGGACGCCGGGCCGCGATGCTCCACGAAGAGGTGGCACTTGACAGGGATCGAAAAATATCATAGCTATTGATTTGAATGGGTGACGGATGACCCCAAGCTGTGACGCGGCAGCGCACAGACGGTTCACCGAAACTCGTTGGGAAAAATTGAAGCGTCACTCGCCACGCGGCATGCGGACGAGGACAAGTCAACGGAGCTTTTTCGCTCTGGTGCCTGAGTCCTGTCCGCTTTTGTGCGTTCTGGGGTTGGTCACCAGTACAACCGGGAGCGCACGCATGACCCGATTGGAACAGTACCAACAGAAATCCGCTGCCCTCCTTGATCAAAGGGAGGCCATCCTCGCTGTCGCCGACAAGGACAACGACGGCGAACTGACCGAGGATCAACAGGCGGAATACGACAAGCTCAAGACCGCGTGGAAGTCCAACGAGCAGCTCGTAGCGGATCAGCGAGAGATCGAGGCCGCAGAGCGTGTCGCGCCGGCCGTGCAGGCCGCGCCCGGCAACGGCGAAAGTGGTGATGTAGTCGCCATCGTGGCCACCAGCGAGCAGGAAAAGCAGGCCGCTCAGATATACGGTATGGCAGTAGTGGAGTACCGGCAAGTCGACACCCGAGTACGGGCCCACGTAGGTCTCGATCGTGAGGCCGCAGCCGACTTCCCCACGGTAGGCCATCAACTGCAAGCCATTGCCAGTGCCGCGAAGGATCCGCTGAACACCGACAAGCGGCTGCTGTACCAGAACGAGATGCGGGCGGCCGCCAGTGGTATGGGCGCCACGGTGCCCAGCGAGGGAGCCTTCTTTCTGCAGGAAACCTTCTCTACTAAGATCATCGACCGGGCCTACAGCTCGGGGCAAATCCTGAGCCGGGTCACCAAGACCCCGCTCGATCCTGGCAGCGAGAAGATGACGCTGCTGGCCATCGATGAAACCAGCCGGGCCACCGGGAGCCGAGCGGGTGGGGTGCAGATGTATTGGGTGGACGAGGCTACGGCCGCCACCAAGAGCAGGCCCAAGACCCGCAAGATCGAACTCGAACTGAAGGGCCTCGCGGGCCTCTGGTACATCACCGACAGGCTGCTGCGTAACGCCTCGGCGCTGGGCGCGAGGGCCAACAAAGCCTTCTCGGATGAGCTCGTCTTCACCGTGGAAGACTCCTTCTTCCGCGGCACGGGCAGCGGGCAGCCGCAGGGTATCACCGAGGCACCGTGCCTGGCAACAGTGGGCAAGGAAACCGGCCAGGACGCCGTGACCATCGTGTACAAAAACATCAACAAGATGTGGTCGCGCATGTGGGCGCCCTCGAGGGCGAACTCGGTGTGGCTCGTCAACCAGGACACCGAGCCCACGATGGACGACATGGCCGTGCCGGTGGGCACGGGTGGCGTGCCGGTGTACTTGCCGGCCGGCGGGCTCAGTGGCAGCCCCTTCGCAACCCTCAAGGGTCGCCCGGTCATTCCGGTGGAGTACTGCAGCACCGTGGGCACCGTGGGCGACATCATGCTGGTGGATTACAGCCAGTACGAGTGCATCGACGGCGGGCCGCCAGAGCAGGCGAGCTCGATGCACGTCCGCTTCCTGGAGCACGAGATGACCTTCCGCATCATCTACTACGTGGATGGGATGCCCAGCTGGCACTCGGCGCTGACGCCCTTCAAGGGCGGATCGACGAAAACCCTCAGTCCGTTCGTGGCGCTGGCCACCAGGGCCTAAGAGCCGCTCAGCGGCAGGTAAGGAGCAAGAGCAATGCGGTTCTGTGAGCAGTACTCAATCGTGCATGGCGTAAAGAGCGCCGACCACGGTGCCGGGGTGGATGCAGATAGCATCAACATGGGCAAGGTGCACAACGTCATCTTCACCGTGGCCTGCGGTGCCATCACGGGGGATGCCATTCTGTACCTCTACAGTGGCGCCACCAACGGTGCCAAGACCACGGCCGAGACGTTCAACTACCGGCTGGCCAGCGCCGACCAGGGCACCGCCCTGACGGCCGACCAGTACGGGGCTTGGACCACCTCGGCTGCCCTCACGCTGACGGCAGCGACGTACGACAACAAGATCCTCATCGTGGAGATGAAGGCCGAGGAGCTGACCGACGGGCAGGAATGGCTCACGCTGAACATCAGCTCGGCAGCCAGCAACATCCAGGTGAGCGTGGTGGCCTACTGCCGTGGACGGTTCCAGGGCTTCAACATCCCGACGGTGCTGGGCTAAGGCTGAGCAGGAAGAAGGTTGAATCTCGGGGCGCTCCGGCGCCCCGACAACATAAAGGAAACCCTGTTTTCGTTTCTCGCATGAAACGGTCGGCAGAGGCCGATCGGCAATAGGGAGCACGATATGAGTACCAAGTCGAAATATGTAGGCGGGAACCTCACCTTCTTCGAAAGCACGACGTTCGAGACGGTCATGCCGCTCGCGCCGGTGATGTTCTACGACGACTTCCTCGGCACAGACCTCAACAAAGACGAGAGCGGCTCGAACGGGGTGTGGACCCACAAAGACGTTTCGAGCGCAGGGGACAGCACTCCGCTCATTGCGGCGGATGTGGCGAATGGGGTGGCCCGCCTGCCACTGGACGGTGGCCAAAGCGAGGCGCAAGAGAGCGGCATCTACTTCGGTGACCAGCGCCCCTTCGTACTGAACCAGGGGCTCATTTTTGAGGCCCGGGTGTCTCTGAAGGTGCTGCCCACGTCGGTGGCCGAGGCCGTGTGGGGGCTGGCCGGCAACTACAATGCGGTGGCGGATACCGTGGCAGAGGGCATCTGGTTCAAGGCCGACGGCAGCGGGGCCATCCTGGCCGAGTCGGACGATGCCAGCGAGGACAGCGACGACAAGAGCACGGGGGTGACCCTGGTGGCAGCCGAGTGGGCTGTGTTTCGCATCGACTGCAGGGAGCCCGACGACATCAGATTCTTCATCGACGGAAACAGCGTGGCCACCGCGCAGACGTTCGACGCCAGCGACGTGCCCACCCTGGCACTGCAGCCCTACTTCCACATTGCAAAGGCCAGTGGGAGCGGTGTAGGGACGCTGGACATCGACTACGTGCGGGTGTGGCAAAACCGCAGCAGCTAACCGAAGAGGGAAATTATGTCAGGTAAAGTTTCAAGAGTTCTCCCCGGAGCCCGGCTGATTGACGGCCAAACCGACACCGAGCAGGATCGCCGGTCGGGATATGGTGAACCATACGTGATCCCCTTCTCGGTGCGGACTGCGGCCGATGAGGGCGCCTACTTCATAGCCCGTAACGCAACGCCGGGCACCGCGCAAGCCGGACACGCTGCACCGACGACTCACGACACGGCGAAGCCGTTCGTGATGTTGAAGAACGGGGCAGAGGCCGGCGGCATGAGGGTGTACCTCGATTACCTCAAGCTGTTGGTTACGGCAGCGGGGTCGTCGGGGACGCTGAACTACGCCACCCACACGGTGGACAAGAACCGCACCGCGGGTTCGGGTGGGGTGGCCCTGATCGTGGTGAACGTGAACCCGCAATCGACGCGCTCGACGGTGCTGAGCACCGTACTCGCTGGGCCGATCGTGCCCGACCAATCAAACACGACCGATGCCCGCATCGTGGCGCACCAGCGAGCCCGCACGGTCATCCCGGTTGTTGGCGATGTGCTGCTGTTCAACTTCGGGGGAGACCCGGTGAACACGGGCGCAGTAATGGCCGGTACAACCGAGCTGGAGCGGGTGATCCATTGCCCGCCGATCGTGCTAGGTCCAGGCGACTCGTACCACCTGGTGCTGTGGCGCGCATCGCAATCGGGTGCGGCATCGTACGAAGTCGAGATCGGCTTATGGGAGCGGTAGCGGGGAATGAAGTTGTACTGCCTGACGGGCGCCTACGCCAACACCATCCGTGAGTTCCCGGATGATGTTGGCCATGTGCTCATCGACAAAGCTCGGGCCCGCAGGTTGGATCCTGAGGAAGTGGTTGCGCTCGAGGCCCATGAGGCAGAGCAGGCCGAGATAGCACAGGCCGCAGAGGCCAGAGAGGCCAAGGTGGCCAAGGTGGCCAAGGTGGCCAAGGTGGCCAAGAAGGCCAAGGCGAAGACTACTAGGAAGCGTAAGACACCAAAACAGGCGAACGCAAGCGAGGTGCGATAGGCTAGGCCCATAGCGTAGTGATGGCCCCCGTTTCGGGATGTCCTCCGAGCTGTCATGCGACGAGCATCACATCGAACGGTTTTCCATCCGGGTGGTTTCTCAATGAAAGCAGGTAGGCTCCAACTCCGCGGCATCATCCAGCAACTGACGGATGGCGTTGATGCGCGCGGTGGTCTGACCAAGACATGGTCGGAATATGCGAAGCGCTGGATGCAGGCAATCCCTGCTCAAGGTGCGGAGCGGTTTGCAGTAACCCAGGAACTGGCGCTTGGTCGAGGAGTATTTCGTTGCCGGTACGTCGCCGGCTTGACGCCGAAAATGCGCGTCCTGTTGCCCAAAGAGGCCACGACGCTCAACGGGGCCATTAACGACAGCGTGACGAGCATCACCGTCACGAGTGCCGACGACTTCCCGAGTGCTGGCAACTACCGGGTGCGCATCGGTTCGGAAGTGCTCGAGGTGACGGCGGGACAGGGAACGACGAGCTGGACGGTCACACGGGGCGCGGATAGCAGCACGGCCGCTTCACACGGCGACGGTGCAGCGGTGCGGCGCTTAGGGGTCTACGACATCGAGTCGGCGATTAACGTCAACGAGGCGAAAAAGGAAATGGAATTGTCGGTCAAGGAAGCGGCGTGACGATCGAGGGCGCTATTCTGGCACGGCTGAAAGCGATCACCGCCGTGACGGATATCGTTGGGTCTGGTGCAAACGCGCGCATCTACGCTGAGCACCTGCCCCAAAACGCCATCCTCGAGGCGATCACGTTCAAGCTGATCAATACCGAACGCATTCGTGCCTCAGGTGCCGATCCCGGAATCGTGCGCTCGGTATGGCAGATCGATGCTTGGGCGAAGACTTACAAAGCCGCACGCGACTTAGGCGATGCCATCCGCGGAGACGGGGCGGCCAGTGCGTTGAGCCGCTGGTCTGGCACGCTCGATTCGACGGCAGTGCAGGACATCTTCCTCGAGAACGAGTTGCCGCTTGCCGAGCCGGGTGTCGGGGAAGAAGACATGGTGTATCGCAACACACAGGATTACGAGATCCACTATAAGGAGTAAGGATGGGCGTTAGCGGGTTTGAGGAGCTTGACCGGGCGCTCAAGCGGGCGGACGATGCGGTCGGCGGCCAGGCATTAAGTAGTGCTGTAGCAAAAGGCGCGGAGACCGTCGTGCAATCAGCCAAGGAGCGAGCCCCGCGGAAGACGGGCAAGCTCGCCGAAAGCATCAGCTACAGGGTCGGCAAGGTGTCGGCCTCCGGGGCTACGGCGAAGATCGGCCCCAAGGGTGTGCATTACGCGCTGTATGTGGAACTCGGAACGAAAAAGCTCACGGCAAAACCGTTCCTGCGGCCGGCACTCTTCGGCAGACGCACCGCAGCTACGGACGCGATAGGCAAGAGCCTCTGGGCATTCATCCGTCGCGTGCTCAGATAAACCGATAGGAGTATTGAAATGGCAGAACAGGGGGGCCTATGCACAATCGCAGGATGCACAAATCCTCACTATGGTCGCGGCTACTGTAGCTGCCATTGGCAACGTTGGCGCCGTCATGGCGATCCATGCGCTGGTGCACGGTTCCGGACCTGGGCCGTACTGGGAATGACGTGCATTCTACGTGACTGCGACCGACCGCGGAAGGCGCGAGGTTTCTGTAGTATGCACTATCACCGCGTGTCGCGGCATGGTGAGCCAGGATTGGCCGAGCGCCTACACTGTCCTAACGGTGAAGGCTCAATATTCAACAACGGCTACCGTTACATCGCAAAGCGGGGCGAACACAGAATTGTCTGGGAGCAACATTATGGGCCCATCCCGACCGGCAAAGTCATCCACCACGAGAATGGAGACAAACTCGATAACAGAATCGAGAATCTCATGTTGATGTCTAGGGCGGATCATCAATCGTATCATAGGCGGAAGCGGACGGCTTAATTATGGCAGAGCAAGGTGCTGCAACTCAACGGAAATTATGGATGGGGGAATACGATCT
>SDBV01012652.1_pt1 | contig 10798 bp, 8 predicted proteins | sample 2277081 | NCBI WGS metagenome assembly SDBV01 (sample SAMN10402039, study PRJNA504765) | marine sediment metagenome | isolation source: marine sediment core GS10_PC15, 223 cmbsf | place: Arctic Ocean: Southern Knipovich Ridge | collected 2010
CTCGCCGATGGGGGGACCCTCTTTCTGGATGAGGTAGCGGACCTCTCCGCCCGTGCCCAGGCAGCACTCCTGCGGGTCCTGGAGACCCGCACGCTCACCCGGGTAGGGGGCGCAAAAGAGATCATCGTGACCGTACGCGTCGTCGCGGCCTCCAACGCCCCCCTGGAGCAGCTCGTCGAAGAGGGGATGCTCGACTTGGATGAGCCGGTATCCAGTTACGGCGTTGATATAGAAAGCCCAGGAGTTGTCACGGTAAGACACCTGCTGACGCATACCTCTGAAGGTATCCCAGGCAGTAACTACAGTTACAATGGGAATCGCTACGCGCTCCTGGGCGGAGTCATCGAAGGCGCCACCGGCAAGTCGTTCGGACAGCTCTTGACTCAGAGAGTCCTGACCCCTCTGGAGATGACAAGGGCCGCTCTTAACCCCATCTCACGCTGGGGCCCTGGCCAATCAGTGGGCCAGGGCTGGGAAAGCTTCAGGGCCACTATCGGACTGGACTATACCAGAAACTTTCCCGGGGTCTACAGGGAGCTCGCTCATCCGTATCAGCTAGATTCCTCGTACAGCGTTGTGCCGGGAAGATACGAGCAGCACTACAACCCGGCCGCCGGCCTCATGTCGACTGTTATCGATTTGGCTAAATTCGACATCGCCCTTGATCAGAACGTCCTTGTCTCCGAAGAGACGAAAGCGCAGATGTTTACCCCCGCCGCTTCCAACGCTGGCGTCGAGCTTCCGTACGGCCTCGGGTGGTTTAGCCATCGTTACCAAGGCACCCGCCTGATCTGGCACTACGGGCAATGGCCTCCATCGGTCTCGGCGCTCTACCTCAAGATGCCTGATAAGAACCTCACCTTCATCATCCTGGCCAACACACCTAATCTGAGCACACCTCACCCGATGGGATTCGACTTGCTTGAGGGAGATATCCTTCTCTCTACCGTGGCGTTGGTCTTCTATCAGACCTTCATCTTTCCAGGGCAATACGGGGAGACCGTGCCGGACATCGACTGGGAGGCCGGCGAGGGCGACCTGGTGGACCAGCTGCAGCAAGTCACTGACGGGGATGTGCGAGAGATCCTGGAAAGAGAGCTTTGGTCCTATCGACAGCTCTTTGCCAGCGTAGGCAGGACGGAACTGGTCGATAGACTGCTGGACGTTCATGGACAGGTGTATGGATCCACTCGAATGAGGAGTCAATGGCAGTTTACCTATCTATCCAGCGCGGTCCCCGAACCAGAACCTCCTAGAGTCAGCGTCTATGATCTCGTTTTTGTCGGCCGCGTGTGGCTGGCCTGGTTGCTTCTGACTGGCGTCTCGTTGGCTATTCTTGTCTGGGGCCTCGCCCGCAGCAGGGGGGCACGCTGGGGGATGAGGTTAGCCTGGCTGCTGGTGACTGTCCTCTTTGGCCCCCTCGGGTTACTGGCTTATCTGCTCTCGTACCGGCGGCTAGGACAGCAAGCTTCGAACTGGTGGCACGCTCTCGGAGCATCGATGTACAGCGTGACAGGGAATGCAGTAGGACTGATGCTCGTGATGACGTTCTTCTACCTCTTCCTGCCCGCTGGAGAAGCTGGCCCAGTCATCCTCGTGCCACCGTTGCTCGTTGGGTGGTTGATCTTCCGGGCCCCGCTTGTGGCCGCGCGGCTGGGTGGCAGGTACTGGGTCGCCGTCCGCCGGACGTTGCTTACTGAATTCATCTCGACGATCCTCGTCCTGGTGGGGATGCTTCCTGTACTCATCATATTGCAGGATCGGTTCTTTACGCCTAACCTGAACAGTCCGCTCTTCTGGGGATTCATCTCGTTGGGGGCGATAGTCGGAGCCGTGCTCCTCTACCCGTACAACGTCTGGATGGTTCGCCGAGGTTCTGCCGCCTGGCCCGGGCAGGCGGCAGACTATGTCTGATGTTCTATATATAGGCATTGACATTCATCTAATAAATGATAAAATCATGGTGTCGGTTGACCTAGTGTCTTGACACCCTGATTCTTTTTAAACATCCCCGACAGGGACGGTCTTCCAGCTATGGTAGGCCGTACAGGTCTCGAACCTGTGACACCCTGATTAAAAGTCTGATGGATGGTGTCTCTGTTAGTCCCCTTACGTTCAGTATGGTGTTATCTTGTCCACTCAGAAAATCTTAGTTTGTGCGTATAGTACCTTTTTGTATTTTCCTGTGTCGTTTCTTCCGTTAGCTATTTGTTAGCTATTCTCCACCTAGCCCGGCTTATAGTTCAGGCCCACCATAGTGGGCGGTACTTTACTCAAGGCAGAACCTTTAAATTAACGTTTTGCCTTTGAGCATACTCATTGACATTTTGGACCATAATATTAAACTTGCTGCATAATTGCATTAGAAAATTGGAAAGAATATCGAGCCGTACTAACGATTTGCGAGATTTCATTTTCGTGGTAAAATGTTTGAAACTCCGTTAGATAGAAGTTATCAGGCGAGAAGCAAGTAGAATGACCAAAAACAGTAAAAAAGCTCGGAAGCTCGGTGTGGAGCGTTCTCTCCATAGTGATTGCTTTAAGTTGGATACTAACGCAAATATTCTTCTATCAGCCTAAAATGAACAGACTCACGGATATATATCGTGACTTCGCTGTAGTGGAGGACTATTATGAGGTAGTGGAGATTGCCAAGTCCATACCTCTTCCCAGTCCTCTGGGACCTATCAAAAACCTTGACTACTCTCCCGTCACAGTTTATAAGACTGTCCCTAATAGCACGGCAGTGGACTTTCGAGGGGCCTCATATGGCTATGTATTGAAGCTAAGCACAGGACTAAATACTTACCTAGCCACCAGTGACTCCGAGAGCTCACCTAGAGTGACCGTACTCTATACTATAGGCCAGCTAAGGGAAAAGCGATTGAGACTCCGTTGGTTTCTCTATAACGGTCCTATACCACCACCGGAGTGGGTCCAGAATACTAATTGATTTATTCTTCGTGACCGAACAGCAATTAGCTCCAAAACCGTTTTGTAGCGGGCATCAAAGCCCCGCCTATCTGTCACCCTTGGCCTGCCGATGTTCTCGCCATCTTCGGCCACTGGGTCAATGTTATAATGTATTAGGAGCTTCTAGCGGACAAGGCTGTTAGTCTGTAAAATCAAGGTGGGGAGTGAGTGGCTAGAAGCTCCTAACCTGCAAATATGACAAAAAGGTTCCTTTTTTTCTCGCGGAGTCCCACTCCTAGACTCCAAGTGTGGAATTCAGCGGACCTTTTTCTAGTCGCTGTTAACCGCTAGGTTGTTGGTTCGAATCCGGCCACTCCGACTCCCAAAGCTAAAATCGGTCAACACCTCTCCAATGCTCATCTTCTTTTGCAAGAAGAACAAACTGGCCTTAATCCACACTTCAACACTTTCTTCTATTTATGGTATAATACCACTTCTAGAAGAGATTGACGCCCTAGAAGATGTATCAATTGCGTCCAGGTCGTCTTAACACCGTGGTTCCTTATCAAATACCCAATAAGGCCTCGGGAATAGAACCTAATTCGTGTCTGGTAGAAATATCAAAATGGGAGGTATAAATAAAATGGCCAAGAAAGTTCTAATCAAGAATATTGACAAGATTGTCTCCGGAGACCTAAAGCAGAGCATCGTTCCTGGTGATGCCATACTGATAGAATACGGACTTATTTCTGGAGTTGGTTTTGAATCTCAACTTGACACAAAGGGTGTGGAGAAAACCGTGGATGCCAATGACACCATCGCTACTCCGGGATTAATTGATTCCCACGTGCACCCCTGGTTAGAAGATTACTGCCCTTCAGCAGCCAATATAACCAGATGGATGGAGGGCAACCTGTCTACAGGGATAACCACGATGATCGCCGCTGAGGTAAACCGGCTCGGTACGGTGAAGGACGCTATCTATATGAAGAGCTTGGCTTTACTAGCACACAAAAAGTGGAAAGCCTATAAACCAGGTGGTTACCAGAAAGTTGAGGCAGGAGCGCTTATCTATGTGGACGGCTTGACTGAGCAGGATTTCAAAGAGCTGGCAGAACAAGGTCTTTTCTTGATAGCCGAAGCAGGCTGTACCGGAATTGCTGACCCGAAAAAAATAAATCAATATGTTGAATGGTCAAAGAAATACAACATGATCGTGTCCATGCATTATGGGGGCGTATCAACCACTGATGCTTCGGCCACATCATTCAGTATGGCCAATGAGATAAAGCCCCATGTGTTTGCCCACCTTAATGGTGGCCCAACTGCCGTATCGATGGAAGATTGCCGGAAAGCGGTAACTGAACTTGATGGTGCCTTGGAGATGAGCTGGAACGGGAACGAGAAGGTAATGTACGACATGATGGAGTTCATAAAAGAGAAGAAACAACTCCACCGCGTTATTATCGGTTCTGATTCACCAACCGGACTGGGTTATTCAGCTTTTGCCATCCACAATGTAATTCAGTTTATCTCTTCCTTAAACCGGATGCCGGCTCAGGATGTGATTGCTATGGCAACCGGCAATTCCGCAAATGTTTTTCGTCTAAACAGGGGGAAAATAGAGGTTGGTAGGGAAGCAGACATTCTGCTGATAGATAGCCCTCCTGATAGTGAAGGAACTGATGCCTTGAAAGCCATTGAGATAGGCGACCAACCGGCAATTTGCATGGTTATGGTCGATGGACACATCATAGCTGTTTGGGGCCGTGCTACAAGGGCACCAAAGAGGAAAATCAAGATTGATGGGGTTACACAACCTGATCATAAACTCAGCTTTGAGGAGTATATCTTGGGACCAAATGCCTTCTTCCCTGAATTTTAAGAGAGTTGAGAGAGGGGGTCTATGAGATGGTAAGGCCTCTCCTGATTCCGATGGAATGATTAGCGATGCATTAGCCAAAAACATGCGGTCAACCCTGTCTCCTCGAAGAATAAACGTAGCGACTAACCACTACAATATTCACAATACAGAGACCATATTCTTTAGATGCTATATTATTAGTTGTTGTAGCATGAAGACCAACTCTGTAGTTGTTATGACTATCTAGGGTAGGCCAAAGAGGTAGTGAATATGCACATTGCAGTAATCGGAAACGGATATGTAGGCCTTGCTACTACGGTTGGTCTTGCTGATAAAGGTCACAAATTAGTCTGTGGGGTAAATTTCGAGCAGTGAACAAATTAACAAGTATTTCTGCTGGCACAATAATATTGCGGTCAGTCTGTCGATGTTTATAGGTTTGGGTAATGGATATTCACAAGTTTCTAGAGATAACTGTAAAAAATAAGGCATCTGACCTAAGTCTAAAAGCGAACTCGGTGCCAACTTTACGCATCCATGGTGTACTGGTTCCGATTAAAGGTGAATCACCGTTCACTTCTGAAGACACCCGCGAGGCTTTTGAAAGCCTAACTGACAAGAACCAAAGAGAACAATTTTACAAGAATAGAGAGCTTGATTTTGCCTACAGCATCCCTAGAATGGCTCGGTTTAGGGTCAATATTGCTATGGAGCGCGGTAGTATTTGCTTATCACTACGCTTTGTGCCAATTCAAGCACCAACTATTGAGCAGTTCGATCTTCCAAAAGTATGTAAGGCCCTTATCCTCAAACCTAGAGGGCTCGTTTTGGTGACTGGACCTACAGGCTGCGGCAAATCAACCACACTGGCAGCGATGATTAATTACCTCAACGAACGGGTAAGAAAAAAGGTGATATGTATTGAGGACCCCATTGAGTTCATACATAGAGATAATAAATGCTATATTATCCAGCGAGAACTGGGCGATGATACTCAGTCTTTTATCTCGGCACTAATACACGGCCTTCGGCATGACCCTGATGTGATTCTAGTTGGAGAGATGCGTGACCTAGAGACAATGTCTACAGCTATTACGGCTGCGGAAACCGGGCATTTGGTGTTAAGCACATTACATACCATAGGTGCGGCAGCCACTATTGACCGTATCATCGATGTTTTTCCACCCCATCAGCAACCTCAAATCAGAGCTCAATTAGCTATGGTTCTTCAAGGGGTACTGACACAGGTTCTTCTTCCCACGGCTGATGGCAATGGGCGGATTGCTGCTTTCGAGATAATGCTTGGCAACTATGCCATTAGCAACCTTATCCGTGTAGCACGAACTCATGAAATTCCAGGTATTCTCGAAGTTAGTTCTCAGCAAGGTATGCACACCATGGACCAAGGACTAGAACAACTGGTAAAAGAGGGGCTTATTACTATTAATGAAGCCCTCATGAATGCGCACAGGCCGGATCAGCTGAAAAGCAAACTCCTTAACGACACCATCAAGACCAGGGGTCCAAAAAGCGTTACGCGCGACACTAAATAACCCTGAGAACTACATCAAATCAGCATTATGTATAATCCTAGGAAAGAGGTGTGCAATGCCAAACTGTCCTAACTGTGGTCTACCGACTAAAAGAACTGAGGACTGGGCATGCCAATTGTGTGGCCACCCGCTTTTATCGAAATCTTTCAAGCAGATCCCAAAGACTTACAAACAGGTGCAAGAGGAGAGACTACGTAAGCAGGATTCACCACTTAAAGCAGAGAGACCACACGAGCAGAAATCATACCTGAGAAATGATACCGCAACAACCACGATAGATCTTACTGTAGAAGAATTACTTGCAGTCTGTACATTGGATAAAGATGAGGCAGCCACAAGATTTAAGGATAGGATTCTAATGGTAACAGGAGTAGTGTCTAGAATAGTAGTTAAGTATGACTATGATATTTACTATGTTAGACTGACCAGTTCCCAAAAGAGGGAAGAATGTAACGTAAATTGCATGTTTGACAAGGAAAACAGCCCTGAGCTCAGCCAATTAACCGAAGGACAAACGGTAACCATCAAGGGCAAGTACGATGACTACGAGTTGAACATTCTTGTTAAAGATTGTGTTTTAGTCCGCTCCCCGGTGGGAGAGGAAACCCAGGTAGCTCTTCAACCCAGCAATATCCTTGTCCCGTCTACACATACACGGGAATCCGAGCGTGAACCAATGCCAGAACCTGAAACTAAGCCGGAGCCAGCGCCTGAAACAATGTTGGAGTCTAAGCCACAATCAATGGCTGAGCCAGAGCCTGAACTCACGCCTGAACCAGAAACGGAACCAATACTGGAGCCTGAGCCTAAGGCGATACCAGAGTTAGAAGCAGAACCGGAGGGTATACAAGAGCCAGAACCTGAGTCGATGTCTGAGCTGGAGCCAGTTTCAGAGGTTGAGCGAGAGCTACAGCCTCAACCTGAGCAAACTACATCAGCATTGGAGGTAACCGTTGAAGAATTGCTTTCAGCTTATAAAGAGGATGGGGCAGCAGCGGATGCGAGATTTATGAACAAGATTCTCAAGGTAACGGGACTAGTGAACAGAATAGAGCTAGAAGATTATCTTGACTTTAGCTACATTACTTTGACTGGTACTGAAAAAAGCCTACTACAGAACGTCCGGTGCATCTTTGACAAGAAATACGGACCTGAACTAAGCCAGCTGACAACAGGGCAAAGGGTGACGGTACAGGGCAAATACGATGGCTCCATGATAAACATGCGTTTAAGAGGTTGTGTTTTGATTTCCTGAGCAAAATATGCGCAGCCTTTTTGTCTTCAGTGTGCGACCAGATATGAGCCGTGTTCGTATCGCACAAGATGGCTATTTGTTTAGTAGAAAGTAAACTCTAACTTATAAGATATGGTACAATTATCTGGGGCTGGTCAAAGGGGCTCTTAGTGTTTATCATCCGGATTGCCATAATTGTTACTGGAGCTTATATTCTATTTACCGGCTTCCTCTTTATTTTTCAGTCCCGCTACGTTTACTTCCCCGAACGCATCTTGTTGGCTGACCCCAGCAGCGTCGGGCTCGATTTCAAGAGCGTCTCGTTTGAAACCGAGGATGGGGTTAGACTATACGGCTGGTTTATCCCCGAGGAGAATGCCAGGGGCGTGGTTCTATTCTGTCATGGCAACGCGGGAAACATCTCGCACCGCTTGGAGTCCATCCAGATATTCCATCGGCTCGGACTCAGCGTTTTTATCTTTGACTACCGGGGTTACGGCCAGAGTGAGGGCAGGCCCACCGAGCAGGGTACATATGCAGACGCAGAGGCCGCATGGCGGTACCTGGTCGAGGAGCGCCGGATTAACCCGAACGACATCATCGTTTTTGGCCGATCCCTCGGGGGCGCGGTTGCCTCATGGCTTGCCCAGAGCCACGCGCCAGGTGCCCTTATCGTCGAGTCAGCGTTCACCTCCCTTCCCGATATTGCAGCTACCATATATCCCTACCTTCCGGTCAGGCTGCTATTGCGCTTCAAGTACAACACGGTGGAGTATATAACCAAAGTGGACCGCCCCGTCCTGGTGGTGCACAGCCGGGATGATGAAATAATGCCCTTCAACCATGGGCAGCGCCTGTTTAAAGTAGCACGAGAGCCGAAGAGATTTCTTGAGATCACCGGCACCCACAATCAGGGATTTATTATGTCGGGCGAACGTTATGAAGAAGGCCTGAATATGTTTATCTCGAAGTATCTTAAGGCTGACTAGTGAAGAGCTGAATTATTTAAGCAGGGTATGCTCCAGGAGCGTTGCGCCGCGAAACGGGCTTTCCTCAATGATTGTGACGGATTGTGACAGATTGTGACGGATTGTGGTCGCATGAGATGAAATTGCACAATCAGATGGATTGTGCAAGGATCGCCGGGTAGCTGATAGAAAAAGGGGCATATACTTTTATTCCTGGGAGTTGTCGTTTAGAATGGTAAGACCTGAATAGCCCTGGAGGTGATGAACTATGCCAAATATGAAATACACAATCACCGAGTCGTGGCCCGCGTTGAAAGAAGACCTGATAAGTTTCTTGTCCGACACTGATGCGTGGATAATAGACGAATTAAAGAACGCACATGGGGCCAAAGACTGGGAATAAGTGCTCAATGTGGTAGAAATCATGGAGTCAGTCCATACTTTATCCCACTCACATTAGCACATGTGATAGAAGGTGGTGATGCTATCGTTGCCTTCACCTTTTCTCAATCAACAGTTTGGCTTTTTGTTGGATTCTAAGATAAATTGAATGACACCTTGAACCTAAGTCAGGGTGTTATATATTCGGCCTCATAAAAGGTGGACCAATTAATGGAGGCAGGCCAATTGTGTATATACGAGCGGCAGGCCCTGCCACTAGCCCGATTATGCCCACGGCTGCAACGGGAGGAGTCAGCTTGTGCATTTGCCGTGGTCTCCCCTGACAGAGCCTGCCCAGCACAGGCATTATCTCAATCTCAATAGTTCAGATTAGTGACATCTCTTTACAACCAACACATAATATTGTTCACAAGTCTGTCACTTATTTTCGGCCAGTTGCATTGGACATATACTTGTGCATTAATCCTGGCAACCAAAGCACCAATTGAGGGAAAGCAAGTATTAATATCATTACTACCGCATCACATACGAGGAAGGGTATAGAGGCTCTATAGATGTTCCCCATGGTGGTATCGGGTGGGGGCTACCCCTTTCATCACAAACCGGCTTAGTCTACCATGAGTTCGTAGAATTTTGGCATGATGTCTGGATGTTTAATTAACATTTCGTCCCAGAGAGCCTGGTGAGCAAGATTATCAAACCATTGGGCATCCTCTGGCGAGAATTTGATAAATTCAACTCCAGCATTCTGCATGATCTGCCTGTCCTCCTCGTAAAAGGAGCCCCAAAGAGGTAGCCACTCTTGCTCTGTCTTGAGGTAGGCATCTGTTAATAAATCTTGCCATTTCTGTGACAGGCCCTTCCACATATCTAAACCCATTATGAAGGTGATATCATCGGTGTAGAAATCCTGGTCAATCATATAGTTGGTTATCTCATGCAACCCCAAAGTGATTATTAGCCCCCTCCCCGCAGTGTAACCATCAATAACACCTCGATCTAAAGCAGGATACATGTCAGGAATTGCGAGAACAGTCGGAAATGCCCCTAATGCTTTGAGCTGGGGATTGGATGCGGTCGACGTCGCCCCTATTTTCATTCCAGCTAGATCTTGCGGTCTTTCAATTTTCTTCTGAACCCATAGATTGAATATTTTCCACGTAGGAGCGGTACCCCAGCCTCTTCCTAGAAAGTAGAGGCCAGCCTTCTTATACTCTTGCTGGAAGAGATTATAGAGTCCACGCTTCCGTTCCTCTTCATAAGATAGCTTTGAATTACGTAGGACCTTAGCCGCTGGCACCAGCCCAGAATAAGCACCTGTGAACACAAAGGCAAGATCAATCACGCCTCTCCTCGCTGCTGAAGCCATATCAAAGATAGACATAACCTCAGGTCCACCAATATATTGGATAACCAGTTCCCCCTTGGCTAGCTCATTAACGTTCCGCTGATACATGAGAAATGCTTGTGTGATGTTGGTAATCCTGGGGAACGCAGTAACTGCCTTAAGCACTATCGGTTCAGAGGGTGGTAGCGGTGCTGGCGTTGGAGCTGGGGTTGGAGTAGGGGCAGGAGATGGCGCTGGTTGAGCACAAGCTGCCATGAAAGGTAGCGCTGCCAATATGAGCATTAAGCAAATGATAGCGAATAGTGTTGCCAATCCTTTCCTTTTCATTTTGTCCTCCTAGTTAGATTTTGGTCAATCTAGTCACAAGTTGCTACCGCATATATCACCTCCTTGAACTATCATTTCTTTCCCAATACCTTACTAAGTAACCTTGAGTGTATTATCAAAGAGAGCGGGATACCACTTGCCCGATTACAGCTAGGGCTAACCACACGGGAGGGGGAGGATTCAATATTT
>SDBV01012653.1_pt1 | contig 10798 bp, 6 predicted proteins | sample 2277081 | NCBI WGS metagenome assembly SDBV01 (sample SAMN10402039, study PRJNA504765) | marine sediment metagenome | isolation source: marine sediment core GS10_PC15, 223 cmbsf | place: Arctic Ocean: Southern Knipovich Ridge | collected 2010
AACGGCCAGTAGCGCTGGATTTATCAACAAACTGAGCGGCCGTGACCGAATAATTTGCACGGCAACCAAAAGCGTGGACGAGAAAAACGCTACGGAATTTATCGAACATTTTATCAAGGCATTAGAGGATGGGAGCGCGGACCAAGACCGCGATGAGCGAATCTCGGTGATCGAGGCCTGCAGCAGGGCGGCCGAACTCACGGCGGCGTGGTATCTTGAAAAGGGCCTGATTGCGACCGAACACGGCTTGCTCGACGACAATGGAGATGGGCTGGGCACGCGGCTGCCAATAACAAAGCATGGCGACGGGGACGGTATGTTGGCGTCTTCTACGTTCCTCCGCGACTACGCCTTCCCGGCACACGTTCCGAAGGACCTCATCGCCAGATATCTCGACGCCCTCTCAAGCGTGGAGAAGTTAAAAAGCGAAAAGGAACAAATGGACGTCGAAAAGTACTACGACGAGTTGGAAACGCTGCTAGTGAAGGCGGCAAAGGCTAATCGTCAAATACGCACACTCCCTGCGGACAAATAGCGATGCATTCCCCTTACTTCCCTTTGCGTCCCAGAAAATGTGTGCTGTGGCCGCCAAAACCTTCGGCTGCCTCCATCATTGTCTCGGACAAGGTCGGGTGGGCGTGTATGGTTAGCGCAAGATCCTCCGCCACGGCACCCATTTCAATAGCCTGCACACCCTGCGCGATCAACTCACCAGCGTTTACGCCAGTGATGCCCACGCCAAGGATTCTTCCATTCTCCGGTTCTACTATCAGTTTCGTCAGACCGTCGTTCCTGCCAAGTGTCAATGCGCGTCCGGACGCGGTCCACGGGAACTTCAGCACTTCAATCTCCCGGCCCTGCTCTTTGGCCTCGCGCTCCGTCAGGCCGCACCATGCAATCTCAGGGTTGGTGAAGACTACCGCTGGGATGGCGCCCGGCTCGAAAACGGTTTTCTTGCCGGCAATGGCTTCCACGGCGACACGCGCTTCATGGGTCGCCTTGTGCGCCAACATCGGCTGGCCGGCCACATCGCCGATTGCAAAAATGGACGGTTCCGCGGTGCGCCTCTGAGCGTCCACAACCACAAAACCGCCCTTGCCTATCTCTACACCGGTTTTTTCGAGCCCGACCCCTTCGGTCATAGGCTTCCGTCCCACTGCGAGAAGTGCCTTGTCAAAAACCTCGACCTTCGAGCCAGATTCTTTTCCCTCAAGCCGGACTTGGAGCTTACCGTCCTTTTCTACGACCTCCACCACTTTGGTGTCCAGGACAATCTCGTCAAAGTCTTCTTTGAGCGTGCGCTGAAGAGGCCGCACCAAGTCGCGGTCCACGCCTGGCAGAATTTCAGATGTCATTTCCACTACCGACACTTTCGAGCCGAGAGCGGCATACACATTACCCAGTTCGAGACCGATATAGCCGCCGCCAATCACCAACAGCCGTTCAGGCACGTCTTCGAGGGCCAGGGCTTCCTTAGAAGTCATAACCAACGGACTCGTCATCAGTGACGGGATTGTTGCGGGTACAGATCCGGTTGCCAGAATGGCGTGTTCGAAGGAAAGGGTCTTTTTTTTCCCGTCAACGGTATGGATTGACAGTGTTTTGGGGTCCTTAAAACGTACGTAGCCTTGCACGTACGTAATTTTCCGTTGCCTACATAGTTCCCCCACGCCACCGGTCAGCTTTTCGATAATGGTCGTTTTCCAGTTGCGCAGCTTGTCCAAATCCAATTTAACTTCGCCGCAGGACACTCCCCAATCGGAAGCTTGCCGGGCCTCGTGTAAAAAGGCCGCCACATGCAGCAGCGCTTTGGACGGAATGCAGCCTCGATAAAGACACACACCTCCGGGATTGGGTTCCGGATCGATCAGAGTAACTTCCATGCCCAAGTCCGCGGCGTGAAATGCAGCGGGATATCCACCCGGACCGGCGCCGATTACTGCAAGCTGTGTCGAATTCTCCGAATTACTCACGGGATATTCCTTCTAAGTGTTAGCTAGTTCCTGTTGCGGAAGTCCTAGAGGGACGACTGATAATAGCCCACCGTTTTAACGGTGGGAAAAGAACACCCCCCTTTTTCAGTCCCGGAGGGACGGCTGAAACGGCCATGGGACCAATAAATGCTTCCCTTTTCAACCGTCCCTCCGTGACTTCCATTTTTTATTTCGGGATCCCAGCAATAAATTGCTGGGCTATTACCAAATGTCCCTCCGGGACAAAACACCCTTTCCGCAACAGGAACTAGCTATGCCCAATGTTCCTAACCTTCCAGGGAAAGCAGCAGCGGCTCTTCCATGGCCTCGATTACCCAGCGCAGAAAACGGATTCCCTCGGCGCCGTCGATTAGCCGGTGGTCATACGAAAGAGATAGTGGAAGAATCAGGCGGGGCCTGCACACCCCGTCCTTAAATCCTGTCGCCTCATGCGCGCGGCCTACGCCAAGAATGGCAACCTCCGGGTAGTTTACAATAGGCGTAAAATGCGTGCCGCCAATACTGCCCAGATTAGTGATCGTAAAAGTCGAACCCTCGATTTCATCCAGACGCGCCTTGCCTTCCCTGGCCCTGCCGGAAACTTCGACCATCTCGACGGCTATATCGATCATGTTTTTGTTGCCAACGTCTTTTATGACCGGTACGAGCAGGCCGTTTTCCGTGTCCATGGCAACGCCCACATTACAGTATTCCTTATAAACTATCTCTTGGCTCCCCATATCAACGGATGCATTGAACTTGGGATGAACTTTCAACGCCGAGGCAACAATCTTGACCAGCATCGCCGTAATGGTCAATTTGCCGCCCACGCTTTCAGCTTTCTTGGAGAACCGCCTCCGCAACTGGTCCAGTTCCGTGATGTCCGCGTTGTCGAATTGCGTCACATGCGGTATCTGCGACCAACTGAGAACCATATGCGAAGCCGTGCTCCTGCGAAACCGCGTCATCTTCTCGCGACGTACAGGCCCCCAACGTTCGAAATCAGGCAGCGGAGGGATCGCCGTGGTTCCCGCAACTGTTTGGAGTGTTCTGGATTCGTTCACTTGCTTCGCATGATTTTTGACGTCTTCGATTGATATCCGGCCGCGCGCACCAGTACCCCCCACGCGCGAAATATCAATACCGATCTCCCTGGCAAACTTACGAACGGAAGGCCCCGCAGGAGCGCTTTGCACGACGGCAGGCTTCTCGATTCGAGGTTGGGGTGTTCTGACCTTTTCCGGGAACTCCTCTCCATTGGTAGGCGGCGCTTCCTCTATCTCTTCGACCTCTTCGTCTTCGGCGCCCCCCTCGCCGTTGCCTTCCAAGATGAGGATGGCCTGTCCAACCTTAATCTCGTCGCCCTCGCCAACGAGAATCTCTTTGACAATCCCCGCCTTTGAGGACGGGATCTCCGCCGAAGCCTTATCGGTCTCAACTTCAATCACAGCCTGATCCACCTCGACCGCATCGCCAACAGCCACAAGTATTCCGATCACTTCCGCCGATTCGATACCCTCGGCAAGTTCAGGAAGTTTGATTTCTGTCCCCATCGTTACAAGGTCCTTTCGCGCTTACATGGTGAGCGGGTTGGGTTTATCCGGGTCTAAACCAAGTTTCTTCATGGCGCCTTCCACGACATCCGATTTAAGTTCGCCGTTCCAACTGAGATACGCCAGCGTCGCCACCACTATATTTGCTGCATCAACTTCAAAAAAATCCCGCAATGCTTCGCGGCCGTCACTGCGGCCAAAGCCATCCGTGCCAAGCGAAAGCATCTTTCTGGGAAGCCAGCGGCAAATACAATCCGGAAGGGCCTTCAAATAGTCCGTGGCTGCAATGATTGGCCCTTCAGCCTCCCCAAGGCACTCTTCGATATATGATGCGCGCCGCTCTTCTTTCGGATGCCGCACATTCCACCGCTCAGCATCCAACGCATTCTCATGCAGCTTTTTGTAGCTCGTAACAGACCAGACGTCCGCGGCAACCTCATAATCCCCGGCAAGTATCTTCTGCGCTTTGAGAACCTCATTTAGGATAGCGCCGCTCCCCAACAACTGCGCTTTTAATTTTGTCTTGCCCGCAACATCCTCATCAGCCTTTTGGAACTGGTACATTCCTTTCAGAATCCCTTCCCGGCTCGATTCGGGCATGGGAGGCTGCACATAGTTCTCATTCATGATGGTGATGTAATAGAAAATGTCCTCAGCTTCCTCATACATTCGCCGGATACCGTCCTGAACGATCACCGCAATCTCGTAAGCGTAGGCAGGGTCGTAGGCCTGAAGTGTCGGCACCGTAAGCGCGATCACATGGCTGTTTCCATCCTGATGCTGCAAGCCTTCGCCCGCAAGCGTCGTGCGTCCGGAGGTGCCGCCAATCAGAAAGCCCTTAGCGCGGCTGTCCGCCGCGGCCCATATAAAATCGCCCACACGCTGAAAACCGAACATCGAGTAAAACAAAAAGAACGGGATAGTGTTAATCCCATGGTTGGAATAGGCCGTACCCGCCGCAATAAATGACGACAAGGAACCGGCTTCGGTAATTCCCTCCTCCAGAATTTGCCCATCACTCGCTTCCTTGTAATATAGTAGGTTTTCACTGTCCACCGGCTCGTACAACGGCCCAGTGTGCGCATAAATCCCGCATTGCCTAAACAGCGATTCCAGGCCAAAGGTGCGTGCCTCGTCAGGAACGATCGGCACTATAAGCTTGCCTATCTCCTTGTCACGCAGCAAACGCGATAGCATCCTGGCCATTACCATTGTCGTGGACGCCTCCCTGTCACCCGTACCCGAAAGGAATTCCTTGAATACCTCGTCTTCCGGAGTCTTCAACTTTGATTCCATCGGCCGCCTGACCGGCAGATAGCCGCCAAGTTTTTCACGCCTCTCCTGAAGATACTTCATCTCAGGACTGTCATCCTGCGGACGGTAGAAGGGCACCTTGTCGATATCCTCATCCGAGACCGGGATATTGAACCTAGACCGGAACGCCCGCAACTCCTCTTCGTTCAATTTCTTCTGCTGGTGCGTTATGTTTTTTCCCTCACCGCCCTCCCCCATACCATATCCCTTAATGGTGTGCGCGAGAATCACGGTTGGCGCGCCTTTGTGCTCGACTGCCGCTTTGTATGCAGCATAAACCTTTTCAGGATCGTGGCCACCCCTGCGTAATCCGCGAAGCTGCTCATCCGACATGTGCTCGACCATCTTCAGCAGCCGCGGGTCCTTTCCAAAAAACTCCCTGCGTATATACTCCCCGCTTTCCACCGAATACTTCTGATACTCGCCGTCAACCGCCTCAGCCATTCGCTTGACCAAAAGCCCCTCATGATCCTCTTCGAGCAAATGATCCCAGTTGTCGCCCCACATAACCTTAATCACGTTCCAACCCGAACCCCGGAACGTTGCTTCGAGTTCCTGGATAATCTTGCCGTTACCGCGAACAGGACCGTCCAAGCGCTGCAAGTTGCAATTGACCACAAAAATGAGGTTGTCCAAGTGCTCACGGGAAGCCAGTCCGATAGAACCCAGGGATTCCGGCTCGTCCGTTTCACCATCTCCCAAAAAGGCCCATATCTTTTGGTCGGACGGCTCCTTCAGGCCACGATCTTCAAGATAGCGCATGAACCGGGCATGATATATGGCCGTGATCGGACCAATTCCCATCGAAACCGTGGGGAAATTCCAGAATTCAGGCATGAGCCATGGATGAGGATACGACGTGAGGCCGGGTGAATCATGAAATTCGTGCCGGAAGTTGTCGACCTGCTCAAGAGGAATGCGTCCTTCCAAAAAAGCGCGCGCATAAATGCCGGGAGACGCGTGTCCCTGGAAATAGATCAGGTCGCCAGGATGTGTGTCGGTCTTGCCATGAAAAAAGTGATTGAAACCCACTTCATACAGTGTCGCCGCAGAAGCATAGCTCGAAATGTGGCCGCCAATACCCGCCTCTTCGCGGTTCGCGCGGACCACCATGGCCATGGCATTCCATCGGATAATGCTCTTGATGCGCCGTTCGAGTTCCCTGTTGCCCGGATACCTCGGCTGCTCGCTTACGTGAATCGTGTTTATGTAGGGAGTGTTGGCCGTGAACGGGAGTTTGATTCCGAGACTGTGCGCATGAACTGAAAGCTCCCGGAGCAGTTCACGCGCCCTATCCGGACCCGCCCGGCTGAAAACCTCGTCCAAAGACTCCAGCCATTCCTTGGTTTCAAGATTGTCTTCTTCGGACCCAACATTACTCTGATCGGATATTTCGCTATGCATGGCGCTTTTCCCTCGCTTGATCCACCCCAGGGGTAGATGTCCCCGACAGGAACATCACACGGATTACTCGCAGTCATAATCTATTGAAAATCAATACAATAAGCGCAACTATAGAACAATCCTTACACGATAGCCATTCCCCGCTTTGATAACGCCTTGTGTCTTATCTTGAATGAATTATTGGCCCTGCAAGCCTTTTACAAACTTATTACAATTCTTTTACGCGAAACAGACAACTTCTTTCCCCCAAACGTACACAATACGATCATGGCCTGGAAAACACTGGGAGCTTGATATGAACTGGAAAAGACACATCACGAATGGACGTTCCATTGCCCTTCTCCTTTGTCTTGCTTGCCTTATTTCAAGCGCAGCCTTTTGGCCTGGCACAGCACTGGTAGGCAAGGTCGAGGCTGGCGACCTCACATTGATCGAAGACGTACCGCACATTCGCCAAAAACCGGATTTCTGCGGCGAAGCATGCATCGCGATGTATATGCAGAAACTCGGCCACAAAGCCGGCCAGGACGAGATTTTTGATATTTCCGAGGTTGATCCGTTGTTGGCCAGGGGGTGTGTCTCGCGAGACATGATGGCCGTGTTAAAACACATAGGTTTCGCTCCAGGCAAAGTCTTCCATCAAATCAGCGCTGAACATTCCGAGCAGGAACTTGAAACTTTGTGGAAGCGGCTGCTCAAAGACTTGAAAAAGGGCGTGCCTTCCATAGTCTGCATGCGCTATTCGGACGCGCCGCGCACAACGGAACACTTCCGGTTGATCCTCGGATACGATGCCGCCTCCGACGAAGTCATCTACCACGAGCCTGCCGAGGAAAACGGAGCATACAGGCGAATGGATCGGAAAATGTTTCTGAAACTGTGGCCTCTCAAATACGAAAAGGAAGAATGGCTCGTTGTCCGCATCCGTCTAGCGGGAAAGAAGCTATCCGTCCCAAAATCCGGCACAGGCCTCACCAACGCGGATTTCGCACAACACATGATGAAACTCAGGCCCCGTATCCCCGAGGACTTCACGGCTGTAATCCAGCCGCCGTTTGTAGTCCTGGGAGACGAAAGCCCTTCGAAAGTACGGTCACATGCCAAACAAACCGTCGGCTGGTTCGTCGACCATGTGCGCGGCATGTATTTCGAGAAAGACCCACAGCAGGTATACGAAGTCTGGCTCTTCGAAAACGATGCAAGCTACAGGAAATACGCCAAGAAACTCTTCAACGACGAACCGGACACGCCCTTCGGTTACTTCTCAGAGGCAAAAGGCGCGCTGGTAATGAACATCGGCACAGGCGGCGGCACACTGTGCCATGAGCTGTTGCACGCCTTCATGCCGGCCAATTTCCCGGAGTGTCCCGCTTGGTTTAACGAAGGTCTGGGGTCGCTCTACGAACAATGCTTCGAGGAGGACGGACATCTCGTTGGCCGAATCAACTGGCGGCTGGACGGCCTGCAGCGCGAAATCCGAGCAGGCGCCCTGCCGTCGTTCAAGGAATTGTTGTCCACAACCTCAAACCGGTTCTACAATCAGAACAAAGGCGACAACTACGCCCAGGCACGGTATCTATGCTATTACCTCCAAAAGAAAGGGCTACTTATAAAATACTTCCACGCTTTCCGAAAAAACGCAAAAGACGACCCCTCCGGTTACAAAACCCTCAAAAAAGTGCTATCAAAAGACACCGAAAAAGAAATGCAAGCCTTCCAAAAATACTGGGAGCAATGGATACTGGAGTACTGAGAGCGAGAGTCTAAAGATCTCTTCTGCCATCTACTATATAGTTTCTGTTGCGAAAGTCCCGGCGGGACGACTGATAATAGCCCACCGTTTTAACGGTGGGAAAAGAACATATCCCTTTTTCAGCCCCGGAGGGACGGCTGAAACGGCATGGGACCAATAAACACTCACCCTTTCAGCCGTCCCTCCGGGACTTCCATTTCCTATTTCGGGATCCCAGCAATAAATTGCTGGGCTATTACCAAATGTCCCTCCGGGACAAAACACCCTTTCCACAACAGAGACTTTATAGAGACGCCCGGCAGTTCCTTCTGGGTACCGTCAAGCGCCACAGAGTTGAATATTATTTCTGTGCGCGGTAAGATCGCGTTTTGGTACTCAGTGTTTCATCTACCCGTTGCCATGACCCCAGTTCCAAAAGATACAGAGGAGTATTCTTGAAATTCCAGGAGTTTGCAGACGCGGCCTTGGCGGGTGATACGCTCAGCCGGGAACAATGCCGTGAGATATTGAGTTGCGATGACAGTGAAGTTTTGTCTTTGTTGGACGCGGCATATCGTGTACGCCGTGAGTTCTTCGGGAACAGGGTACATTTTCAACTCCTGAGCAATGCCAAGAGCGGTATTTGCCCCGAGGATTGTCATTACTGTTCACAGTCCAGCGTATCGAATGCGGATGTGGACGCCTATCCCCTAGTGTCCGCGGAAAAACTTCTCGATGAGGCGCGGCGCGCAAAACAGGTCAATGCCAGGCGCTTCTGCATGGCTTTGAGTGGGCGGGGACTGTCAGAAAACGAGCTAAACCAACTCTGTGAATCGATCCGCGCAATCAAAGACGAGACAGGGCTGTCGCTTTGCGGTTCCCTGGGTTTTCTCGACAAGGGCCAGGCGGAACGCCTCAAGGCGGCCGGTCTCGATAGAATAAATCACAACCTCAATACCAGCGAACGGTATCATCCCAAGATTTGCACTACGCATTCTTATCAGGATCGTCTGGACACAATAGCGCGATGTCAGGAAGTCGGATTGGAGATATGTTCGGGCGGAATCGTCGGCCAGGGCGAGTGCGATGACGACATTATCGACATGCTGCTTGCTCTTCGCGGAATAAGACCCGAGGCTATCCCTATCAATTTCCTGATCCCCGTCGAGGGAACCCCTTTCGAGGACAAAGTGGAGCAGCTCAATCCCAGACGTTGTCTGAAAATCCTGAGCCTCGCACGTTTTTTGTGTCCGGACCGCGAAATTCGAGCGGCAGGAGGCCGGGAATACCATTTGCGGTCGCTGCAGCCGCTTGCCCTTTACGCAGTTGATTCCATTTTCGTGTCGGGATATCTCACAACAGGCGGCCAACCACTTGAAGAAGCGCTCCAAGAAATCGAAGACCTTGGCTTCGAGCTTGTCGTGGAAGGCAACACGGGTGAGGACGCGCGAGCCGCGCTGGCAACGCTGACGGAAACGAACCTGTGAGTTTTGAAGGCGACACTATGGGGTCAATCGAAAATGAATTGTCCGAGCTGCGCAAAAACGATTTATTTCGTACACTTCGCGCCTTGCCCCAAACAGGCGGCCGCCTGAGAGTTGACGGACGCGATTTCCTCAATTTCTCCTCCAACGATTATCTTGATCTGGCCGGCAACGCCGAACTGAAAGCTGCGGCAACAAGCGCCATCGAAGACTTCGGTTGCGGCGCAACGGCATCGCGTTTAATGACCGGCCACCTGGAACTCCATGAATGCCTAGAGAAAAAGTTGGCGTCATTTGTTGGAGGCGAGTCGGCGCTGCTCTTCGGCAGCGGTTTCCTGACCAACCTGGGCGTTATGACCGCATTGACCAAACGCGAAGACATTGTTTTTGCGGATCGCCTAAACCATGCAAGCCTTATCGACGGCATGCGCCTTGGCGAAGCCAAGTGGGAGCGTTATAAACACAAGGACCTCGATCACCTGGAAAGCCTTCTGCAAAAAAATGATTGCCGGGGGAAACGTCTCATCGTGTCCGACTCGGTTTTCAGCATGGACGGCGACATTGCGCCGCTGGAGGGACTCGCGGAGCTTGCCCGCCGTTTCGATGCCTTGCTCATAATCGACGAGGCCCACGCTGTAGGCGTTTTTGGCGCGGAAGGCGGAGGGGTCTGTTGCGTCCAAGGCCATGAAGTCCGGCCTGACCTTGTTGTTGGCACTCTCAGCAAAGCCTTTGGCGGATACGGCGGTTTCGCGGTGTGCAGCAAAGTCATGCGGGACTACCTGATTAATCGCGCCCGCTCCTTCATCTATTCGACAGGACTGCCGCCAGCGTGTGTTGGAAGCGCCATTGCCGCCGTAGATGTCCTGAAACGTGAAGGCGAATTGGGCGCGAAACTTCTGGCAAAAGCAAAGGCACTCCACTCTCTGTTGACTTCCGGCGGTGCCGCTTTGCCCGATTTTGAGTCGCAGATTCTCCCAGTGCCCATCGGCGAAAACGATAAAGCACTGGAAGCCGCGCGGTTGCTCTTCGAACGCGGCATTATTGCAACAGCTATTCGCCCACCAACTGTTCCAAAAGGAACGGCGCGGCTCAGGCTTTCAGTGACGCTCGCCCATACGAACGAAGACCTCGAAAAGGCGGCGGAACTTATAATTGAAATACTTGACACATTGGGTGCGCTATGAGAAAGCATTCCTTGATTTTCGTTACAGGATGGGCGAGCGACACTGCGTGCTGGCAAGGCGTTGTAGATGAACTGCCTGCCGACCTTACACACGTGACGATTGGATGGGATGCGTGCCTTGGAAACGACATAGAAACAAATGCGCTTTTTGCGGC
>SDBV01012654.1_pt1 | contig 10797 bp, 9 predicted proteins | sample 2277081 | NCBI WGS metagenome assembly SDBV01 (sample SAMN10402039, study PRJNA504765) | marine sediment metagenome | isolation source: marine sediment core GS10_PC15, 223 cmbsf | place: Arctic Ocean: Southern Knipovich Ridge | collected 2010
AACGCGATTCGAAATGCTCGTATCATCAACAGGAACTATTTACTCAAAAAACCATTGCCCAAAAGGTCGGCGGCGGCGGGCAGCATGGTGCTCATTTTGCCGACGGCCTTGACGATGCCTTCTTCGACTTCGAACCGCAAGCGGAGACCGTTTTCGACCGCCATGACGCTGAGCACCAGGTGGTCTTTGTCACCGGCCTTGGTCAGGATTTTGGCCAACGTGGCCATTTTTTCTCGTTCCTTTTCGGTCTTGCCCATTTCGGCAAGGAATCCCGCCACCGACCGCAGGCCGATGGATATTTGCAGGGGCGGAACCTTGCAATCGAGATCCTCGGCCGAGGCGGCAATCGCCTTTTTGAGCGTGGCCAGCGGTTCGCGTCCGGCGGCCAGGTAAATACTGTCGTCGCCCACGCCCAGAATCAACTCCAGCGTCTCGCCCACCAGGGCCACGACCTTCTCGCGATCGTCGGCGTCGTCGGGAATCTTAACCGAAACCGCATGGAAGCGCACGCCCTGGTACTCCTCGACATTGGGCTTAACGGTCACCAGTTCCTTCAACTGGGGATGCTTGGCCTGCACGATGTCGGAGATTTGCCCGGCGATCTTTTCCAACTCGTCGGCGTTGGGTACATACTTGGCATCCAGCAGCGTGGCCGAGCCCGAAGCGAGCAAGAGGGCGGCCGCGTTGTCGATCCGCTTGGCGTCCACAATCTCGTTAAAAGCCTCGTAAATATCGGCCAAGAGGCCCTCGGCGGCTTTGCGGCAATTTTCCGGTTTGTCTTTCTTTAGCAGATCTTTAATCGCCTTGGCGTGGGCCGCTTTGAGCACGGCCTTGAGCGTATCGGCCTGGCCCTTGGTGAGTTCTCCGGCACAGCTACAAGCCCAGGCGGCCTCGGCTATGCGGAACCCGGCGAAACGGGTTTTCGAATTGCCGCAACGAGCCAACTGCTTGGCGGTGGCGCTGCCGGGTTTGGCCAGAACGACAATGTCGGCATAAATTTTTTCGGTTTTGTTGTCCAGCGTCCAACCCAAGGTGATTTGGCTGACGTCGTTTACGGCGTCGGTAACCGCCGCCAGCAAATCTTCGCTCACGCGCCGGCGAACCGAATACTCGAGTTCGTCCTCGCCCTGGCGGCGCCGCAGATCCTTGGCGGCGTCCTTTTTGATTTTTGCGGTTACCTTTTCACGCAAGGCGGCGGGAATGTCGGCCGCCTCGATGCGAATGGCCAGGTCGTACTTCTTGGGCAGATCGCCCAGCAACTCGCCCGGGTTGTCGCAGGCCAGCGCCAGGTTATCGCGCTTCTTCGAGACGATGGCCCAAGAGCCCTGCTGCTTGATGAAGAGTGTCTTGTCCTTGGCTTTGCCCTCTTTGCCGGTGATTTTCAGAACTCCGTCGCCCACGTCTTCCGCCTTGCCCACGAACGGTTCGAGAACTTCCAGCAGCTTGCCCAAGTCGGTTACCGGCAGAAAAATGTAGCCCCACGGCTTACAGCCGTCGAGATAAGCGACCGCTCCCCACGGCTTCGACTTGTCCAGCCCGGCCAGGCCGTGGCTGCGGGTGGCGAACTTCAGCAAGGTTTCCAGCCCCACGGCCAGATCGGGGTTGCCGGAGACCTTGCCCAGCGTGTTGATATTGTCGAATAGCCCGTCGTAGCCGCTGAACGAGCCCACGGCAATCGGTTTCGTGTCGGCAGAGGCCGAAAACGCGCAGCCGACGACCAGAACGGCCGCGACCAACTTCCAAACAAATTGCTTTCTCACCTGACTTGCTCCTTTTTCTTACGCGGGAGGGGGGTAATTGCAACAGAAGTATCCGGTTGTCCGGCTGTCCCACGTAAACGGCCGTCGGAAACTCCGCTGCGAACATGGAATTCGTTTGGTTATTCGTCGGTATTGGGGATTTATTTGGTTTTCGGGTTCAGATTTCTATATTTTTTACCATTCAACCCGAATGAAGTAGAAAATCAAATAGAAACGAAAATTCTCCGGGCCGATTATGCTAGCCGTGCCCATCGCGGCTTTCAACCAGATCTCGGGCATCAACGCCGTTTTGTACTACGAACCGGCCGTTTTCAAGATGGCCAGCGGGGGCCAAGTTTCGTCTTCAAGTTGCATCATCCCGACAATTATAATATAATAGATAAGAATCCATACCTCCTTCTAAACTTATGGCAACCTAATGAGAACTCCGTTACAAATTTTGACGATCGCGGTTAGTTTTGCAGTCGTTGTCGGCTTTTCCCCGCAGGCATCGGCTGCGGAGGGTTGCAAGAAAAAATGCGACGCCGACGGCTTCGTGTCGATGTTCAACGGCAAGGACATGACCGATTGGGAAACTGACCCAAATGGTTGGTGGTGCGTCGAAGGCTCGGCGCTGACCGCCCAGAGCACTCCCGAAAAACCATGCAACAGGCAGCAGTATCTGTATTGGAAAGGCGGCGAACCGGCCGATTTCATCATTCGATTTCTCTACAAAGCCACGCCGGGAGATTCCAAGGGTTTTGCTAATTCCGGACTGCAATTCCGTAGCCAGCGGCGTCCCAATTGGGACGCCTTCGGCTATCAGGCCGACATCACCGCGAACGACGAGCATGTCGGAGGCCTCTACCATCATGCCCGCGGGGCCGTGGCGCGACGCGGCGAAGATGTGGTGTTTACTCCCGACGGCAAGAAGACCGTCAAGAATTTCGCGGACTCGAAGGAGCTATTTAAGACCGTCAAACAAAATGCCTGGAACGACTACGAGGTATCCGCCGTGGGCAGTATAATCACGCTGAAGATCAACGGCATACTGATGGCGAAGGTTGACGATCGCGCGCCGCGGCATTCGCGGCAAAAAGGCGGGATATTCGCCCTGCAGATGCACCCCGGCCCGCCCATGAAAATCCAATTTAAGGATCTGAGAGTCAAAATTCTCGACAAACAATAAACTTCCTCGGCAAGCCTAGTGCATTTCCGCCTCGACGCTGCCGATGGCGTCGCGTAAGAAGCTGAAGCGGACGTTGGGATGGTCGGCCAACAAGGACATGGGCACCGAAGCGTCGGGTAGACGCTTGGAGATCATCAGCGTCGACAGCCTCATGCCGAAGGGGTTGTCGTGGCAACCGGGGTGCCAGATGGAGACCGTTTCGGCCTTCCATGTTTCCACCGGGCCGACCGTGGCGGCGCGGGTGGGCACCAGCGATACATGGCCGCCGCCGGAGGTGCGGGCGTTTTGGATTATCGTCATGGGGTGCAGGTCGGTGACACGGGTCTTCAGCTTGCGGTACTCTTCGGGCGAAGGCGGCTTGTCCTGGTACTGACCTTCCCGCTTGGGCGGATCGTTGAAGGCCCAGTGCTTGACCTCACCCTGGCCGCCTTGCATCAGCACGCAGCGGACGTCGTCGTAGCTGTTGGAATAGGCGTCCAGATCGCCGACGGGGAAGTGGATATGATCGTCGGCCATGCGGAGGTTGGGCTTGAGGCGGTTGAAGCACATCTCCAGGTCGGCCTTGGCGAAGCTCAAGGGGTGCGTGATGGGCACGGGATTGTCGTCCGCGTCGACCCACTCGTCCATGCCCCAGAAATGGCCCTCGCGGACGTCGATGTCCAGGTCGTTGACGATGCGGGCCACCAGCGGCAATTGCTCGGTGGGGCCGATGGGGCCGCAGATTCCGGCAGGATTGTCGGCCGTGGATTGCTTCCAGGCGTGGATATACTCCAGTGCCTCGGCCAGGAAAAACTCTTCCAGGGTGTCGAAGACGCGAATCTCGAACCCGGGTCGAGACATGGCCGCAAGATCGTCGGCCGTGAGTCGGGCCGCATCGTCTATCAACTCGTTGTCCAAGGTCGTATAGTCCCACCAAAGCGACGCCACTTTGCTAATCGGCCGTGCCATTTTATATCTCCGCATTGTAGGGTGCGTCCGCGACGCACCATTGGTTTTATTTCTTAAACAATTCCGCCAAAATATCATCGTGCGGGTATCCGTGGCCGCGGTGCTGGACGAAGGCTTCGGCTTTGGCGATGCCGATCTCCTTACCGCGCAGCGATCCCATCCTCGTCATCGTGTCGATATACTCGTCGGTGCCGTGGTGCGCGCGGAGCCACTCACGCTGGCTGGCGTGCTGGGCCAGCATCTCGGTCTTCTTGTCGATTTGTCCAGTTATGTCGACGTAGGTCGTGGGCTCGATGCGGCTGCCCGAGTGGTCGATGGCATCGGGCGGATCGCAATAGTACAGATACGGCACCCGCGAACCTTCGCGCAGAGGGACGGGCGTTGCATTGGGGGCTGCGTAGAGGAACGTGGCCGCGCGGGCCAGCAGCGACGTCATCTCGTGGTCCATCATGTAATCCTGCCGCGGATGGGTGAACACCAGCGAGGGGGCGATCATGCGGAAGAGGTCCATGCTCTTACGGATCGCGGCCTTGTCGTAAACGATGTATCCGTCGTTTTCACCCTGGCAATGGTAAGTGGCGCCGATCAGTTCGGCTGCCTTACGAGCCTCCTCGGTACGAATGCCGCCGATCTCCCAGGGCGTATGGCTTACGGTGCCGCAATCGCCGGGCGCGGCGGATATTATGTGCACCTCCCAGCCTAAATCGGCCAGGCGGATGAGGGTGCCGGCACAGAAGAATTCGGCGTCATCGGGATGGGCCATAAAAGACAAGACCCGTCGGTTGTCATGTACGTTCATACCAGTAGATACAGCTATCGTTGGGGGGGTAATTGGCCACTACTTTCAAAGAACTAGATTGTGTCGCACCGCAAGCGAATGTCAAGGGGCGGGGGGGAGGAAAATGGGGATTGAGTAACTTAGTATGGTAGGCCGGGTCGTAACCCGGCGGTGAAGCCGGCAACCAACACAAATGCCGGGTTACAACCCGGCCTACGATCTTCACGAACGGAATAAATTAGGGTACAATTACTATGTTGGGCCGTTGTACTGACTTTTCTCTTGCCGCTAATCGAGCAATATTCTCGCAAAGATCGCGTGCGTATTGGTTTGTGACATGCGCGTGTGCTTTTTTGCCGACTATATGTGAACAGGTACCGTGGCGTTAATATACGCTACGGCGGGCCAGGATCGTTTTCGGCTTGTTGCCGTGGGTGAGACCTGGCCCGGTTTTTTTGCACCAATAACGGACGCAAACAGAGCGGCCATGGAAGAGCGGGAATTCGTCCAACAGCGACACGGGTTTGTCCAACAACGACATGGGCCGGCCACCAAGCTGGATCGACCCAGAGAGTTGGTCGTCGCCTGTCCTCCCATGCGGAGCAACGTGAATCTGTCGCGAATTGTCCGCGCCGCCGGCTGCTGCGGAGTGCGTAAGGTGATCTGCTGTGGGGCGTCGAAGGTGATCGCCAAGATCGCCCGCGATGAGCCCGAAGAAATCGAGATCGAGCGCCACCGCACGCTTTTGCCGGTGCTGGGACGGTTGCGAGAAGAGGGTTATGAACTGGTCGGCCTGGAGCAGAGCAGCGGCTCGCAGTCGCTTTTCGAGGCCGATTTACGGCGAAAAATGGTGCTGGTGGTGGGCAATGAGCGGGCCGGCATCGACGAGGCCGTTCTTAAGATTCTGGACCGAACGGTGGAAATCCCCGTCTACGGTCTGCCCTATAGCCACAATGCGGCCACGGCCACGGTTATGGCGTTGTATGAGTATTGCCGGCAGTTTCCTCGGGGGTGATAAAACGTAGGCCGGGTTATAACCCGGCGATTCAGTGTTCGGCGACGCAAATGCCGGGTTGTAACCCGGCCTACAATCCGTGGATCCAGGTACGCCGGGGGGTTACATTCAGACCGGTTGACTATTGGAGTACGGTCGCTGTAGACTGGAGCGCTTGGAAACTCCGCGGGCAGATGGTTCGGGGCTGGAAATTGATTTGTGAGGGTTGGTTCGGTGCCAGTAACATGCGTGGTAGGGCTGCAATGGGGCGACGAGGCAAAAGGTAAGATTGTCGACCTTTTGACCAAGGATCACGATATCGTGGTTCGCTATCAGGGTGGATCGAATGCGGGCCACACTGTTGTCTTCGAGGGCGAGAGCTTCAAGCTATCGCTTGTGCCCAGCGGTATCTTTCGGCCCGCGGTGCAATGCGTGGTCGCCGGCGGCGTGGTGATGAACCCTCAGAGTCTGTTGGGCGAGATCGAGGGACTAACCGCTCGCGGCGTCAAGGCGTCCGATAACCTGATGATATCGGATCGCGCGCACGTGGTTTTCCCCTGGCACATGGAAGAAGACCGGCTGATGGAGACTCGCAAGACGGGCGAGGAGGCCATCGGCACCACGTTGCGAGGCATCGGCCCCTGCTATCGGGACAAGGTGGGCCGTTCGTTTGCCGTGCGCATGGGCGACATGTATCGCCCCAGCTTCGAGCAGCGGATCAAGGACATCACCGAAGCCAAGCGTCAGATTCTCAGCGGGCTCGGCGGCAGCGAAGAAGGGTTGGCACTGGATGCCGACGCCATCTATAAAGAGTACAGCGGCTACGCCCAGCGGCTGGAGCCATACGTCAAAGACACCACGGCCTATCTGTTGGACGCGGTCGAGGCCGGCAAGAAGATCCTTTTCGAAGGAGCCCAGGGCTCGCTATTGGATATCGACCACGGAACGTTCCCCTACGTCACCAGCAGCAACAGTTCGGGCGTGGGAGTGTCGAGCGGTTCGGGCGTCCCGGGGCGTTATCTGACGAAGGTGGTTGGAATTCTCAAGGCCTATACGACGCGCGTGGGCGGCGGTCCTTTTCCCACCGAGCAGGACAACGAGATCGGCCAGCACATTCGCGACAAAGGCAACGAGTACGGCACGGTGACGAAGCGTCCGCGGCGTTGCGGCTGGTTCGACGCGGTGGCCGCCCGATATACGGCCAGGCTCAGCGGCGTGGACGTGCTTTCGGTGATGCTTTTGGACGTGTTGAGCGAGTTGCCGGAGATTAAGGTTTGCACGGCCTACGAGATCGAGGGCCGTCGGGTCACGGATTTCCCCAGCCACGTGGACGATCTGCGTCGTGTGGTGCCGGTCTACGAAACCTTGCCCGGTTGGCTGGAAGATATCACGGCAGTGCGACACATGGCGGATCTGCCGCAAAAGGCGCGAGACTATCTGCAAGAGCTTTCGCGACTGGTTGGCCGGCCCATCGCCATCGCTTCGGTCGGCCCGGACCGCACGCAGACGATCATGGCGGACGAGTAATGCCCACACCCGCGATAGAATTTGCCGACGTGACGAAAGAGAGCTATCCGCGGCACATCGCGGTGATCATGGACGGCAACGGCCGCTGGGCGCAGCGGCAGGGCCTGCCGCGGATCGAAGGACACCGGCACGGGGTGGCAAGCGTACGGCGCGTTACCGAAGAATGCTCGCGGTTGGGGATCGAACAGTTGACGCTCTATTGCCTCTCCAGCGAGAACTGGAAACGGCCGCAACTGGAACTCGACTTCCTCATGCACCTGCTCGAACAATACATGGTCGAGGAACGCTCCACGATCATCGAGCAGAATATCCAAGTAGCGATGATCGGGCGCCGCCACGGCATACCCCCGCGAGTGTTGTCGCAGTTGGACAAGACGGTCCAGATGAGCCGAAAAAACACGGGCCTGCGGCTGTGTCTGGCCATCAACTACGGCGCCCGGGGAGAACTGCTGGACGCCGTGCGGGCCATCGCCGAAGAAGTCCGCTCGGGCAAGCTCGACCCGGCGGCGCTGGATGAGAACACCGTCGCCGACCATCTATACACGGCCGGGATGCCCGACCCCGACCTCTTAATCCGCACCGCCGGCGAGATGCGGCTGAGCAACTTCCTGCTCTGGCAGATCAGCTACGCCGAAGTTTGGGTGACCGAGCGGATGTGGCCGGAATTTGATGAGGCGCTGTTGCATCAGGCGATAGAGGATTTCGCGGGGCGGAATAGGAAGTATGGGGGGCTGAAGGGGGGGTGAGACTTCAGACTTCAGACTTCAGACTTCAGTATTAAACAGGGGAGGGATTAAGAATGGTTCGGGATTTTCGGAAGATTAGAGTTTGGGAAAAGGCTCATGAATTGACTTTAGAGGTCTATCGGGTGACAACCGGGTTTCCCGACAATGAACGATATGGGATAGTTTCACAAATGCGACGGGCCTGTGCGTCGATCCCCACCAACATTGCGGAAGGTTGTGGGCGGGGTAGCCAAAATGATCTCGCTCGATTCATTGATATTGCCACGGGATCGGTCAACGAAGTAGATTACCAGTTACAACTCGCCCTGGACCTGGGCTACCTGGGTGAAAATCATCACGCTGACCTAAACAGAAAAGTCAAAGAAATCCGCAGCATGTTAACCGCCTTCAATAAAACAGTCCGTTCTAACAATAAGACCTGAGACTTCAGACTTCAGACTTCGGACGTCTGACGTCCGAAGTCTGACGTCCGAAGTCTGGCGTCCGAAGTCTGGCGTCCGAAGTCTGGCGTCCGAAGTCTGGCGTCCGAAGTCTGGCATCCGAAGTCTGGCGTCCGAAGTCTGGCGTCCGAAGTCTGGCGTCCGAAGTCTGGCGTCCGAAGTCTGACGTCCGAAGTCTGACGTCCGAAGTCTGGTGTCCGAAGTCTGACGTCCGAAGTCCGAAACCTCTAACCATCGAAAAAATCATGCTCCACTGGCGACTATTACTGGGCGTTTTGCTAATCGCGGCCCTGGTGGGTTTGTGTTGGCTGGACCATTTGGCCGACGTGCCGGGGACTTGGCTGATGCCGGTGGCGATTTTGTTGGCGGTGTTGGCGAGCGGAGAGATTCTGCGTCTTTGCCGTTCGGCCGGGCTGAAGCCGATCGGGCCGGTGGTCTATGTTGGGAATGTTTTGCTGGTTCTGTCGCCTTGGCCGGCGATGCTGCTGGCCGTGTGCGTGCTGGCGGCTTTCCTGGGCGAGATGCGACGATACGACCGATCGAAAGGCGTGACGGCGAACCTGGGGGCCACGGTTCTGTCGATGGTCTACGTGGGCTTGATGCTGGCGGTGGTCGTGCAGTTGCGGTTGGCGTGGGGCGTGGGGGCGCTGGCGTCGCTGGTGATCGTTGTGAAGATGGGAGACACGGGCGCGTATACGGTTGGTCGGCTGATCGGGCGACACAAAATGGCGCCGGTTCTTAGCCCGGGAAAGACGATCGAGGGCGCGCTTGGTGGAGTGGCGTTTTCGACGTTGGGCGCCTGGGCGTCGTTCGCCTGGCTGGTGCCCTGGCTTTCTGGAGGGCAGTCGCCTTTGGGATTAACGCCGTGGTGGGGCTGGGCTCTATTTGGAGTGGTGGTGGGTATCTCGGGCATGTTTGCAGATCTGGCGGAATCGCTGTTGAAGCGTGATGCCGATATCAAGAATTCGAGCAGTTGGTTGCCCGGCTTTGGGGGTGTGTTGGACATTTTGGACTCAATTCTGCTGGCGAGCCCGGTGGCATACATTTTCTGGGGGGTTGGTCTGGTCAAGTGAGGCTGGAATCGTTATGATGAATAGTGGGGGGGTACGGAGGTGGGGATGGGGAGAAATGTGAAATGTCCATCAAAGTAACTTGTCCGAATGGCCACATCCTCAAGGTGAAGGACTCTTGTGCGGGCAAAATAGGGCTCTGTCCGGCGTGCAAGGCGAAGGTTAAGGTGCCCGAGCTAGACGCGCCCGATCTAGACGGGGGTCTGTCCGAGGACGATATAATCAGCGTTTTGGGGCCCCATGATCCGGGAAAGTCGGGTATTCACAGCGCGTCTGAGTCCGGCGATTCACTTGTTTCTTCATCGAGTATCTTCTCGTCAGGTTCATCGTCTTCGGGCATTGGCGGTTTATCCGGCGTCGGCGGATCTTCCGGTATTGGGGGTTCTTCGGGCATTGGCATGAGTGGTTCTCGGGCGGAAAGCTCGTCGCCACCTAAAAAGAGTTGCACGAGTTGCCGACGGGAGATCTCGTCCGGCACGCACATTTGCCCATTCTGCCGGACCTACATTGCCAATCTTAATGATCTTTAGTACTAATATCAGATTAAAATTGCTCTTCGCCGCGTAGAAGTTGTTTTTTTGAGACATCTTACAGAAAACGGACCTCTCTGCCGCTAGTGCTTGTCCGCGGGGTTCTACTATAGTAAAGTTATTAATGGTAGAGACAGACATATCGATCGTCAACTCGAAGGCTTTGATGGAGTTATTTGGCACGTGCGATCAGCATTTGCGACTAGTGCGCGATGCATTTGAGGTGCAAATTTCGGCCCAAGCGGGACGAATCCATGTCAGCGGATCAGAGTCCTCGATAGCCGAAGCCACGGCGGTTCTGGAAAAGCTTCAGGCACAGTTGCAGCGTTACGGCAAGCTCACAGCGGAGGATGTGGAGCGATCTTTGAAAGAAGTATCGACTGGGCAAAGCGGTAGTCTGGGCGCTGCGATAACCGTGGGCGGCGGTCGCGAGATCCGCCCCATAACCGGTGGACAAGCTAGATATGTAAAGGCGGTGAGGAAACACGATTTGGTTCTTTGCGCGGGTCCGGCCGGTACGGGTAAGACGTATCTGGCTGTAGCTCTAGCAGTGGCGGCGCTTCGCCGGGAGTCGGTGCGTAAGATAGTCTTGGTAAGGCCGGCAGTCGAGGCGGGCGAGAGTTTGGGCTATTTGCCGGGAGATATGCAGGCGAAAATCAACCCCTATTTACGGCCCTTGATGGATGCCTTGCGGGAGATGATGGACTACGACCTGATTAAGAGATATCAGGAAGAGGACGTAATCGAAGTGATACCTTTGGCATACATGCGGGGTCGGACGCTCAACGATGCGTTCATGATTCTCGACGAGGCCCAGAACACGACAGTTTCGCAGA
>SDBV01012655.1_pt1 | contig 10795 bp, 9 predicted proteins | sample 2277081 | NCBI WGS metagenome assembly SDBV01 (sample SAMN10402039, study PRJNA504765) | marine sediment metagenome | isolation source: marine sediment core GS10_PC15, 223 cmbsf | place: Arctic Ocean: Southern Knipovich Ridge | collected 2010
TCGCCTGTGCAAGTTCGGCTGCTGCACCCGCAAGACATTTGTCTGCTATCACCAAAACCAGCAGGCCAACCAGAACTAAAGATGTGAAAAAAAGTCTCTTAACCATAATTCTAACCTCCTAAAACAATAATATTAAACCTTTTATATGTTGAGAGGAAACAATGTTGTTTTATAAAGAGTTCCTCTTTGGTCCTAATAGTATATGCGTGCCGCTCGGATGTCTACTAAGAATTTCGGATTTTTTTAATTTTTCTGTTGCCATAAAGACGAGAAAATTTAAGGGTACGGCCTTTCAATTGATTACTCGCCATGCTGCGCCTGTCGCAGCAGGCCGATTATTGTTTTTCTCTGAGACTTCTGTGGCTATTTTTTTTTGCGTTTTTTGAGCTTTTTCGTGGCCAAAAAATCAGTGTTAATCAAGGATGTTAATCAGCGAAACCTGTGGTTGCTTTTCAATCATTTGCGCGGATTCTCATTTTGAGAGACCAAAAACACCCCAATTTTCCCCCGTTTTTACGCCAAAAACCGCTGTTTTTCAAAATCCCATGTTGCAAAAAAGCAACAAACTTGCGCATATGGTTGATTTACCATCGATCAAACGCGCATGTTCTCATTTTGCGAGTCTCCAAAAACACCAAATTTCTTCCGATTTTTTCATAAAAAACGCTAAAACTTTCAAAAACTTCCAAATTTATTGCTAAAAGTCACGCTTTTTGCCTTACCCATCTTAACACTTGCGCATTTGATTGACACTAATTGCCGTTTTTAGCCCAAAATCAATCATCACTAATCAATAATCATTAATCATTTGACTAAACCTGCGCATATGATTGATTTTCCTGAATTCTCAAACCAATAATCATTTGAAATCCCCCCCTGTTTTGTCTACCAGCATCGCGTTGGCGATTTCTTTTGCTTTTTCCTGGCCGAAGAGGATTTCGGCCAGTTTAAGTGCAAACGCCAGTGCGGTTCCTGGGCCCTGTGAGGTAATACAGTTGCCGTCAACAACGACCGGCTGATTTGCAGATTCACTATCAGGCAATTGTGACGCCAAAGATGGATAGCAGGTCGCCTTTTTATCATCAAGCAGGCCGTGCGCCTTCAAAACACACGCAGGCGATGCGCATATCGCGGCATATAATCTGCCGGAGTCAGCCTGGGCCTGGTCCTTGAGCATCTTGGTCAGTTCGCTGCAATCGCGCAGGTGCTCTGCGCCCGGCAGGCCGCCCGGCAGTACAATCAAATCGTAAACCTGGTCTACACATTCGCAAATCAGCTTATCAGCTACCAGCTTAACCGCTCGGCTGGCGGTTATCTGCCGCTGACCAACCGAGGCCACCGTAACATCGGCCCCGGCCCTTCTTAATACATCTATAATAGTCACGGCTTCGAGTTCTTCTATGCCGTCGGCAATCGGGATCAATACTTTTTTAGTCATTGGCCAGGCTCCTGTCTAAAATCTGTTTCGCTTTTTCGCAATCCCTGGCAATCTCTGCTGAAAGTTCGGCTTCTGTATTAAATTTATGCTGGCTGCGAATATGCTCGACAAAATCCATTGCCATCCAGCGGCCAGTAAATTGCTCAGCATTTTCTATGAGTAAATGGCCCTCTATCAAAAGCGGGTACTGGTCACCGAATGTCCTCGCCTGGCCTATACTAAGGGCGGCAGGGAGACTTTCTTTTGCTGTAAGGACGTGTTGGAAACTGTCTGCGATTTTCACAAAGCCTGCGTACACACCTTCAGCAGGGATAATCTGGCCGGGCGGCTCCATATTCAGCGTCGGAAACCCCAAATGTTTGCCTTTGCCCCGCCCTGCTATTACAGGCCCTGCCAGTCGATACAATCTTCCCAGGGCAAGTGCCGCATCAGCTACGTGGCCGCTTTCGAGCATATAACGTATCATCGTACTTGAGACGCGGATATGCTGGCCGGTCGAGAATGTAATTTCTTTCGGCTCAACCACAACAACATCAAAGCCGTTATCGGCACCGGCCTGCTTTAGCGTCTCGACAGAGCCGCTGCGCTCTGCGCCGAAGTTAAAATCGTGCCCCTCAACCACAACTATCGGCTTCACACCGGCGGTCAGGAATTGGGCAACAAACTCATCGGCTGACAGGCTCAGCAGTTTAACGGTGTCCTTTATAACTATCAAAGTATCTACGCCGAGACTTGCCAGCAGATTCTGCTTCATTTTTAACGGCGTCAGTACCTTCGGAGCTTTTTCCGGCTGCAGTACAGTAACCGGGTGCGGCTCAAAAGTCATTGCAGCCAGTTGAGTCGCTTTTTCAGCGGCAATCTGTTTGGCAACGGTCAAAATTTCCTGATGACCAAGATGCAGGCCATCGAAGTTGCCAATGGTCAGCACACAGCCGCTTTCGACCTGGCTGAATTCCTGGTCGGCTGATATTATTTCAATCGTTCTCATTATCTCTTTGCCTGTCCGGTTTACAGTATTTTCCCTCAGATAAGGATACCAAGTTTACCGGCTTGTATCAAAATCCGCAACGGAAAAGCAAAAAGCGCCACAAAGGCCAAAACGGGGGAAATCACTCTTTGAGCTTTTAGTATTTTCGAAGTCTAATATATTTACGGCTCAGTGCCTTCGAGCCAGTTATCTGCCAGTTCTTTAAGGTCGAGCCAGTCAACGGTGCCGTCTCCGTCAGGAGCAGGAGCGATGTCAGCGCAATAGGCACTTGGCTGGAGCCATTGGTCGGCAAAAACAGCCACACTATTCGAATCTATCGTGTCAGGCCAGCCGTTAGCAAGAAACGCCCAGTCCATGAAGTTAACGACACCATCACCGCCATGCGGAGCAACGTCAGATGCCAACGCATCGCGCTGCCATTGGTCAGCCAGCACGGCGTAATCATTCATCTCTACACCATCCGGGCAGACAAAATCGCCCGGCAGAAGGATTTGCCATGCTAATTTCGGGTAATTCGTTCCGTCACATATTTTCCAGATATCGTTAGGGCCGTTGGTTGTTTCTCCAACGAAATCCCAGCCTTCATTGGTAAAGGTGCTTTCGTTCATCATTTCTTCTGTAGATTTTACAGTGCCGCCGTCACTTGTAAGTTGACCTGTTGTTTCATAATTCCAAAAACTGTTGTTTGTTTCGCCTCCTAGTATTGCCTCACCAACCAGACCTCCCTTAATGGGACCGCCCGAGACATACCCTAAAGCGTAGCTTTTATTAATAACGCCTGTCCAGTTTTGACCTACCAATCCTCCTGCATAGTCCCCTGTTACTGACCCACTTGCGTAGCAGTCAGATATAGTTTTTGCGTGTCTTCCTACAAGTCCTCCGACTAACGTCGTCCCTGAAACGCCGCCGGTTGCACAACTCGATGATATCTTACCCTCGTTTCTACCTACTAATCCACCAACATGTATATCACCAGAAACATTACATGTGGTAAAGCAATGTTTGATCAGCCCCCAGTTGTCCCCGACTATACCACCAGTATAATCACCGCCGCTGATTGTTCCTCCTTCAATTGCGCAATTTATTACAGTTCCATTTTCGAGTCTTCCAACTAATGCTCCACAGTCATCGTTTCCTGCATAATCAACATTTGTATCTATCAAAACAATATCTCTTATTTCAGAATCTGCGCCATCCATATACCTAAAAATCGCTGCTCCATTAGCATAATATGACAAAATTGTAAACTTACGAATCTTGTGGTCGTTGCCGTCAAACACGCCACTGAATGGCCAAGTGATTGGGTCTCTATCATAGAGATACCTGTACCCTATGACGTTAAAGACCGGCCTTGCTTCTTGTCCGTCGTAATAGCTCAAGTCAATGTCTTCCATAAGGATAAAGTGCTTGTCCCAGTCTTCCGGATTTGCCCCGATTGCGTTCATGTCGGCTGCGGTAGCTATTTTGTATGGATGTTCCTCCGAGCCATTACCACCGCTGTATTTTTGGTCACTATAGTTAACTTCAAGATAGGGGTAAAAATCTGGTATTCCAATCTCGCTGCTCCAGAAACCTGCTGCCGTGCTGGAGGCCTCGTTAGATAGCTTCATAACAACGCTATATACCCCGTCGCCCCGGTAGGTATCATCGACGTCGTCTGTTACTGTCCAAAAGCTCTCATCAATGACAATCGTGACGGTGTCGGTAGCAGTCGGATTGAATCCTGTTGGTGCATTGTTCCAGGTAATTGTCGTTTCATCCCAAGCATCTGCTAACAAGTAGTGAGCACCAATCTCAGGATAAGTAAGAGTGCTAAAATTAGTATCAAGGCGAAGTCTAGTAGAAACAATGGTTTTATCACTGGGTATCGAAGACAAGTTGAACTTAAGATAACTTCTTCGGATTCCCTCTCCAACGTAAATAGTGTTGCTGGAACCAAAATTATCGTTTGGGAGGTTACTATTGACATAGGTATCGTCGGAAGGGTAGATAATCACAACATCGGCCATCAGATTGTTAGCAAACAGTGAAATCAGAATTGCTAATCCAAGAATTGATTTGCTTTTCAATTTGCCTCTCCTTAGAAACGTAAAAAAAGATACAACTTATTTTATACCTTTTTCGGCCGAAGTCAAGCAAAAAAAGAGTGGATTTTCCACTTCTTCGACGACACTCCCTGCTTCGCCAAGACTTCGCAGGGCAGGGGAGGACAGGAATTGATTATTTGGTTGAGATTGCTACTATTTTAAGAATTTTTTTGCAACTTAGTTGCATTTAGTAAATAATAAGTCAAACTGACCATCCCTTAGAGACGGGTCAGTTTGTTAGTGAACAGTATTTAGTGAATTGTATTTAGTGAACTGTCGTTAGTCCGTGGAAGCCGACTCTGTCGGCAATTGATTTAACTTATTCTATAACAAGAGGTTTAACAAAATCTATACTACAAATCGATCAATTTGAGTAATAACATAGATTCATATATTTGTTGAGGTTTTGCTCGGTGCCGATAAAAGAAAAGATAAAACATATAGTAGCGGAGTTAAAAGGACACGCACCGTTTACCTGCCTTGGGGCGTTGGCGGGTATCTTTTTTATGCTGATTTTCAAAACAGCGGGTAAACCAAGCGCAGCTACCTTGTTTAGCATATTTCATCCCGGGCATGTTCTGCTAAGCGCTATGGTTACAGCTTCAATTTTTTCGCTTCACAGAAAAAGAAAAAATCTCGCCCTTATCCTTATCGTCGGTTACGTCGGCTCAATTGGTGTCGCAACACTGAGTGACTCGATAATCCCCTACCTTGGCGAAAGCATTTTCGGCCTGCGCATACCTACGCATATCGACCTGCATAGTTACGAGCAGGATGAGTCTCACGACGACCATGTTGACGAAGATACAGAACACCAGGAGCACAGGATTCATCTTGGCTTTATCGAGGACTGGTACATAGTGAATCCGGCGGCCCTGCTTGGTATCCTGATAGCCTATTTTGTGCCGCGAACAAAATTTCCGCACGCCGGGCACGTATTGATAAGTACATGGGCCTCATCCGCACATATCCTGATGAATATCACCGGCGAGATAACCTTGCCTGTGGTTATGGCTATATTCGTCATATTGTTTGTGGCGGTGTGGCTGCCCTGCTGTATCAGCGATATTATCTTTCCGCTGCTGTTTGTCAAATCCGATTTGGAATTGGCCGGCCTGTGCCCTAATCACAAAAAGCACAGCCACGAGCATGTGCATAAAGATTCGGAAGGTTGATTTTGAGATCTGAGGCGACACAAAAGGCACAAGAGCTGCTAAAATCCGCCGGATTGCGAGTAACGGCTCCCAGAATGGCTATATTGGCCACATTGCTCGAGGCAGGCAAACCCGTAACACAGGACCAGATCGCAGCAAATCTGGGGCAGGTAAGTCCAAACAAGGTTACAATTTACCGCACACTTGAAAGCCTTGTCAACGCGGGGATTGTTCACAAGGTTTTTCTGCAGGAAAGGACGTGGCACTTCGAGCCGGCCCACAACTGTACAGAAACGCAGTGTCATGCCCATTTTACCTGTACGCAGTGCGGCGATACTAACTGTCTGACCGAAATCTCGATACCTATGACCAAAAGCCCGCACAAAGGTTTTGTTATAAATCGACAGCAAGTGCAGTTCGAAGGGCTTTGTCCCAATTGTAATTCCAAACTGTAAGCATCCAGCCAGTAGACAAGCATTTTCCCGAAATTACATTCTGGACAAAGGGCTTTGTCACGGCTACAATGCCTGTTATGCAGATGTATCCGTTGAAATTTGGGCCGATATACAAGCATCGCATATGGGGCGGGCAGAAGCTGCGCGAGTTTTTCGGCAAAGACATTCCGGCTAATGAGAAAATCGGCGAAAGCTGGGAACTGGCTGACCTGCCGGAAGATAAGTCCGTTATTTCTAATGGGGAATTAGCAGGACAGAGGCTTGCTGCGGCAATTGAAAAGTATCCAAAAGAAATAACGGGAGATGTGAATTTTTCAGGGCCTTTCCCGTTGTTGATTAAATTTCTTAACGCAGAAGAGGTATTAAGCGTTCAGGTCCATCCCGACGAAGAGGCTTGCCTGCGCATGGGAACCGGAAACCCCAAAACCGAATGCTGGTATATCGTATCGGCTGGGCAGAATTCGATAATTTATAAAGGGTTAAAGCAGGGTGTAACAAAACAGCAATTTGCCGAGGCGATAAAAGATGGCACTGTTGAGCAGATGCTGGAAAAGGTTCCGGTCAAAGCAGGCGAGTGTCATTTTCTGCCGGCAGGTACTACGCACGCAATCGGGGCAGGACTTTTGATAGCGGAGATACAAATGCCGTCGGACACTACCTACCGGGTCTTTGACTGGAACAGAGTCGATGAGTCCGGAAAAGGTAGAGAACTGCATATCGACCAGGCCCTGGAAAGTACTCATTTCGATGCGTCCGGAGATAATCTTTCGGTCACTACGGTAGGCAGGCTGGCAGATTGTAAATACTTCAAGATAGACAAAGGTCACCAAACCAAAGGCTGCCAGGTGCTTCTTTCGCCGGGCAAAATGAAGACACTGGTTATTTTAAGCGGCTTCGGGGTGATACGCAGAGATAACGGTCTTTCGGTTGAATTCAAGGCAGGTGACAGCCTGCTCGTGCCGGCTGCTTACGAAGGGGTAATGCATTTCGTAGACGAGACGGAATATTTGGTTGTTACTATTTGATAAGTTTTGTTTGTGAGTGAGAATTTTATGACGGAATGGGAAAGAAAAATAAGAGATAAAAAAATCGTTGTTGGTGTTTTGGGACTCGGCTATGTGGGTCTTCCTCTTGTGAGGGAATTTGCTACCGCTGGTGTGAAGGTGGTCGGTTTTGATATAGACGAAAAAAAGATCAGGACGCTGAATTCCGGTAGAAGTATTATCAAACACATCCCGCATTCGCAGGTTAAGAAAATCAGAGATGCCGGATTGTTTGTCGCCACCTCCAATATGGCGCGTCTGAAAAGCGTTGACGCGATATTAGTCTGCGTACCTACACCATTGACACAAAATCGTGAGCCGGACATGCAATTTATCATCGGCAGCAGTAAGACGATTGCCAAATATTTGAGGCGGGGACAACTGGTTGTCTTTGAGAGCACAACATATCCGGGTACTACAAGCGAACTGGTGGCTCCGATACTCCAGGGCAGCGGTCTCAAGGCAGGGAAGGGCTTTCACTTAGCTTATTCGCCGGAACGTGAAGACCCAGGCAATAAAAACTTCACAACAAAAACCATACCAAAGGTTGTCGGCGGCTTAACCAGGAAGTGTCGCGATATGGCGTGCGGGCTTTATAATATCGCTATCGACAAGACAGTTGCTGTATCCAGTCTCGAAGTGGCTGAAGCGGCGAAAATTCTTGAGAATGTTTATCGCTGTATAAATATCGCTATGGTCAATGAACTGAAGATGGTCTTCGACCGGATGGGTATCGATGTTTGGGAGGTTATCAAGGCAGCAAGCACCAAGCCGTTCGGCTTCAATGCTTTTTATCCTGGTCCGGGACTTGGCGGCCATTGTATACCGATAGACCCGTTCTATCTGACCTGGAAGGCCAGGCAGTACGGTATGCCGACACGATTCATTGAACTGGCCGGCGAAATCAATACCAATATGCCGCACTACGTAATAGCAAAGACTATGGGAGCACTTAATGAGCACAAGAAAAGCCTGAAAGGGTCCAGGGTGCTTGTGCTGGGTCTGGCATATAAAAAGGACATAGATGACCTGAGAGAGTCTCCTTCGATAGAGTTGATTGAGCTTTTGCGCCGAAAAGGAGCCAGGGTTGATTACAATGACCCTTATATTCCAAAGACCCATAAGCAGCGTCAGCATGATTTGGGAATGACAAGCAGGAAGTTGTCAGCTAAAATGCTGGCTGGCTATGACGTGGTTTTGATTTCGACCGACCACAGTGATTATGATTACGGCTGGATTGTAGAAAACGCACAACTTGTAGTTGATACCCGCAATGCAACGGCGGCGGTTCGTAAAGGCCGCAGGAAAATTGTAAAAGCATAAGATTCGTGAGGCGTTTAATGCAGATACCGATTTTAGATTTAAAGGCCCAATACGCGACTATCAAAGACGAGGTTATGCGGGCGGTAACAGATGTTTGCCAAAGCCAGATGTTGTGTCTTGGCCCGGCCGTGGAACAATTCGAGAAAGAAATCGCTGCATACTGCGACGCCAAATACGCAATTGGGGTCTCAAGCGGCTCGGACGCCCTGCTTGTCAGTCTAATGGCACTTGATATAAAGCCGGGTGATGAGGTGATAACAACGCCTTTTACCTTTTTTGCAACAGCGGGCGCTGTCCGGCGACTTGGGGCAAAACCTGTCTTTGTTGATGTTGACAGCGACACGTTCAATATTGACGCTGCCGGTATCGAAGCAAAAATAACCGACAAAACACGGGCGATTATACCGGTGCATATGTTCGGGCAGGTTGCTCAGATGAAACCAATTACCGAAATTGCCAGACAGAAAACCATCGCTATTGTCGAAGATGCTGCACAAGCGATAGGCGCAACCCAGGACGGAAAAAAGTGCGGCAATTTCGGTGACTTCGGGTGTTTTTCATTCTACCCGACTAAAAATCTCGGTGCTTTCGGTGATGGCGGGCTGGTGGTGACAAACGATGAAAAACTTGCTGAAAAAGTAAGGCTCCTGCGCACTCACGGGGAAAATCCAAGATACTTCTATCACGTAATTGGCGGCAACTTCCGCCTCGACGCTATTCAGGGAGCGGTTTTAGGTGTGAAGCTCAAGTATCTTGACAAATGGAACGAAAAACGAAGACAAAATGCCGCACTTTATGACAGTATTTTTGCAAACACCGTTGTAAAAATACCGAAGATTAATGCAAATAATTTCAGTATTTATCATCAGTACACCATCACCCTAGGGAAGAATGCCCCGGCGTCCGGGTTCGTTTTGCTTAGTGTTCATAACTATTCCTTATTTAGACTCAGATTATCTCGTAGGAACTCACCGACTGCGTCGTTCTGAGCAAAGGCTAATCCTAAAATGTACTCAACATCGTTAGACACTTGTAATCGTCTCCACGCCAGCAGCGGTCTTGAATTTTAGCTTATCTTCTGAGGCGTCATACCAGATTGACCCCTCGACTGAGCCATCGGAATCAGTGATGAGCGGGATAATATACCCGGTATTCATAACCAAATTACCTGCAAGAGTTACTGCTTTATCAAATTTATATCCTGCACTTTGAGTTGAGGTAAAGTCCCAAGTTGCTAGAGTAGGTGTGGCATTTGGAGTTAGTGTTAGTGCCAAAACTTCCGTTGTATCTCCGCCAGCATCACTATCAGCATCTCCTCTAATTGAGAAAGTTGGCCGAACATCGTTTGGTGTAGTTGGTCCAACTGTAAGGTCGCCCACTGAGTTCATTGTAAGGCCAACAAAAAGGCTTTTTACAACCCCAAGTCCTCCATCAGTATGAATTGAACCTGTCGTTGTTGAACTTGAATCAACCGTATTATCAATAGAAAGAACTCCAGAGCCCACTATGGTTCCAGTGATAATTAGGCCATTATTATGTATCTCCACTATCTCTGTACCTGCGTTGATTAAATATAGATTATTATCTACTCCACCGATACCAGTACCCAGTTCAGTCCTGTCGGGAATTAAAGTTGGATTTGTTGCAGAGGAAGTTTCGTTAAGTAAAGCCCAAGCATCTGCTGTACCAGCAAGAACAGCTTGACCATCATCTATACGAAATGCCTCAACCAATGCAGTAGCATCTGATGTAGAGAAAATTATCCTTCCTGGGACTGCATCTGCATCTGGAGCCGCATCTCCTTCAAAGAATATCTGAGCTGCTGAATTTACGGTTGAATTTGTATTTACTCCTTTTGCTAGAATCTTACCAAGGTCTTCACCTGCTGCCGTAGCCGATAATGTGTTTATGGTTGCTGAAGCTGATTTTTGAAAGATTAGAGAAGAAGTATGTGTATCTATAGTGCTCCAGGTTGATATTTCTTGAACAGTATCTCCTGCTGATGCTGATATTTCTAATGGTCTCCCTGGAGCTGTGTTCCCAATACCTACATTTCCATCTGCGTCTATTCTTATATCTGCTCTTGAATCAGTAAAATTATATATTGAAAATCCTGCATTAGTGAGTCCTGGAACTCCCGGAACTAATCCCCAGTCTTTACCACCTGTATTTTCAATTCTTAAACCAGTATTATCTACAGTACTTCCTTTCAAGTGTATTGTGTAAGAAGGAGTAGCAGTACCTATGCCGACATTGCCGCCTGGGCTTAAAAGAATATCTCCTGACCCGCTATTACTAAGCGTAAGG
>SDBV01012656.1_pt1 | contig 10793 bp, 9 predicted proteins | sample 2277081 | NCBI WGS metagenome assembly SDBV01 (sample SAMN10402039, study PRJNA504765) | marine sediment metagenome | isolation source: marine sediment core GS10_PC15, 223 cmbsf | place: Arctic Ocean: Southern Knipovich Ridge | collected 2010
TTTATCACAGAGAACTTATAGATGCCCAGTGAAGAAAAACTATAAATCACAGGTTGAGAATATAGATAGGATCAGTAAATTGCAGTATATTTAAAATCACTCCTCATTTAGAATAGAGCCAATCACTTTAATTTAGTAGAGATTGAACTAAAAGAGTATATCCCTGCCCAAACCTTTCATACAGAAGATTGGACTATCAATGAGAATTTTGCACCACGCTTTGTTAGACACCTGAAGAACCAAGAAATTCTTTCTGTTGTTAACAAGATGGCTATCACAAATCTTAATACTGCAATTGAGAGACAAGACAAATCGCTATTTATTGTTAAAGTACAGAGCATTGGAAGAATTTGGCATGAGCAATATGAGAAGTTTAAAGTTCGTGTTAACTTTGTTGATTGGGATGGTAATTTATATGAGCGTGTTCCTGTAACTGATTTGCTAACGTTGGCTTTTGTGAGATATCAAATAAGCAATAGGAACTCGAATTATTCTGCTCAAATTGTAAGAAGTTTCAATAATAGTCCAGATAGGTATATTAGAATTGGTCTTACAAGAGCATGGCGAGGACAGCATTGGAAGCAAGTAACTGCATTAATTACAATCCCTGACCTTTTTAATGGGAACTCATTTTCATATTACGAAAATCAATTAGGCGGGCAAGTATGATATTCTCAATCGGTCATTCAAATAGAGAATTCCAAGATTTCATAAAGTTACTGGAAACTTATGAGATAGAATACCTTATTGATGTTCGTTCTTCGCCATATTCAAAAATGTTTCCAGATTATAATAAGGAATACTTTACAAAAATACTCAAGCAGCATGGAGTTAAATACTTGTACATGGGTGATGAGTTAGGTGGACTGCCAAAAGACAGTTCATGCTATATTGAATATACTGATAAGAAAAATGAGGATGCACGGAAAATTGATTATAGCAAAATTGAAATGAAAGAATTCTTTCAAAATGGCTTGAAAAGGTTAAAAACGGCTGATGCTAAGGGATTAAAGGTAGTTGTAATGTGCAGTGAAGGTCATCCCGAAGAATGTCATAGAAGTAAACTAATTGGTGTGGCTTTACTGAAAGCAAAAATAATAATGCAACATATAAATATGAACGGGGAATTAATTGACCAGAATGATGTTAATTCTTTAATTAATAAAGGGAAAAGTCCAATTAATTTATGGGGTGAGATTGATATGACATCGAAAAGAAAAATCAAATAACATGGAATTTTTTACTATTGGAGTATACAACTCAACTGAAAAAGAGTTTTTTGAAAAATTAATAAAAAACAATATTGATACTTTTTGTGATATTAGACAAAGAAGAGGTGTCAGAGGGGCAAAATATTCATTTGTTAATAGTAACCGTTTACAACAAAGATTGGGCGAATTGGAAATTAATTACGGCTACATACCAAAATTAGCACCGACAAGTGAAATTAGAGATTTACAAAAATCAATTGACCTTGAAAAACGAGAGTTAAAAAGAGAAAGGAACGAATTAGGGAAGGTATTCATTATTGAATATAAGAACAAGATTCTAAAGAATTTCGATTTTGAATCTTTTCTCGAACAACTTGACCACGTTGGTGCAAGTCGAATTGTTTTGTTTTGCGTAGAAGAAATTCCAGAAGCATGCCATCGGTCAATAGTAACAGACAAATTGGAAGAAAAATTTAATTATAAAGTTACACATCTATAATATTGTTATTGGTTTCAAAAGTTCTCAGAAACTCAAGACATCATAGGTTTCCAGCAGTTCCTTCTGAGTGATTTCCAGATATCTTCTGGTAATTGCTGGATTACTATGATTGAATAACTGACTCAACTTAACTATCGCCAGTTCTGCACTTGAACCAGAACGATTGAAAATTTCCCTGCCAAAAGACTTTCGCAAACTATGGCTGCTGAAGTTCTTGATATTGAGATTATACCTACTTCGGAGGTCTTTCAGGATTACGTTAATGCGCTGGATGCTGTAAACGCTGCCTTTCTGGCTGGTGAAGATGAATTCATCCTGAGTTCTGGGGTTGATTTTTTCATAGCAATCCTCGATATGTCGTTTCAATTGTTGGTTAATCTTGATTTCACGATTCTTTTGGGTTTTCTTCTCCACTAATACAAATTCATCGAGGTCATATACCTGTTTCCAATGAAGCGAAAGAATGTCCGATATTCTTAATCCCAGAATGCTCCGAACGATATTATCGCCTCAGCATGGTTATGTGACCAATGCATTTTAATAAAGCGACATTGCCGGTCGAATTAATATGACTTGCTGCACCTCGCCCTCTGATTTAGAATACTAAATTTGTTATGTCGATAGTAAGGAATTCTGTAAATAGTCTTGGAAACTTAATGCATTCAAATTTGAATATTAACTAAGGAGAGGCTTTGAAAATGAAAACTGAAATATTTTCCAAAATCGAGAATGCCACAGTCACTCTTACAAATAAAGGTGGTCTTGGCATATTAATAAGAAATCAAATGATATTAACAGCAGGTCATTGTATCGATTATAGTATTAGCGGAGAAATGGTTTTAGGGGAGTATTTCATTGAAGGAATAGAAACACAATCAGGAAATTATAAAGTTTCACCATTATGCATTGAACTACTCAATGATATTGCTGTTCTTGGTGGAGTTGATGAACAAGAACTTTATGAATGGTCTGAACAATTTAAGGAATTCTGCAGAAATACACCACCAGTTAAAATTTGCAGAAGTAAACTTGAGGTTCGCAAGAAATTTAAGATTTTCATTTATAGCCATGAAAAAAAATGGATTACAGGATACGCTACTTTATTTAATCCTGATGCACCTACTCTTTTTATTGAGACAGATGAGCCGATTAAAGGAGGCACATCTGGAAGTGGAATTATTAATGACAAAGGGGAAATAGTGGGGATTGTTTCTTGGACTTCGGAACAGACCTATAATGGTGGAGCACCACGTCCACTTTTAGCCTTACCCGTATGGATATGTCACAAAATTTATAAGTATTGATTCAATATGTTACTCATTTAACCAAATTTAATGCTTATCATGTTGAAAGCATTTTCCTGTATCTATAATCATTTGTCTACGGCAAAATAAACGTCTTATATGCCTTCGTTTCCGCTAAGGCAACCAATGATGTTGAACTTGGGTCATGGATGACATTAAAACCGTTTCGAAATCATCAAGTTATTCATGATAAAAGCCGATTGGGGCAGACGCCTCTACGACACGATTCAGAGAGGTTTTGATGTCGATGGCTCTCCTGTTGTCCGGTGACGAATAGAGGTCAATAACGGCTCCGTAATGGTTCAGGCAGCCTGTCAGGAGGAACTTGGCAAGAGGCTCGATGAACTTGTTAAATTGTTTCTTGATGAAGGTCTGCATGATGCTGCTGGAAAGTCTATCCAATTTGCTGGCACGACCATCATTCAAAATTGAGGTGCAATTGAGCATACCCGTTATGAGAAAGTAATTGGAATTCATAACTGCTATGTTTCCAGACCAGACCCCACCATGTCTGTCCTCTGAGGTTGTCATCACTAACCTTTCCGAACTCCTTGTCTTCGACACCAAATAATGCATTGAGTTTTTTAATTAAAAACCTGACTTCGAAAACGTACGGACCGCCTGAATTTGTTGGAGAATTCCTGCCCAACATAAATGTTGGCTTATGTTCATCATCTCCCATAAACAAGGTTAGTCTGTTAAAGAAATCGAAGATAAAGAAATTCAAATAATATGTTCTTTGAATCCGACCAGCAACCTCGGCTTCTTCATATTTCTCCGTTTTAACAACATCCAGTACTGATTTGCATAGTTGTTCGACTATTTGGATATTCAGGTGTAGGGAGTTCCTGTGTAAAACAACAAATTCCTGTGGCTTCAGAACCACGGTATTGATACCCAAACGCTCATAGACCTGCTTCGTCTTCTTTATTGATTTTTTATCACTGGTAATATAGAAATGGCAGGTAGATGCAAATGCTGCATGAAATCCATCTTCTATTGTGTTTTTAAAGGTTTCCTTCCTTTTGTTTGGCTTCACTCTAACCTTGTCGGCTTGATATCCGTGCATATCAAGGAAAAGGTATTCATTCGATATTTTATTGAACCAGACTGGTGCATGCTTAGTATTATCAACGATATTTTCCCATGAAAACCCGTACTTAGAATGAATTTTTCCAATGAACTCGAAAGGGTTCTCGATATTATAAATCTTGTCCCGGTTTATTCCCAGTCCATCACGGGTGATTTTCCGCAGGTTTTCATAGTCCTCGGTTTCATTTAAGTTTTGTATCATCTTTCCAAAGCTTTTGAAAAATCCGCCAAAGGTTGGGTTGCAAGCGAGGTCTGGGAATACCTTATTTACCATTTCTCTGGTTTCGGGATTCTCCAGTGCTTTGGTAAACTCATCATCAAGTGGCAAGGATTTGAAATTGGTAAAGAAGGTGTCATCAATTCCCGGTATTCCCTCTGCATTGAATAACTGAGCTAATTTATCAAGTTCGAAGCCGTCCAATAAGCCTTCTGCTTCACTCCGGTCTTGATACAATGATTTTGGGTCTATCGTATTTAATATGATTTGTTTACCATCATTATACAAGCAATTGTTTTCAGTTAATGTTGTAATGAAACCGAAGTCTTCCTCGATTCGCTTTAGTTGAGTTTCATCTTCATTCTTGTTTGCAAAAATATCCCCAATATGTGATGTCGAGTATGGCACAAGGAATCTATCTTTCTTGGAAATAATGCCAAGAAGGTCATCGAGGTAACCGCTCTTCATTTGAGCCATGACATTCCAGTCAAGATATACCCTTATCATATCTCTATTTTTATATAGTCTACGTGATGCAATTTAATGCACCACCCTTCTTTACGATTTCCGATGAATCCACTGAATGGAATCTGTCGGGAGAGTAATCTGGGAAACATTTAAAAATAAGGATTGGACACTTTCGTAGGTACTTATACGATATACTGATGAGTTTTCTTTCCATGAAAGCATCTACATTCACCACAGATTTGGTAGAGGCTGATACAGAGATGGTGTCAATACCGTTCCATCCGGTTTGCTTAGTCCTGATATTTCCGAGACTAAAGTGGTTGCAAAACCTTGAAACACATCTTCAAATGACGACCAATTCGAGATTGGGTACTGAATATTGAACACCGAGTTAAACGCATCAACTTTATCATTCCCTATTAGTCCCATTGAAAACCATGTGATGAAAGTCGTTTTTAATGGATTTCTTAATATATAAGCAAATTCTATTTCTTCTACGGCTTCATTCGATTTCGCTTTAGCTTTCTTTATCAACTTATTATATGTCTTTGATTTAAGACCACCGACATTGACACCCCGTTTAAGTTTCTTAATTAGGACAGGCTGAAGCGTTAATTGATTATCCCTAAATTTGGAATAAACATAATCATCTGCTTGTTTTAAATCTGCAAACTGATTATCCCCAAATGAGCCTTCGAGACTATTCCATAAAGACTCTATGGGAATCAAATCATAAAACAAGTTTAGGATTACTTTATAAGGATATTCTGCACCGGAATAGCGTTGCCTCCAACGGTTAAGGTTTTCCGTATTTTCAATTACATTTTGCTGAAAATTGATTGCCATGATATTATTTTTATATTAAGATAGAACTGGGATTCGTCCTTCATTTGTTTGGGATTTGGTTGTGCAAATGGATTGTTTATTCATATAATTTATTCGTTGCTGGTATTAAGAATATCCAATAGGTAACATTCTCGACCTTGGCAATCTGCTTTATAGCCACAATTAATCAAAGCAACTGAACAGAATAGCTGATTATTCTTTACACAGGTTTTGAAAAAGCCTGATTTACTATTGTCTTTCAATAAGCCAATCGGGCAGATATCACAATTGTTATTCATGCACATTCTTGGAACAAAATCAAACGTAATATCAAACTGTTCCGGATAACTGTCTCCAATTTCCGATTCATTCTTATTGAAGTAATCTCTTAAAATCTTATTTAGGGGTTGCTTGGAATTCTGGTACTCTGTTCCTTCCAGTATGCAATCTCGGAATCTTGGATTGTTGTTCCAGACATCCCCCGGTAATTCAAATTGTTGTAATGATTTCAGTGAAAATAACTGTTGCATTTCTTCTTCTAACAAGCCTTGTTCCTTCATTGCATTTCTGAAATACTGATTAAATTCAGGTGATTTGAAAAAATCACGTAGGCTGCATGATGCTCTTTTCTGAACGAATTTCTTTTTCTTATTGAATAATTTGTATGCTGATTCAAAATGTTCAACTGAATGAAGAATGCCTAAAATTTTTTCGGTACGGTTTTCAGCCAAAAACATGTTTTTTTCAAAGTCATGCAAATCATTCCTTGATGGCTGACCAATTTCGTGATACGTCATGAGATAAAGGGAAAAAAGTATACGGGTAATACTATCTTCCCTATTTTCATTCCGCCTATAAGATTCAGCAATAAATTTGGTCAAAGAGTAATCATATTCGGAAAGAATCGATAATGTGAATAAAATGGAAAAATAATCTGATGGGTAATATCGTGAAGAAAATGATACAACTTCTGAATTTGGTATACCATAACGTTCCAAAACTTCATTTCCGTTGCATGTTGCATTACTCTTAAAAACAAACCCCTTATCTTTCTGAGCAATAAATGCTCCTTCATAATCTGGATTAAGTAATTTCAGATTTCTTTCATTTTTAATGGTAGCGATTAGTTCTGAAAAGACAAATCCACCAATATCCCAAATTCTTTCAAAAGCCATCTGCCTATCTGTAATGTAGCAGAGCCAATGGGTCAAAAGTTTTGTGTCATCATCTAAACCTTCCTTATAAAAGTTAATTAGGTTATAATTTGAAGCAGAATCCCATCGAATATCATCATAAAATGAAATTGCTTTGAAAATTGTATTTAACATACTGACTGAATTAATTACTTTAGTTTTCTACGCTTCAAGTTACAATATTCAATCATATACTCTATAAAAATTTAAGTATCAGCCGTTTTAATGTTCATTTATCGTAGATATAATTAATGTACTGATGACCGTTTTGAAATCACTGAACTCATCATGGCACAAGCCAACAAATCAAGACGCTATTTCGACAATATTACGAGAGGTTTTAGCCAGTTGGGCATCAAGTATTCCAAGGCAAAATAAAGGTCAAATATGGCTTCGTAAGCGCTCAGGCAGCCTGTCAGGATGTCCTTAGTGAACGGCTGGATGAGATGATACCAAGTTCCCGGAAAATTGTTTAATTTTAAGAAAGATAAATTCTACAAAATAATAATCTGGTGGTTTTTTCACCTACATATAGCTTGAGTAAAAACAACCAGATATAATTGAAATAATACCATTGTGTTTATTTTTACGTTAGGCGCAACCAAAAGCAGAAACATTATGAATCCTGAAGAAATAAAAGCTAAATATGAGGCAGCTGCAACAGAAAGAACAAATTGTGTAAATGCTATCTTAGATTCAACAGCTGACAAAAAAGTTGTTGTTGCAGGACCAGGAACAGGAAAAACATTTTTGTTCAAAAAAATCTTGAACGGAAAAACTAAAACATTGACACTTTCATTTGTAAATGCATTGGTTGATGATTTATCACTAGAACTCTATGGAATATCAGAGGTAAGAACATTACATAGTTTCGGTAGAAGTGAACTTTCCAAACTCCTTAAAAAAGATATTAATATATATTCAAAATTATCTGCAATTATCCGTCAAGATTTTAAAATATTAACCGGTGATGATATTGATTTTGATGTCTTATTTCACGAAAGAATTGATGATGACGCTAACTTAAATTTTTATGAGACTAGACGACAATATTACGATTACTATGGTTTTGCGGATGTAATTTATGCAGCCGTAAAAGCATTTGAAGCAGACCCTAAAAATGTCTCATCTTACGAACAAGTTTTAATTGATGAATTCCAGGACTTCAATAAACTTGAAGTGTCAATGATTGATTCACTCGCTAACAAAAGTCCAATTTTACTTGCAGGTGATGATGACCAAGCTCTATATGAATTTCTAAAGAATGCAAGTGCTCATCACATTCGTTTCCGACATGGAAATGAAATGCCTGCTTATGAAGCATTCAATTTACCATTCTGCTCAAGATGCACTGAAGTCGTTGTAGAAGCAACAAATGACATAATTAAAAAGGCAATGGAGAATGGACTCCTTAATGATAGAATAGATAAACCTTACGTATACTTCCCAAATAAAGACAAGGATAAAATTAGTAGTCAATTCTCAACTATCAGCTATGCTAATAAATATGCAAGACAAGTTCCTTGGTTTATTGAAAAATGCATTGGAGAAACAGCAGACGTAATAAAAGACAAATTTGATGTTCTTATCATAACCTCCAATAATAATCAAGTTAGAGCAATTGCTAAAGCTTTAACTGAAAAAGGATTTAGAAATCTTGACTTTCCTGAAAAACGAAAGGACAGAGAAGCAAATTTCCTTGATGCTTTTGATATGTTGATTAAAAACAAAAAGGATAATCTTGGATGGAGGATTATAGCTTCACTTCTACTTTCCAAAGAAGAATTTGATAAATTAATTAAAACGTCTTCAGAAGATTTAACAAAAAACCTTATAGAATTACTTCCTGCCGATTTCACAAAAGGAGTTCTTGAAACTGCTAAAGCAATAAAATATATTTTAAATGAAAAAGCCGTGAATCCTGAGTTGCTTGCTGCAACATTTAATCAATTTGGAATTAACCCCGATAAAATTTCATCTGATTATCTATGTGATGAGTTTTTAGTACTAAATCCACCAAGCGGCAATCCTGCATTAAGGAATATCCCTATCAAAATTACTACTATTCAAAGTTCAAAGGGACTTGCAGCAGATGTTGTTTTCATTGCGAACTTTGACGATAGATATTTTCTTAGGGACGGAAATACTATTTCTGACCAAGACATTTGTAATTTTTTGGTAGCACTAACAAGAACAAAAAAGAAAGCATATTTGATTTCAACAGTTCAAAGGGAATTTCCATCCTTATTAAAATGGATTGATAAAAATAAAATAGACCTAATTTAATAAAATGAATAAATGGCAGCGCACAATCAAGTTAGACAGCTAACGGTCAGATAACCGCCAGTACGCCTTTCACATCACTTGTACGGGTCTCGTATTAAGCGGTTCATTATGCAAATATCAACTCCTTAACCTTCCTAACCGTATTGATGCTTCTTCCTGATATGCTGGCAATGCGTCTGATACTAAGGTCGCTTTTCTGAATCAGGTCAACCACATCTGCGTATTTCTGCAATTGTTTGTCCTTATTTGCTCTACCACCAGCTACTCTTCCAGTATATTTTTGCTGTAGCTTTGCCATTGCTATCCCTTCAGCTTGTCTGGTTTTTCGGAGGTTGTTCTCCATTTCCGCACCTACCGACATCATCTGGAGTAAAAGCATTACAACAGGATTTTCTTTACCATCTGCCATCGATACCATATTAAACTGTTGCACGTAAATGGCAATGCCTTTATTATGGAATGTGTCTACAACGGTCAGGATATCTACGACTTTCCTGCCGATACGACTTATTTCTGATATCAGTACCAGCTTTATATTCTGGTGTTCCGTGTATTCCAATATTTTATTGAATGCTTTCCTGTCTGTTGATTTAACGGTTCCACTGACCTTTTCTTCAAACACTCGTTTTACAACCCAACTCTTTTCTGTAGCGACTTGCTTCAGACTTGAAACCTGTCTCTGGTTATCCTGTGATTGACTACTTACCCTTGACCAAATTATTGCTTCCATATCTTGTCATTATTAGCTTGACCCTATTCTTAATACATTCTTGCCATATATCAGGGAAACCGCAATCGCTTTTTGTATCACCCTGAAGTATACCCCAGATTTGATACAAACAGGCATATGCTCTGGGATAATATGTGATGGTGTTTTCATTAGTTATGTGAGAAAATGTAAAACCTATATCGTTTATCCCAGAACACAAACCAATCGGGATATCGGAATACATGACTTGCAACAACCTCGTTGTCCGCCATGAATGCCAAAACCATGAAATTTTCAAAGGTGTCGGGGTGCTCGATGCTGAAGTTGGTTTGAATTATGACTTGCTTTTTCATATCAGTTGCTGAAATGCTGAAATTTTTGGAAAGGCGATATGGGTTCGGGAACCAAAACCGTATATGAGGCAATGGGAACCTCGCCTTGAAGTTCTACGACCACCAGATAGTTGCTGGGATTAAAATAGTCTGGCTGGAATTCCAGTTGCTTGAACTTTGTTTTATGTTGCTTCATGCCTGTGTTCATTTGAATGAACAAATATACTAAAATTATCTGAACGTTCATTTAAGTGAACATATATTTGTACCTTTGAATTCTACATTATGAAATGATACCATGTCCAATAGCAGTTATGAGCCAGTGAACGCAGTAGAGGACGGTCACGAAGACCTGCTTAAAAGTATTGGTGCAAGGCTGGAACAGATAAGAGTTGAAAAGCAGATATCAGTCACCGTGCTTTGCGCTGAAGTTAAGATGTCCAGAACAACCTACTACAGAATGATAAATGGGAAGGTATACTTCAATACATATAAATTCTTGAAGATTCTGGATGTGCTTGAAATACCTGCAACTGATTTCTTCAAGGACATGGAGAAATCCTAATTTCCGCTAAATATTTCTTATTTCGATGTCGGGGATATGCGTGTAGGCACGGTTATCCGACCTCTACGCTTTAAAATATGCTGGAATTAGCG
>SDBV01012657.1_pt1 | contig 10793 bp, 10 predicted proteins | sample 2277081 | NCBI WGS metagenome assembly SDBV01 (sample SAMN10402039, study PRJNA504765) | marine sediment metagenome | isolation source: marine sediment core GS10_PC15, 223 cmbsf | place: Arctic Ocean: Southern Knipovich Ridge | collected 2010
CCCTCACCCCGGGATTCGTGGTATCCACGAATGGCGAGCAACCCGGCGAACTCCCCCTGGGCGCCCGAGTTCGGCTGCACGGACACGGCGTCGTAGCCGGTGATCGATGCGAGCCAGGACTCGACGTCGTCGATCAGTTCGAGATACCCGGCGGCCTGATCAAGCGGCACATATGGATGGATGTCCGTGAACTCCGGCCAGGTGATCGGTGCCATCTCGGACGACGCGTTCAGCTTCATCGTGCATGACCCCAACGGGATCATCGAGCGGTCAAGGGCGATGTCCTTGTCCTGGAGCCGCCGCAGATAGCGAAGCATCTCCGTCTCTGAGCGGTATCTGTGGAATGAAGGGTGAGCCATGAACGGGCCTACTCTCCTGAAACCGCCCGGGATGCCCTCCGTGTCCGTTTCGCCTGACGCCTCGACACCGAATACCTCACACAAGGCGTCGAGGTACTCATCAGTCGTCGTCTCGTCGATCGATACACCAACGGTGTGCTCGTTGACATGACGCAGGTTCATCCTCCGGCGCCTTGCCTTGGCGAGGATCTCCTCGGCGTTGTCAACCTCGATGGTGAGGGTGTCAAACCAGGTGTCGTTGATGAGGCGCACACCGCCGGCCTTCAACCGTCCAGCGAGCGCGTTCGTCGTGTTGTGGATGCGCTGAGCGATACCGCTGAGACCGTCTGGGCCGTGGTAGGTGGCGTACAGGCCTGCCATGACGGCAAGAAGCACCTGGGCGGTGCAGATGTTCGACGTCGCCTTGTCCCTTCGGATGTGCTGCTCACGGGTCTGGAGTGTGAGGCGGTACGACGTCCGACCCTTCGTGTCGATGGACGCACCGACGAGACGGCCAGGAAGCGAACGGCGGTACTTGTCACGTGTCGCCATGAACCCTGCGTGTGGGCCTCCGAACATCATCGGGACGCCAAGCCGCTGGGACGACCCGATCGCCACGGCAGCGCCGAGCTCCCCTGGAGGAGGGATGAGTGTCAGAGCCATGAGGTCCGTCGCAACCGCGACGAGTGCACCGGTTTCGTGCGCTCTCTCGATGATCGGCGCCATGTCAGGGATGTTGCCGTGCGTGCCCGGATACTGAAGGAGCACACCGAACACGGCTTTGGCGTCGAGGTCCTCTGCCGAGTCACCGACGATCACCTCGAATCCAAGAGGGAAAGCGCGTGTCTTGACGACCTCGATGGTCTGGGGGTGGACATTCCTGTCCACGAAGAAGGTCATGTTCTTGGTCTGCCCGACACGTTTGATCAGGGTCATCGCTTCTGCGGCTGCGGTGCCTTCATCGAGGAGGGATGAATTGGCGATGTCGAGGCCGGTGAGGTCGGTGACGGCGGTTTGGAAGTTGATCAGCGCCTCGAGTCTGCCCTGGGATATCTCCGGCTGATAGGGCGTGTAGGCGGTGTACCAGCCGGGATTCTCAAGTACGTTGCGCTGAATGACGCCCGGGGTGATGGTGCCGTAATAGCCCATGCCGATGAAGGATCGGTACACCTCGTTCTTGTCTGCAATACGGCGCATCCGTTCGAGGGCGGCGGTCTCGGTCAGCGGGCCCGGGACATCGGGCAGCCGGTGTGAGAGGATGGCGTCGGGGACCGCCTGGTAGATCAACTCATCAAAGGAATCGACTCCGACGGCTTCAAGCATCGAACGGGTCTCATCAGCATCGGGGCCAATGTGGCGGTCTACGAACCCTCGCGGCGTTGGTTGGTCTGACATCGGTTGGCTCCTCGTGGCACGGCAATACTCGTGCCCCGTCTGTCGCACAACCTGAGAGATTCACCGCGCAAGCGGCTTTCACCTTCGGTGAGGGCGCAAACCCTGCTTTCCAGAAGTGCCTCCTCCTCGCGGTCCGTTTGCCTGAGAGATTCCCGGGGCGGTTGCTCCTTCGGCGCCGGTATGCCGGCTCTCCCGCGAGACGTCAGTGGCCCTGCAAGGATACCAGTTCACACCACGATCTGGACTCTGGCGTAGACGCAATCATCGTTCGACCTGGCTTCTGGCGTCCCTCAGAGCGACATATCGCTCTGAGGGACGCCAGAAGCCGGTCAGGTCGTCAGCTCGGCTGGTCTTCCGAACTTCCGGTTGAAGAGGATGTAGGCGACCGCACCGGCAGGAATCGGGAACCAGAACTGGAAGAGCCGGTACGCAAGGGTTGCCAAAGTCGCATCGGGACCAGGGATTCCGGAAGCCACGAGCATCACGGTGAGCCCGACCTCGACAAAACCAAGACCACCCGGTGTAATCGGAATCATCCCAAGAACGGCAGAACCGGCGAACGCCACAAGCACAAGGCTCGGTCGAGGTCGTGCACCAACAGCGATAAGCGCAACCATCAACACCATGTAGTCGAGCGTCCAGTTGAGCACCGCTGCGCCCAACGCCTTGAACCACCGTGCACCGAGTGACTCGACGACCTCGTTTCGTCGATCAAGGAACTGTTGAGCCGTCGGATGCCAGTCCTTGTTGAGCTTGTTGGCCAGCCAGCACACGACGCGCTCGACGACACCGCCCACAAGTAGCAGGGGTCTGTCGTACTTCACGACTACGAACACAGCACTGAACATCAGGACGAACAGGATCGTCCCGACTATCCCCACGAGGAGGAGACCACTCGGTATGGGGGCAGAGATCGCTGCAAGCAGGAGAGCGATCGCAGGCAGGGAGAACAACACCAAGTTCGAGATGAACGACACGGCAGCCAGCGCCGCCGCCGCCTGTCCCGTGGGCACACCCGACACCGAGAGCATCTGAAAGTAAGAGACGCCCGCAGCAACGGGTCCGCCGGGCACCACCTTTGCCATGGCATTGGAGACAAGCTGGGAGGTTGCAGCGACGAACCGAGAGATGCCTGGAACCGCGATGTGTGTGAGCTCCCACGCAGCCGTGAACGCACCCGTCATGAGAACTCCCATGATCACGAACCAATACCAATCGATACCCGACAGGTCCTGGGTGGCCGAGAAGAAGTCGACAAGTTTCGGCCACAAGACGTAGAGCACCAAACCCGCGGCGAACAGGAAGACCGATCGAACGGCGATCGTCTTCCACCGGTCTCTGAGATCAGATCGTGCTTTGGCTTTTTCGGTCATATGACGAGTGGTCCCCCGAGTTGCAGCCTAAATGTAGCGATATGGATTGAACCTACCCAACGGTTCGTCCGATATCCGCACCTACTCGACGTTCGATCGTGCCTCATCGTTGGTGTCACACAACGCACGGATGGAGTCAAGATACGGCCAGTAGTCGACCTGGATCGTGTGTCGAGGCCGGTCCTGGTACCGGTGGGCGCGCTCGAAGGCGTCCGATACGATCTCGGCCCGTATTTCGCCCGTGCTCGGCAGCGACGCACCTTCGAGCAGCTGAGATACCCATCGCGCCTGCTGCTCAGCCAAAGGTGGCAACGCACCGACGGGCTGGATCAGTCCAACGAAGAACAGCCCCGGCGTGTCGACCGGGACGACCTGTTTGTACAGCTTGACCTTGTTGTCATCGGAAGTGAAGACGTCATGATCGAGGAATGGGAACGAAATCCGATATCCCGTTGCGTAGATGACCACATCGGCCCTTGTGCGTTTCCCGTCCACGAATACGACCTCATCCTTGGTGAAGCGTGAGATGTCACCTCGCACAATCACCTGACCGTCCCTCACGAGTGCAAGCAGATCTGCGGAGACTGTCGGGTGCTGGCTCAGAATCGGAGTGTCGGGAGTCGGGAACCCGTACGAATCCTGGCTACCTCGTGCCGCGTACAACAGCGCCCTGTAGGCGACTCGCTGCACGCCGAGCGGCAGCCGGGAGGACATGCGCGTGGAGAAGCTGTCGAGTGGCCTCCCGAAGACGTATCTCGGGAGTACATGGGCTCCCGAACGCGTGGAGAGAGTCACCGACTTCGCGTGCCAGGACAGCTCGCTGGCAATGTCGGCGCCGGTATTGCCAACACCGACGACCACGACGTCCTTGCCGATGAATCGGTCCGGTGTACGGTACGTCTGGGCGTGCATCGTTTCACCCTCGAACACGTTCCCCTGCTCAGGGATGTTTGGATCCCAGTGATGGCCAGACGCCACAACGACCGCTCGGTAGGATTTCGTCGAGCTGAAACCCGACGTAAGGTCCTTCGTCGTCACCTTCCAACCATCACCCTCAGGCTCGGCGGCAACCACCTGGCGGCGGAACTCGATGTGCGTCTTCAGCCCGTATGCACCGGCATAGTTGTCCAGGTATTCGAGCACCTGGGTGTGATGCAGATAGATGGGCCACTTCTTTGGCATTTGGAAATCTGCGTACGCAAAACGTCCCTTGGACGTGTCGATGTGCAGCGATGCGTATGCTGGAGATCGCCCGCTGTCGTTGTCGTACCTCCAGTTCCCCCCGATGTCACTTCCCATCTCGAAGCAATCGAAAGAGATACCGCGGTCAAGAAGATGCTTTGTGACCGTGAGTCCGCTGACGCCGGCACCGATCACACATATAGGGAGTTGCTCGTTCACGGACGTGATGATGCCACGCCCCGGTTGGTTCTTGCGTAGATTCCAGTCGCTATTGCGTCGCTTTTCTACGCAAGAACGGTCAATACGGCGTTTCGAGCGGTGTGATGAGGTCGACCGTGTTGTTCTGCACTGTGTTGACCAGGGTTGACACCGGGTACTCGGCCATGAGTTCAGCGGGGTAGATGCCCATAAGTGCTTTGACGGCTTCCTTGTCGGTGTTGGCCGCGTCAAGCCATGCGTCCCATCGGTCACGCGGCATGATCACCGGCATCCGGTCATGGATCTTCTCAAGGAGATCGTTCGGAGTACCGGTGAGGATCGTGCAGCTCAGGATCCGTTCGTCGGTATCCGGATCATTCCACACAGACCACAGTCCCGCAGCGGGCAGCGGCTTCTTCTCTGCTGCGAAGATGTAATGCGGAAGCTTGCCCTTGGTCCTCCGCTCCCATTCGTAGAAGCCGTCAACAGGAATGATGCATCTTCGCTTTGTGAATGAGCTGCGGAACATCGGTTTGTCCGCAGCCGTCTCCGAACGGGCGTTGAACGTCCGGGCACCAATCTTCTTCTCCTTCGCCCACGAAGGAATGAGCCCCCACCGAAAGGATGTCAGTGTCCGCTCTCCATCGTGATCGGCGACCGCATACACCTGAGACGTCGGCGCAACGTTGTAGCTCTTACGCAGCGTCTCGGTGCGAACGAACTCAGCTCCAAAGTGCTCTGCGTAGAACTCGGGCTTCTCGACTTGAACGAAACGACCGCACATGGGAACGACAGTAGACGAACGACGGTTCGTCCCTGGAGTTCGTCAAGAGCGGTACGGTTCATGCCGATGGAAAGCAGGATGACCCCAGCGATCTCATTCTCCTCGGTTCGAAAGACCTTCGGCGACGTCACCGCGCTCAATGGTGTCGACTTCGCTGTGCCTGCCGGTTCGGTCACGGTCCTTCTCGGCCCAAACGGTGCAGGCAAGACAACAACGATACGCCTCACGACCGGTGCGATGATCCCCGACTTCGGAGCTATCAGAGTCCTTGGTCTTGACCCGCTGACCAGCGGCGACGAGGTGAGATCGAGGGTCGGCGTCGTACCGCCCAAGCCCGCCTTCTATGACCAGATCTCGGGATGGGACAACCTCCAGTTCGCTGCCACCATCTTCGAGGCAACCGAGTCCCAGGCACGCGATGCCGCAGCACGGTTCGGAATCGATCATGCCCTGAGCCAGGACGTCGGCGGGTACTCGACGGGCATGCGCACAAGACTCGCTCTTGCCCGTGCCGTCCTCCACGATCCTGAAGTGCTGATGCTCGACGAGCCCACGGCGGGCCTCGATCCCGAGTCCGCAAGAGCCGTCCTCGACTTGATCTCGGAAATGGCGGGAAGGGGCCGAACGATCGTGATGTGCACCCATCTGTTGCACGAGGCCGAAGGCATTGCAGATCAGGTTGTGCTCTTAGAGGATGGTGAGGTCAGAGCAGCAGGGGCGCCAAAGGTCCTTGCCAACCGATACATGGCGGATCCCATCGTGATCATCGACGCCGAGGACAGATCCATGCTCCCCATAGTGGCCGAACTCGACGGTGTTCTTTCTGTACGTGACGACGGGGCATTCCGCATCACCCTCGACACTGCCGACCGTATCCCCGACCTTGTCATCGAACTTGTCAAACGTGGAGTGCGGCCAACAAGAGTCGAACCCCTCGAGCCGACCCTTGAGGATCTCTATTTCGAAATGCAGCGAGCACACAGGGAGGCAGGATGAGGTGGACGATGGTCAAGGCGGTGGTTCGCATCGACCTGTATCGCCTGTTCAAGACGAAGGACTACTGGATACCGCTGATCATTCTCGGGGGCCTGTTCTTCGTGGTCCTCCCTGTGATCCTGCTCGGGTCGCTCAACCTCATCCAGCGATCGCCGATGATCGCTCAGATCGGAAGCATCATCGGGACGTTGCCTGACTCCGTCCAACAGAACATCCAGGGCGACAACCCGGCCACTCGAGCGTCGTATGCGTTCGCCGTCTATCTCCTTGCCCCTATCGCGATCGTGGTTCCGCTGACGATCTCCTCAGCGGTGGGAGCGAACTCGATCGTCGGCGAGCGCGAGCAGGGAACCGGCGAGTATCTCGCGCACAGCCCACTGACCGTGCGCGAGATCTACGTTGCGAAGCTCCTCGCGAGCCTCATCCCTGGATACCTCGCCGGCATCGTTGGATTCGCCATGTATGCGCTCATCGTCAACGTCATCGTTGGGAGCCAGATCGGTGGATGGTTCTTTCCTACGGCTGGATGGATACTGCTCGTCCTGTGGGTGATCCCACCCTTCATCGCAATAGCACTATCGCTCATTCTCCGACTCTCGGCACGTGTGCGTTCGGCTGCTTCAGCGCATCAGGCATCGAGCCTCGTGACACTGCCTGTGATCCTCATGAGCTACGGCGTGGCCACCGGATTGCTCTACTCTCCCGTCATCTCTGCCGCCGTTTCAGGCCTGATCGCGTGGATCATCGCGGCCATCCTTGTGGTCACCGGATCCAAATCGATCAAACGTGAGCGCCTTCTCGGGGTTTCGGCCGACGCATAGGCCTCTTCCCGCTTCGACAGAAATGTTCTACAATGTGGAACATGGCAGAAGTCGGTATCAGAGCACTCAAGCAGAACGCCTCACAGGTAGTAGCGCGCGCCAAGGCGGGTGAATTCATCACCATTACCGAATACGGCAAGCCCGTTGCACGTCTTGTCCCCATCGGCAAGAGCCGAATCGATGAGCTGGTCGAAGCAGGACTCGCCACTCGACCGACGGGAAAGCTGAGCGACCTCCCTCCGCCCGCTCCCAGGAAGAAGGGCCAACCAAGCGCTTCGGAGATCCTCAGGCAGATGCGACAGGATGAGCGTTACTAGTCGTGCACTACCTCGATACGTCGGCTGCGATCAAGCTCCTCTTCGAAGAACCCGAGTCCAGTGCAATTCGTCGCTGGGTGCAAGAACGCACGGGCAAAGCAGCATCGAGCGACCTGCTGCGAACCGAGCTGTTGCGTGCCACGATGCGCATCAACGCGGACAAGCTCGACGATGCGCAGATCATCCTCCACGACCTGTTCATTGTACGTCTGGGTACCAACATCTATCGCCGAGCAGGAGAGCTGGCGCCCGTGGAAATGCGAAGCCTCGATGCTATCCATCTCGCGGCTGCCCTGGAGCTCGGCGACGAGCTTGAGGGGATCATCACCTATGACGATCGCATGGCAGAGGGCGCCCGATCCCTGGGCATCGAGGTCTTCACCCCGATGTGAGTGTCACTCCAGCGCGAGTTCCATCAGCATCGTGGAGTGGTACTTGCCGTCCTTGAAACCTGCCTCGTCGAGCACGCCGATCTCGCGATAACCGAGTTTGCGGTGCAGGGCGATCGACGATTCGTTCGGGAGAGCGATGATCGCATAGGCCCTGTGGAAGCCTTCGGATCGAAGTGCATCCAGGAGAGTCGTGTACAGCGTCGTGCCGATGCCCCGGCCGTCGGATCCTGGTGCCAGCACCACCGTTGATTCGACCGAGCCTCGGTAGGCCTTCTTGTCACGCCAGGGACCTGCCCAGGACACTCCGATGATCGCGGCACCGTCACCGGCGATGTAGAACGGATAGCCATCTGCAATTCGTGACCGGAACCAGTCGAGACGCTTCTCGTCGCTCCACGGTTCAAGATCGAAAGACACATGGGAATCGACGATGTACACGTTGTAGATGGCGTTCATCGCCGGCACGTCTGCCTCGATGGCAGGACGTACGACGACTTCGCCGCTCATGCGGTTGCAGTAGCCTTTCTCCGCAGCTTCGATTCGCGGCTCCCGCCCACCGGCGTCTCCCACTTGAAGTATCGGATCGCAAGGAACACGGCAACCACACCCCACAACGTCATGTACCCGAGCGAGACCGGGTCCCATCCTGCACCCTCCGTGAGCGGGTTGAAGGCTGCGATAAACGGCTCCGCGAAGTGCTTCAAGGGGAAGAAGTTCGCCACAGCGTCAAGCCACGCAGGCGCATCCCCTGTCGGCACGATGAACACGCCCGAAAAGAACGCCAAGGGCAGGAGGGTTGCGTTCGCTACGGCCGTTGCCGCTTCGCCGCTCGGTACGACAGCAGCGACGAGCATGCCGAGAGCTGCGAACGATGCAACACCAATGATGAACGTCACGATGGCCGATGGCAGCGTGACGGCATAGATCTGGACACCGTAGAAGATCACACCGATCGTCATCATGATGATGACAGCGATGGTTGCGATCATGATCGCGGAAACAATCTTCCCACCCATGTACACGACGGGCGGGAGTGGAGTTCCGCGCACACGCTTGAGGATTCCCTGGTCTCGCTGATACGCGGTCGTGACCGCGAGATTCGTGTACGTGGCGGATACAGCAGCGAACACCTCCATGGACGGGGCGTAGTACTGAGCGGTCGTGATACCGAGGTAGTCGATCTCCTGGTTGCCGAAGACCAAAGAGATCACGACGAAGATCATGAGAGGGAAGAACAGCGTGAAGAAGGCAGCCGTCGGGTTCCTGAAGAAGATCCGATTCTGGTACTGCGTCTGACCCAGGAGGAGCGAGAAGCTGGAAGGGCGCTCAGACATCGGCTTCCTCCCCCGTCAACTCGAGGTAGATGTCTTCAAGAGAAGGACAGCTCACGCTGAGACCTGCAAGCTCAACCCCGTGATCGATGGCCCAGCCGGTAATCCGGTAGAGATCACTCGTCGGGCTCGTTGACCGGACTGTGACGCGACCATTCTCCGAGAGCGAAACATCGTCCGATGGCAAGCCGGCAATGGACTGATCGTTCGACTGGAACGTGATGAACGTGCTTGCCGACTCTCGCCCACCAAGTGTGTCTGGTGTGCCATCTGCCACGATCTTGCCGTTTGCGATCACCGCAACCCGATCTGCGAGGTACTGCGCCTCGTCCATGTAATGGGTCGTCAGCAGGACCGTCTTACCAAGGGACGCGAGGTTCTCAACAATGGCCCATGCCTGCCTTCGGGCAGAGGGGTCGAAGCCCGTGGTCGGCTCATCGAGGAAGATCACCTCAGGATCACCAACGATGCCGAGAGCAAGCTCGAGCCTCCGCCGCTGACCACCAGAGAGGGCTCTGATACGTGAATCGGTCTTCTCCTCCAGACCGACAAGTTCGATGAGCTCACCAGTCTGACGACGATTCGGATACATCGAGCCGTACACATCGATTGCCTCTGCAACGGTGAGCTGATCCTCCACTGCAGTCTCCTGAAGCACGATCCCTATTCGTTCCTTGTATTCCCGTTTCGCCTTGGCAGGGTCGAATCCCAGGACCGACACTGTCCCTGAGGTCTTCGAGCGATACCCCTCAAGGATCTCGACGGCGGTGGATTTGCCTGCCCCGTTTGGGCCCAACAGAGCGAAGACCTCTCCAGCCTCCACGAAAAGGTCAATGCCGTCAACAGCTTTGACATCGTCGTAGTGCTTGACGAGCCCTCTGACTTCGATAACAGACATGGGAGGAACTGTAGACGGCAAGCGGCTGACCATTGCCCAAGACGCGAACAGCGCTGTCTGACTTCTGGCTTCTGATCAGGAAACAATCCCGAAACAGCTTCGTGCGAAAGCCGTAACGCTGAGGTAACGACGGGGTAATGGGCATGCCGTACGTTCTCTCCATCACAAGGACAGACGTAACCCGAAGTGGAGGACACCCATGAAACGAAAACTCATCCTGTTGACAGGAATGGCAGCGACATTCGTCGTCGGGCCGATGGCGACCGGCGCGGTGGCACAGGAAGCGACGGTCGGTGAGATAGCCGCAGCGATCGACAGTATGTGGCTGTTCGTCGCAGCAGTTCTGGTGATGTTCATGCAGGCAGGCTTTGCAATGGTAGAAGCCGGCTTCACCCGTGCAAAGAACGCGGGGAACATCATCATGAAGAACGTGATGGACTTCTCTGTGGGGAGCATCACGTACTGGGCGTTCGGGTTTGCCCTCGCCTACGGCGGATCCTCGGTCGGTGGATTCGTCGCATACGGCGACGTGTTCTTCTTCAACGATCAGACACGAGCCGGTGAATGGTTCTTTCAGGTCGTTTTCGCTGCCGTCGCGGCGACGATCGTCTCTGGCGCGCTTGCGGGCCGTGTGAGGTTCACGTCCTACCTCATCTACACAACGTTGATCACAGGCCTCATCTACCCGATCGTCACCCACTGGGTATTGGGCGGCGGTCAGCTGTCAGAGATCGGCTTCTCCGACTTCCGAGGGGCGGGTGTTGTGCC
>SDBV01012658.1_pt1 | contig 10793 bp, 9 predicted proteins | sample 2277081 | NCBI WGS metagenome assembly SDBV01 (sample SAMN10402039, study PRJNA504765) | marine sediment metagenome | isolation source: marine sediment core GS10_PC15, 223 cmbsf | place: Arctic Ocean: Southern Knipovich Ridge | collected 2010
ATATCCAAAAAGAAAATATTACCAGAATTATATCATCAATTAGCAAAAGTTTAAGGATATCTATTTTAAACTTTTATTTTTGTCAAATTTTTAAAGATCAAAAAGGAGAATTTATTCTATTTCTATTGGTTTTACTGAAATTTTTCCTGAAACATTTGTTTTGATAAGACCGATACTATTCAACTTTTGAATATATTTTTTCACTAGGACGATAGGAGAACCAAGAGCATTTCGGAGATCCTCCAAATTAATTCCTCCTACTTCTTCAATTATCAAAAATGCTTTGAAAAGCGGTTCCTTTTCCATTAATGGTTTAAGTTTTTCAAAATATTGTATGTTATCAATATTATCTTTTTGAAAATTTTTTATTTCAACAAGTTTCGACTTTGCTTGATCTAATTCGTTTTGATGAGCTGCTTCAATCTCGTTAATTTTTTTATTCAACTGTTCTATTTCTTCATTTGCCGCTCTATTTTTATCATTTAACTCTCCTACTTTTCTAATCAGATCATCAAATTTACCTTTCATATTTTCCAGCCTTGATATTGCATTTTTTGCCTCAGAATCTTTTTCAGTGGAAGTTAATTTGCTATCTAATATAATTGAATCTAATTTGGTAATTTCTGCTTTTAATACTTGTGATTCTTTTCTACGTTTACCTTCCAATTGCGCTATTAATTTAACTTGTTCTTCCTTAAATTTGTCTGTAAACGCTTGTAATTCTTCAATTTTATTGTTCAAGTTTTTAACTGCTTCATTTTTCAAGATTAATTCCGAACTCTTTTCAGCCATTTCTGTTCTTAAGTTTCCCATGGTTTCATAAGCTTCTTCTATTTTATGTTGAGTAGGAATAATTTGTTTTTTCATTAATTCAAGTTCCCTTTGAGATTGCGCAACTTCACCTTTTGCATATTCTAGTTCAAGGGCTCTTTCATTAAGAAGTTGCCTTTGCGTACCAATTAATTCCTTCAATTCTAATATATCTTCTGGGATATCAGACATTTTTGATATTTTTTCTTTTTGTTCTTGAATTATTCCTTCTTGTTCACTAATTATACGTTTTTGCCGTCCTGCTAAAGTTGTTAATTTATCAACCTTAGCTTGTAAAGCAGCAGATTGATTTTCGCTAGATTCAATGTTATCTAACATGTCTCTTAAATCTCTTGGCATAGTACATCTACTTTCAAATTTAATTTAAAATCAGTGTTTTATGATATTTATATATAAAATATATTTATTAATATTTATGAATTACATGTTATAACAATTAAGAGAGATTACTTTTAAATAATTTTCGAAATAATAAGCCATGAGAATTCTTAGATTATTTCTTTTAATTAATCAATGAGGTGAATTAACTTTTCTGCTATTCATTTTAAAGCGAATAAGTTAAATATTATCATTTTAATATCTTTCGATTTCATAAATAAGGATAAAAGAATCAAATTAAATGAGATTAAATTTTTTAAGAAGGAAAAGGATGTAAATAATTACCTGGAAGAAGAAAAACTTGAATTATTAACAAAACAAGGTTCTCTTAGACAAGATAAAATTAATGATTTAATTAAATTATTTAATGAATACTTTTCGGGAAAATCCATAAATTTAATTAAAAAAATCGTTGAATTGAATATCGATTTGGGTTTAAATGAAAAATTTACTACAGCCTTTTCAAATAATATAATAAAATCTGTTATGATGCTTAATAGAGGCGAAATAACAACATATTCAGAAATCGGTAACAAAATTGGTTCAAAAGCATTTAGAGCCATAGGAAATGTTCTAAGGGGAAATCCACTACCCTTGATTATCCCGTGCCATAGGGTTATCAAGAAAAATGGTGGAATTGGGGGATTTATGGGAAAATCGGAACAAGGATGGCGACAAAATCTAAAAAAAAAACTGTTAGAAATTGAAGGTTTTACAAATTTATAGTTGTATGAATTTTTCACTCTTTAATAGATATTAATTTAAGAATTATTTTCTTTTAAATCATATTATGGTTAAAATATCAGCACTATGTCCATATCTTCCTAATTCGCCAAAAGATTTTTGTACTAATCCTTACGATATTATAGGAAAGGAAGAAGAGAAAAAATTAAAACAGAATCCAAAATCATTAATTCATCTCATTTTACCCGATGGAGAAGGCGAAATTGTATATCAAAATGCTGCTAAATCCTATCAAAGATTCAAAGATGAGAATATTATAACTCGAGAAGAAAATCAGAATATTTTTGTTTATAGTCAAGAATCTGAACGATTTAATCAACAAGGTTTTATTCTTGGGGTTGCTCTTCAAGATTATGAAGATGGAAACATCGTGAAGCATGAGCAGACAAGAGCAAAGGCTTTAAAAGATAGAACGAAACATATTATTTCAACAAACGTCGCCACAGGTTTAGTTTGGTCAGTGTATCGTTCCAACAAATATATTAACGACATAGCAGAACAAATTAAACAAAAAAAACCTAGATTCGATTTCATAAAATATGGATACCGTCATATCGTTTGGCAAGAAGATGATCCTATTATTATTAAAAAATTAGCTGTTCTCTTTAAAAATACAAAAGTTTATATTGCTGATGGCCATCATCGAGCAGCAAGCGCTGCAGAATATCGTAAAATACAATTGAAAAAGTCTAATAGAGCAGATGATCTCAATGCTCCATGGCAATACCTATTGTCTTATGTCGCATCAGATGATCAAGTCCGAATATTGCCATATAATAGGGTAGTTAAGCGTTTAACGGTAAAAGAAAATATCTTTCTGGATAATTTAAAAAAAATTTACGAAGTTAATCCATACGAAAAAGGCTTTAATCCAAAAAGTAGGCATCAAATTGCATTATTTTTAAAGGGAAAATGGTATAAATTGATAGTAAAAAATAAAGACTTCAAATCAGAGTATGATAGCTTAGATGTGACAATTCTTCATGATAAAATATTGAAACCGATTTTAGGAATTTCTGATCCCCGATCAGACAAAAACCTCTTTTTTGTCGGAGGCATACAAGATCCAATCAAGATGGAAAAATATGTTATTGAAGAGAATAATGATTGTTTTTTCAATCTTTTTCCCCTTGATATACGAACTCTTGAATCAATTGCTGAGAAAGGAGGATTTTTACCCCCTAAATCAACTTGGTTTGATCCAAAAGTACTTTCGGGATTAATACTTCACGATTTAATTGAAAGTTAAGATATACTTGTTTTTTATTTATTTTTTAAGATCTTTGAAATTTTTTCAGCGATTTTAATAGCTGCTAGAACTTGTGTTTCTTTAGTTTGACTTCCAATGTGAGGTGTTAGAATCAAATTTCCATCAAATTGCCACACCTCTTTATTTCTTAGAGGTTCTTCTCTATAAACATCGAGGGCAGCACCTCTGATTTCTTTATTTTTTAATGCTATTACTAAGGCTTTCATGTCAATAAGCATTCCTCTAGCTGTATTAATAATAATTGAATTTTTATTCATTAATTTTAATCTACTTTCATTAATGATATTTTCAGTTTTGGCTGTTGCAGGGACGTGTAAAGATATTATTTGAGCATCTTTTAATAAATCCTCTATAGATGGATATATCTCACATCCCATTTGCTTAGCTTCTTCTATAGCTTTTAGACCCTTACTAAATCTGGAGTATACACCGACAATCATACCTAATGCTAACGCTCTTTTAGTTAGTGCTTTTGCAACTTTTCCGAATCCGATTAAACCTAATTTCTTTCCCTTTAGTGTGTATCCTAAATATTGGGTTTTATTCCATTCTCCAAGGTGCATAGTTCTATCTGCCTTTGAAATATGTCTTGCTAAACTGAACATCAATCCCAAAGTAAATTCCGCTACAGAAATCGATGGAGCTTCGGGAGTGTTTAAAACTTCGATCTTTAACTCAGCAGCTTTTTGTAAATCTATATTATCTAAGCCAACTCCTGCCCTTCCAATTACTTTAAGATTCTTAGCAATTTCTAAAATTTCTGCGGTCAGTTTTGTTCTTGAACGAACTACAATTCCATCATATTCTCCAATTTCTCTTTTTAATTCATCATTACTTATTTTAAAGTTCTTTTCGACTTCAAAACCATTATCTTGAAGTATTTTAATTCCTTCTTCTTGAACTTTATCACTAATTAATATTTTCAAAGAGTATCATTTTAATTTGGCTTTAATTATAATTGCTAACAAAGTAAATCCTTATATGCTTTATTTATTTAAAAAAAAATTATTTAACTGATATTTCTTCATTTTAACTCTGAGATAATTTCGGTTAGAATATTTAACATTTCTCCAAGCTCTTTCAAGGTTACTTCGCCCATGTGACCAATTCTGAAAGTTTTATTTTTTAATGAGCCATAACCGTTAACAATTCTATATCCTTTCTCCAAAAGCATGGAGATCATTTTTTCTATATCAATATCGAAAGAATTTTTAATTGTAGATACTGTATTTGACTCGTAGTTTTTTTCAGGAAACATTTCAAAACCCACGTCATTTACCCACTTTCTAGTGTGTTGACCTAAGTGTAAATGCCTTTCAAATCTTTTTTCTAAGCCCTCTTGATTTAAAATATAATCTAACTGTGCGGCTAAGGCTCTTATCTGAGGAATAGGCGGTGTGGTAGGAGTTTGATGGTCTTTATTCTTTTTGAGAATGCTAAGAAAGTCGAAATAAAAACCTCGATTCTTCACTTGGGATGCTTTCTCAATTGCAGCACTTGATATTGAACATATTGCAAGCCCTGGTGGAACTGTAAAGCATTTTTGAACAGAAGCTAAGCACACATCTATTTTTATTTTATCAATCTCAACTTTAACACCAGCCATGGATGAAGTTGCATCTACACATGCTAAAGCTCCATGTTCTTTAATTATAGGAACTATATCATCTATTGGATTGTAGACCCCAGTTGATGTTTCATTAGTTTGAATAAACACTGCGCTGTATTTCTCCTTTTCTAATATTCTTTGAGTAAATTCGGGAGTTATAGGTTTTCCCCACTCAACACCTTCCTTCACAGCATTTTTATTATTACTTAGTCCTATTTGATACCAACGATCTCCGAACGCTCCAATTGAAAGAAATAAAGCTTTTTCATCATCTTTTACTAAATTTCTTACGCAAGCTTCCATTATCCCTGTTGCACTTGAGGTAAATATTAAACATTCATTTTTTGTGTATAATAACTTCTGAAGACCATCCGTAACATTTTTATGCATTTCTGAATAAGGTTTAGATCGATGGGTATCGTTTGGCTTAGCCATTTCTTTTAACATTCGCTCAGGTACATGAACGGGTCCAGGAGTAAATAATTTTAATTGGGAACCTTTTTCTCTATTAAAACGAATTTCAGACATGATTTTATCAATATTTTTAATTAATTGAAAATTAATTTTGAGTTTTTATATATTTTTTTTTATATCCTGCAATAAAAAATTGTATTATGGTATAATAATCTTAAATAGATTAATTTTTTTTCTTTCTATTTAATCTTTTTATGATTTATTTTTATCTTATTATTAAAATATTTTATTCAAAATTTATAAAAATATTATAATGTAATTACCTATGATTATCAATACTACAGCTGCTAAAAATCTCTTGCGAAACTTTTCTTTTAAAATGAGAACAGAAAAAATCATCTGGACCATTGGCGTATTCACTGTAAGTGTAGATGTTAATATCAATCCATTTATTTCTGCAGCCTTATAGAATAGTGTGTCTGCTAAACCTAAGGATAAAATACCTGCAATTCCTATATATATGAAATATTTCGAATTTTTTCTATTTTCTTTCTTAAATCCAGAATAATAATCACGTTGATATATCCCTAACATTCCAATAAATATCAATGCAAAAAATACTCTAAAGAAATTAGTTACAAACACATCGTTAGATATAATTCTTGCTCGGTTAAATGAGATGATTGCTAAGGCCCAAAAAAATGCAGTACCAATTGCTAATATCACTCCAATCTTTAAGTCTTCCGAAATTTTTTCTTTAAAATCTTTATTAGAGTTAATTACTTCGGATTTGTCCTTAGAACTTAGAATAAAAACGCTTGATAAAATTAAAAAACCCCCTATTAAAATTGTGGTTGTTATTTCTTCGCTAAATAGAAAGAATGAAAAAAACATTACAAATACTAGCGATAGTTGAACAATAGGATATGCACGAGATGAATCTATTTTTTTTAATGACATATAATAGAGTAAATCTCCTGTCGTAACACTCAATCCTGATATAAGGCATAAAATTAAATATCCAATCAGATCATCCTTATTCAAATTATTCAAAAAAACATAATTTCCAAATATTAAAGAGAAAATAAATGTTCCTAATGATACGCAACACAACCGAAAAAACAAGTTTGCTTTAGGTTGTGTTATTCCTAAGCCCCACTTATAAATTAAACTCGCACCAGCCCAAGTGATAATCGCATTCAAAGTTAATAAATATCCAATTAATTCAGCCATTACAAAACAATATTTAAGGTAACTTTAAAACTATTTTTTAGAAAAAACTTAATTATATATGTTAAGATTTTAGTTTTTATAAGAATTCTTTTGAAGGCGTGTGATTAGATAGAAAATTATCTACCACCTTCTCTTTAAAACAATGATCTTTTTCAACTAGCTCAAATATCCCAGTAAAGTTGTGTTCTTCTTTTTTAAAGAAGAATTCAACTAGTGGGCTTTTCAATTAAAAGAGTTGGGAAAGATAACATAGATATTCTAATTAAATTCGGCTTAAATATTTAAAAATTTTCGGATTATAAAAAATTAAAAAAAAATTATTAAAACAAGTGTTCTTTAAAGAAATTATGAGAAAAGAAGATTTCTTTAACCCAGTGGAATCAGAATTATTACGAAATTCTGTAATTAATATGCCAAAATCTCGCAATAATAATGCTCAAACTTTCAAAACGGGAACCACTACTGTAGGTTTAACTTGTAAAGATGCTGTTATTCTAGGAACAGATAAAAGAGCTACAATGGCTTATTTTATTGCTAGTAAAACTGCTAAAAAACTCCATATAATTCAGGAGCATCTAGCGATGACAATCGCTGGCGGGGTAGCCGATGCGTTATATTTGGTTGATATCTTAAAAGCTGAAACAAATATTTATCAATTAACACATGATGGCAAACCGATAATGGTAAAATCTGCTGGAAAACGATTATCAAATATATTATATCAAAATAAAATGTTTCCTTTTCAAGTAGGACTTATATTAGGTGGAGTCACAGAAGAAGAAGGGCCTACGATTTTGGATATTAGTGCGTATGGCTCCATTTTACCAGAAAAGTATTGTGCTGTAGGTAGTGGTCAAAATTTTTCTTATGGTGTTTTGGAAGCAAAATATAAAGATAATTTAACTATTGATGAGGGTAAAGAAATCATAATAAACGCGATTTCATCATCTATTATTCGTGATATGGCAAGCGGAAACGGAATAGATATCGCTATTATTAAAAAAGAAGGACCCGTAGAACGAAAATTTATACCAATATAAAATTAAGTTCAATCTTTTTTTTCACTGTAATTTTTTCTATTCTTATTTAAGTTTTATCTATTTGGATTTTTATTTAAAAAAATTTAAAAGAAAATATTTAATATTAGTAATAGCATACCTTTATAAAAATAAATTATACTTACTTAGGATAGAAGGATTATCTCTTGAAGAATCTTAGATTTTTCGATTAAAAATATAATTAATCAAAAAAAAGAGGAACTAGGCGTAATATTAAAATGAGCTATAGAATAATAGTGGATTTGTCTCATAGAGAGAAAATAGAAGAATTTCCTGAATTTTCTTTAGGAGAAGAGTCTTATGAAATAGATTACATTGATAAAAATGAAGGTCCTATAGAGTTTGATATGCTTGAAGATTTTGATATCTTATTTATTGGAAATATTCAGCATTCGAAAGATGGAAAGGAAGATAAATTTACACAAGATGAATTACGAGTAATAAAAAAATTCGTAGGAGGAGGAGGAGGAATGTTTTTAACTAGCGGTGATGGAGGAGACAGAGATGTAATCATCAAAAATGGTTCTATTAGAGTGTTATACAGGATAACAGGAGTCAAAAGATTTTGGAATGGGATTATCAAAGAAGCTCCATCGAATTATCTTGTGAAGAAATATAATCTTTTAGTAACAGATTTATTTAATCATCCCATAACAAAAGGAATTACGCAGCTAGTCCTACCAAATTGTACTTTTTTTACATTAACAGAGGAGGATGTAGAAGACTTAATTGTAACTTCTGAAAAAGCTGAATATCAATATTTTATAGACCATAAAACAGGTGCTCTTGGACCAGTTCCTATATTTGTTGTTAATAAATTTTATAATGGCAGATGCGTCACTATTGGTTCATCGGATTGGCTTCTAGAAGATGATTTTGGTCTTGATGCAGCCGATAATCTTAAGTTTTTGTCAAGTATTATTGAATGGCTATCTTTTGAGATTTAGTAAATTAACTAATATCCTATCTATTATGGTTTTCAGACTTCTTCGACCAGGATCTTTTTCAGTTTGGGAAAATGAAGAAATATTTAATCGATTTTCAAGATATAAAGGTATTATTGATGGAAATCAAATTGCGAGATATCTAATAGCTAAATCAATAGAATGCCAGTTTGATATAAACGATTCTATTGAAAATCTCGAAAATATTTTAAAAGAAAAATCTCGGGAATTTAATGAATTAATAAAGAAGGATATAGAAGATTTAGAAAATCTTTCAGTTGTTTCACAATCCTATATTCATTTAGCTGAATTTCTCGCAAATAAGTATCTCGAAAGCTGTATTTTTTGTGAGCGTCAATGTAAAGTTAATAGAATCGATGGAAAAAATGGTTTTTGCCTTGTCCCTAAAGAGTCATATGTGTCTTCTACTTTCCTTCACATGGGTGAAGAAAGTGTACTAATTCCAAGCGGTACTATTTTTTTTCAAGGATGTAATTTTGCTTGCGTTTTTTGTCAAAACTATGACATCTCTCAAGCCTGGAAAGATAAAAAAAATATCGAAGATGTTGCAAGAAAAGTTACCATTAGAGAATTAGCTACTATTGCAGAGAAATTGGTGGAGAAAGGAGCAATAAATATAAATTACGTTGGAGGGGATCCGATTCCTAATATTCATACAATCATTGGGAGTCTAAATTTTCAACAATCCAATATATGTCAGTTATGGAATTCAAACTTTTTTTTAACTAATAAGGCCTTATCTTTAATAATAGATTTTATGGATTTCTATTTGCCAGACTGGAAGTATGGAAATAATGCCTGCGCCATGAAATATTCCGGTATCGAAAATTATGTTGATGTTGTATCTCGGAATCACAAACGGGTGCATGATGAGGGTAGTGGTGAAATTATAATCCGTCATCTAGTTATGCCCGGACATATAGAATGTTGTTCTAAACCTATTTTGGATTATATAGCAAAAGAACTTCCTAATGCTGTAGTGAACTTAATGTCTCAATATCGTCCACAGTGGAAATCATTTGAATATTCTGAGATAAATCGTAGACCTACTTCACAAGAAATGCAAGAAGTCAGAGGCTATGCGGATAAATTAGGAATTCTCTGGAAACCGGTTTCTTAACTTTGAAATCTTCTCATGCTGTATATTAAATAGAAAATTAATTATCAATAGGGATTATTTTGACATATTAGCTCAAAATATCTAAGAAAACAATATTTTTATTTCAAGATCAAAAACCTTTTTCTAGAATAAGCTATTTTAGAACTATACTTTATAGTAGTATAAAGTATATATTATGGATAAGCATCTAAAGATTTTATGAAATAAATATAAAGGCAAAATTTCTTAAAAGATTTTTGAGTGGTTTATAAAGGCAAAATCGAATGAACAGATATATCTCTGTAAATCGCTTAAATTTATATGTATGAAATTTATTATTATTGTGTATAGATTTGAAATATAATTCTTAATTACACATATCTAATAGAAAAAGGATATCTTAATATGAGAGACCAAGACCTTAATTGTTCAAACAAAAACCGAACTAGGATACCTCATGATAACCTCGATTCATATAGGTATTAAAAAATTTGAGAAATATATTATTATGAAAGACGAAAATATTCAAAACAATAATGACAACCAAAATTGTAGGTTATAAGATAGAAGGAGAAACACTTGTGGAATAAATAATTTTGATATTGATTTTGGTATTACTATTACTAATGATGAGGAATATTCTAGCTCAAATTATTGTATTGACAAGGAGCAAAAAACTTATGATACTAGGACTGGATTAACCTTCGATCAGAAAACGGAAATTCACACATTAATCAATAATTTAATTCATTATATAAAGTCTCAAATAAGACAGTTTAGGTATAAATATGAATATCTAAAATATTTTTATCATGGGAATAAAATTTCTGATGCAAAATTAGAAAAAACCTTAGAAATTTATACAGGGAGATTATCTAAATTCAATAAAGACTCTTTAATGGTCTTTGGCTCAGAAACAATATATAATATAGGTTTACATATTAAAAAGAATACATTATTTAACTTCCTTACAAATAAAGCAAAAATAAAAATTTTTCAGATTATAGACGAAATATTAGTAATCTGGAAAGATAAAAGAAATAAGGAAATTCTCATAACTCAAAGAGCACGACTAATTATTGATATCATTTCATATTTTCAGGATATGATAAAGAGGCCAGCTTATGAATCAACAATATCATATATTATTTTTAAGGGGATTGATGCTAATCCTAGTAAAATACTAAAGTTT
>SDBV01012659.1_pt1 | contig 10793 bp, 6 predicted proteins | sample 2277081 | NCBI WGS metagenome assembly SDBV01 (sample SAMN10402039, study PRJNA504765) | marine sediment metagenome | isolation source: marine sediment core GS10_PC15, 223 cmbsf | place: Arctic Ocean: Southern Knipovich Ridge | collected 2010
AATGGGGCGTTCGCCCCGGTGCCCACAGTGGTCAGGATCTCCGGGTCATGCGTGATCGCCTCGACCTGCGAAGCGAAAGCCTCGCCCAACCCTGTCTCAGCCAGCCGCACCAGCGTGTCCGGCTGGTCATCAAGCTCTATGGTGACAACATCGGTAGGCTCCAGGCCCATGTGCCTCGGGCCGTAGTTGAACTTATGCGCCGACCGCGCAGACCACGAGTCATACAGTTTCGCCTCCGCGATGCTCTTGGCCTGAGCTGGCGTCATTACGATCGGCACCGCCGAGGTGAACGTCGATCCAGAAAACTGAGTTGGCGCAGGGTTTCTAGCCCGCTGTGCTGATTGATTCCCTTCTAGGTGATCCCGCTCAATATCCATGTACGTGACATCCACACGCTCCGGTATGTCTATCTCCTGGGACCGAGCCGTAGTGAAAACCTCCTCTTCCCCTTTGCTGCTGAGCCCCGGCCTAGCTCCAAGGTCATCTTGCGGGATCGTTCTGATAGACGTCAAACCACGAGATCTAAACGCGAGTTTACTGTTTGACTCCACCGCATCGAAGAAATAAGCAAACCCCAGTGGGTTGATCGCGTCCCGTGCCCGTCCTTGGACGCCGATCACGTAGCCTGACACAACTGTTGCCGCCATCCCAGCATCCGTTGAAATCTCGGCATCCGTTATCTGAATGTCATGCACTATGGCTTCGATCACGCTGTCGAGCGTGTCGTTCGCGATCGGTATTGTCAGCCTGTCAAACACCTCTGGGTCAACATCCGAAGGGTTATCTGTGCTGGGACCATTCCAAATAAAGAGCCTGTCCAGCCCCTTGTACCAATGCCTCTGGCTCAGAGTTCCAGATATAAACGGCCCCAGCTGATCCCCTGTGAACGTGAAGGTGAACGCGTTGTAGTTCGTCCACTGGTCGTCAGCAGTAGCGTCATGCCTCAGATACGTGAGGTTCCCGTCATCATCTGTACCGTTCTTGAAATAGGTTAGGAACCCGGTGTAGTTCAGGGATGACCCGCCGCCACCAGCGTCCACATTCTTCGGCAGCTCGTCGTTCAACACCGTTGACGTCCCGTACAGCGAGTTGATGATATTCTTGCTACCCACGTCAAACTGAATGATTCCATAGTCGCCGTCAGGATCAACGCCGCCCCAGATCGTAAGCGTGTCAGTCGTGTCGTCGTAGACCATGATCTGTGGTTTATGTATGCGCCCCGTAGAATCCAGCTCAGCCAAATCATACTCGGTGACAATGGGATTCAGGGCGCCTGTTTGCAAGTTCGGGGCAGGCTTCATTGATATCTCTACACGCCACAACTTTGCCGCTCGGTTCCCAAGTTTGCCCTTGGCGGTGTCAGTAGCGTTGTCCCTCCAACCACAAACCCACAGGAACCCTCTCTCATCCTGAACTGCAAAGTTTGCCCAAACTTCCCCACGCCCATCGTCGAACTCGTAGATCGTCATGGGATTGTAAAGAAGCGGCTCACCCTGACTATTCTCTGCCAGCTCGCTTCCATCTTGCCCACCTGTGCCGCCACCCGCACCAGCGCGATCGAAGAACAGCCACTTGTTATTGGCCGCGGCGCCATTGAACGGGATGAACATATAGTGGAACGTTCCGACGGAGGTTTGCCTAAAAAACGTAGCACACCCTCTCCTGATGATCGTCTCCGTCAGACCGTAGGTGGTGAACAAATCCCATGTGAAAATCAGGTTCAGCGTGAACGGATTCACTTGGATAATGAACTCGCGCCCATCTGAGGGATCCTGTCCAACAGCAAAGACACGCCCATCCTCTGCCGGAAAGATCCCACACTTCGCTTGGAAACCACCAAGAAGTTCTTGCTGATCACCAAACGGATTCGGCACAGTGTTAGCAATTATCGTCTCATTGAATATGTCGAAGATCGCCAATGACAAAGAGGCTGAGGACGACTGTACGTCGTGGTTCCTGACCAGATACAGGTAACCCAGAGCTTCTAGCTCCTGAGAATACACCACCCCCCAGTCGTTCATCGTAGTGAGCGCTCTGGTGGTTGTGGTCGTCGGCGTAACAAACTGAATCTCAAACTCGAACATCGGGAACCGGCTCCCGAAATCCTGTAGTGGAAAGTCCTCGAACACGACATAGACCCGCCCGCGGTACGCGGGGGTCAGCCCCACCCCTACGTCTGCCTCAATTAGAGGATCAACGGTCTGTATGGCATTGCCCAAGTAGCGCCGGATAGCGGCATTTCTATACTTCCGCGTTATCACGCTGGCCCCAGTCACATCAAAGATGACCTTTTTATCCGCCCAAATCCGCGTGATTGCAACCGCCGGCCCCTCACCAAGCATCACGGCAAGGTTTCCATGATAGGAAAACTCGATTGACTTACCACCCTTGCCACCAACCGCGACCTTGTTGCGCTTCTCCTCGATCTCTGTCGCCCAGATGATATTTCCGGCTACGCGCACGCGGCCAAACCCGATTGGGATAGGCCTTCCGTAGGTAGAAGTCTGGACTCGTGTGTCCCCAATCCTCGGGCCTTCCTGGACCGGCGCCGTAAAGGCAATATACGCCGTAGCCGCCAAGGACAGGACGGTGATAATCGTCGGCCCATAGAGGACAATAAACGCGCCGATTGCCGGTCCAACTGTTCCCATTTAGTCAGTCCTCGATCGTGTTCGGGTACACGAACACCCCTACTGTGTTGTCCCACCACCCTGAGTAGTGGATCTCCATAACGCTGCCATTCTCCAGCCCGTAGGTGTGCCCGACCCTGCTATAGGCATGGACCATCCCAAGCTCACCATCCGGCAGCCTCGACAGGATACCAAGATGCGACGGCCATTTGTAGGCCTCGGTTGGCCGCATGATTACGACATCCCCCGGCCGCCGGTCATTGAATTCCTTGCCTGTTTTCTGCCTCATCCCGCACACATTCTTGGCGGTCCGTATCAGCATATTAAGGGTCGGCATTCGCTCGTACCCGAACTCGTCGGCGTTGGCGGGCATGATGCCAAGCTCCTGGGCCACGCACGCGACAAGACCCCCGCAATCCACTCCCGACCGATTGCGCCCCTGGTGCCTCCACGGCACACCGATGTAGCTCCGAGCACATTCAACAATCTGGTCTCGCGTCGCGCTAGGCTTACCCTCACTCACTGTACATCTGCTGCCTTCAGTGTCTGGTCCTCTCCCGGCACGTCCGGCTCCCCCTGAAAGTTCACTACGTTCGCGAATTTGTCCTGACACGTTGCCCTCTTTTTGTCGCAGCCCGGTAGTATTGTGAATGTGTCCCCGACCTCTACCGTGCTGCGCATCTTTAGGAACAACTTCAAGGTCTGGGTGCCGCCGTCGTAGGACTTCACTTCCATCGACTGAGCATTGTTGCCTCCCGACGTCCACGTCAGATGGCCTTCTTGGAAGAAATCCGCGGGGGCTATCGTCAACGATGCCTGCTCCGCATTCAGTATCACCTCCAGGCCACTGAACTGAGGGGTGGACACACCATCGGTCGTCGCCAGTTCTACCCGCAGCGTCAGGCGCCTACCCGCGAGCGCGTTGCCCACAGACAGTCCGGGGATTGGATCACCTGAGCTAGCGATCGTCGAAAAGCTCTCCCCGTCCAGTGAAGCCCCCACCGTGACCGAGGTGTTCGTCGGGGTCGTCTCCGTCCAGCTAATCGTGCTGCTACCGTAAGTCGTCCCGTTGATCGTGTCTAACGCGAAGCTCGGGTACCTGAACGACGAGGACTTCGCCGTCGTGCTGTACGTCGTCACCGCGTCGTAGTCACCCAGACACCATCCGACCATAGCCGCGACCATGTGTCCTCCATTGCGGGTGGTTATTGGGCCGGGCATGAACCCGCACCACGCGCAGTTTACCGGAAAGGTTCCCGTGACCGCCCCGACACGGGAGTCCCCCGATAGGATTACGCACGCCACGACCTCACGGTACGTGCCCCAGAACGAACTCTGTAGACGTACCAAGGGAGTCCCTGCGACCTTCCCGTCTTTCGGCTGTGCCGTCACCTTGGAGCCCGTGTCGCTGTCCACGTTCCCCCAAACAAATGACTCGCCCTCGTAGGTGCCCTGGAAACTCGGCTGTAGGAACGCCTGCCCGAGGATGTTCTCGTGCGCGTCCACTAGCATCGAGACTTCGTGGTTGTCCGTGTCGGTCTCAGGTACCAAGAGTCCATACCCCTGCGGGTCAACACCACCAGCAAACCGCTGGCGATAGTTCACCGCGGTCACCCCCATAATGTTCTGCACGAAGGCCGAGCTTGTGATGAAGTTGTCATCGCTTAGAGCAGCGTGGTCGTTCAGAAACAGGATCGGGATACTGTCGCTGCTCATGTACGTGTTGTAGAACCCCGCCAGCGTGGTGGTGTTCACGGTGTCGAGCCCTTCGTTGACGATGAGATCGAACGCCGACAGGTTACCGGCCGTCACCGCCAGATCATCGAACTTCGTGACCGTGTGCCCAAGGTCCAGCAGCAAGTCCTCGATATACTCAGCACCGTCTCCGGTGACTGCCCCTGTTACGAGTGCAATAGAGGCCATTTAGAACCTCCCCGGATCCATCGAACGCGGTCCGCCTATGGTGGTATAGTTGCACGCTACCGCGGCCTCTGTCACAACCTGCCGCCGCTCCACGTCAAAGGTTCCTGACGCATCGGTGAGATCCACCACGACCGCCGGGTCCGCAAGGGCGTCTGCCTGTGACGTAGCAAGCTGAAAGTCTGTCCCGTCAATGTCCACGACCCAGTAGTCGGTGTCTTCCGATAAACCGCCCGGCAAAGACCCAGACACTATTGTCACTAGCACCGGCCCGGCCCCTGTTGCAAACCCATGAGCCGATGGAGCCGTGATAATTTCAGTGACGTCATCCACGTCGGTAGTTGAGTCCATAGTCCCGACAGAACCGAACTCCGCCTGTAGTGTCAACGTTGACGCCGTAAGGTCTCGTACCCGGTACCCAGCCAACCCATCTACCGGGTCATTTTCTGCTGTCCCGGTGAACGTGATTATGTCCTATGGTCGCACACCGTCAGCTACCCAGTCCCCGGCCGCCCGGGTGATTGTGTCCGGTCCCGATTCTACGAACGCCGCGGTCACCGACTTAGAGGTCACCACGTTCAGGATCTCCCGGTCGTTGAAGTCGAACCCAGAGAAACTACCCGCTACGCCCCACGTCGCATCGACCAGAGCGTTTGCCCCGCCGCCGCTGATGTTGCCTAGATCCGTGGTCCCGGCTGCGTCGGTGTTTGCATAGACCTCATCCAAGACCCTGTCGGCCGCCGTTGACCTACCGACAATCGCGCCAACATCGGTACCTACGGTGCCACTTATGACTGCGGCCACCCAGCACTCTCGGATGATTGCTCCCCTTAAATGAACCCCCACCAGCCCGCCGGCAAAGTCGTTGTCCGTGACGACGGTGATCCCTGTGGCCCAGCATCCTTCAATCTGCCCTCCGCCCGCCTCTGGGTACTGCGTAGCCCTTTCACCCATCAGTAGACCGCAGAGGGCTCCTGCCCAGGACGTGGCGGCGCCAGAGGCAACACTCCCTCCCTCCACGCCGACACGCCGGATCAAACCGGCATTCGCGCCGAAGAGCCCAGCACCTTCAGGGTCCGTCGCGGTCACACTCAGGTTGCGGATCACGTAACCCTTGCCATCGAACGTTCCGCGGAACGGGTTAGTCTGCGTGCCAAGAGGCGTCCACGCGGTCAGCGTCAGGTCGATGTCGTTCCCGAGGACGTAATACCCGTTCATGTCGTCGTCGATCGCTTCCAGACCGGTGCGGTCCGTGATCACCGTTGGGCGCATAGGCGTCGAGTCCGCGATGGTCAGCACCATCTCCACAACACCGTCTACCTCGTGCACGCCCACCACCTCGCCAAAGGCCCCCGCATACTTGGGTGACACCCGCAGCCTGGAGAACTCGTTCACAACAACCTCTCGGTCGCTGGTTACAGTAAGCACTTCACCGAATTCCTCAAACGACGTGCTCGTCAGCCCGCATCCATTGGCCCGTCCTGAGATGGGATCTATCAACGGGCTGAATAGGTTCGTCCGGCAGTCCGGCGTGTATACATGCCCCCGCCTACGCTCCAAGACCTGCATGAATCCGCGCATCTCTGCCTTGTACCCGCCCGTCTGGGCTTGAACCTCGCCCAACGTGCCGAACCGATGCTGTATGGACCCGAACTTATCCGGGTCTTGCCAGTTGACGCTGAAGATGTCGATCTCCGCGAAGTCGTAAAAACCGGCCTTCAGATCAGTGACAGTGAGGAGCTGACTGAGCACCCCGATGATATCTAGGTTGTCCACACTCATGTCGCCCTTGGACTCAACTGCTGTCCGCGCGATCCCGGTGGCCGCCACGTAAGTCTTGCCGCCAAAGACAATGTTCACGTCGTGGTCCGTAAAGAACAGCTCCACGCCATCCGTGCGGGTGATATGCCAGCACGTCGATAAGGTCAACACATCCCTAACGATATGCGCTGTCATGTCCGAGTCTAGCGTCTTAGCCATTTACAGCCTCAACTCCAGCAGCTCGATGTTGAGCACGTCCCCGACGTTGAAATGGTTCAGCTGCTGCACCCAGCTATCGCTGTCGAACCTCACCGGCACGTTAAAGATGAAATCCGCCTCCACAAACTCTCCGGAGGCCGGCGCGGTGTTGAACGTCACTATACCCGTGTCCATGTCCACCGTGTAAGTGTCAATCCCGGACGGGGCCTCCGTGAAAACCACATCCTCTACCAACACCCGGATGGTCACCAGCTTCTTGATCTCCCGGATGTACAGTGGCACATCCTCGCCCTGTGAGAACAACCGGATATTTGCTTCTGGCGTCGAATCATCGACTTTGATTCCATCCACAAACATTCGTAGATCCAAAAAATGTATGTCTGTGATCTTCCCAAGGCTACCGTCATTCAGGTTACCCGGCGTGCCGGACGCGTACACAAATTGACCGACACCAAAACCATCACCCGCCAACCATGTCCCCACCGTTCTGATTATTTCTCCCGCCGCTTTGTCGAATACAATCGTTTGAACAGAGTCAAGATCACCAACGACCGCCTCCGACGAGTAGAGCTTCTGCGCCTGGAAATTGACCGCGGCCCCATCCCCAATACCGATGGCGCCCGAGTCGATGTTCAGCATTGCCTGATGGGTCATGTCACCCACCGCGGCCAAGGTCGGGTATACGATCCCCTTGTTAGCGTCCACATCACTCGACCAGTCATGCCAGTCCACGAACCGGAAGCCTGAGGCCATACCGCGCACCGAGAAAAAGAAGTCCAGCAGCTCCTTCAACTCCGCCATGTCTTTGACTTCATGCGACGCGGAGAAGCGATGCTTGGCCTTCTCCCAATTAACCACCCGCTGCTCGTGCCCACCCGTCGTGGTTGAAATCTGTGTGAAGAATTCAGGCCCGCCCGAGAACCCGAAGTTGATCTTGTTCGGGAACTCCTTCTCAATGAAGTCGGGAATCTCAATCTGGGGCATCTCAGTCTCCTAGCGTGTGCGCCTGCGAGCGAAGTTTATACTGTCCCCAAACTTCGCAAGAATCTGTGATTCAGAGCGCTTGAAGCTATCCACATCCGTCGCATTGACGGTGATGTTCACTGTAGTGTTTCCAGTGGATCCTTCAATAGGAATGGCTCTGTTTCTTGACAACGGGATGACCGCTTCGTTCGGCGAAAGCATCGCCGGGATGCGGTCCGACCCAGAGGTGACTCCACCGTGGCCAAACTTCTTGGCATTTTTGAAGATACTCATAGGCGCCAATACTTTCGGCAGGTTTGTCGAAATACCGCCCTCTGCTCCTGTGCTCACCGACCCAAGGCCGGCTAGTACACCCGCGACTTGATCTCCTGTGCTAGAAACTGCCGTTGCTGCGCCGGAAGCCGCAATCGCCGATGCGATCGACGCAAAGCCCGCTGCATTTGCTGTTCCAAGAGTGGTGAATCCCGCCGTAACCGCCGTCCCGACTGTGGTAAGGCCCGTTGTCGTTGTGGCCCCAAGCGTTGTGAAGCCTGCCGTATTCGAGGCGCCGAGCGTAGTGAGACCCGCCGTTATGGCAGCCGTTGCCGCAGTATCACCAGCTGCGCCCGCTGCGCCACCCGCTACGCCACCCACGGTACCGAAGAGGTCCGGTGACGCGGCAAAAGCCTGATCCAAGTCCCCTCGAATGTCAGTCTCGCGCTGCCTAGACACGCCGCCTCCGGTGACCAGATCGCCCAGCCCGGCTAGAAAGCCTGTGCCCGATATGCTCTCGCCCTTAGCCGATGACAGAGCGTCTGCCAGCAGGCTCTTGATCGCGATCTTGTTGAACTCCCGCGTGATGCTGAGCGCGAAGTCTTTGAAATTGAACTTGCCCGTCTCGATGAAGTCCAGAATGCCATCTTCTATCTTCTGGAAGGAATTCTCAAAGGCCTCCTGAGACAACTTCGCAACATCATTGGCTTCCTTGACGTAGGCATTCAGAGCTTTCTTCATCCCCTTGATAAACAGCGAATTGAAAGTGTCTACCTGGACCTTGGCAAAATCTTCCATAGCGCGTTTAGCGGCAGGAGTTTCATCCTCGATTGACATCGAGAGCGGGGCCGCCTTAACTATCTCCTCCTGCAACCTAGCAGCGTACCGCTGACCGCCCAGTTCCCCAGCCCTAGCCCAGAGGTCGCCAAGAGGGTCACCGGCAATAATCTCTTCTGCTTTCTCAAGCCCCTCCAGTATTGCTTCTGGAATGCCTGCACCCAGTGTCCCTTCAGCCGGCTCACTAAGACCATCCAACGTTTCCTTTAGCTTGTCTAGACCGCCCACCGCAAGAGCTTTAGCTTTCTCCCCCAACTCGCCTAGACCGTCAAGAACAAACCCAAAGAACTTCCCGGCCGCAGTTGCAAGGCCAGAGAACACGTCACTAATAAATCCTCCTATTGTTTCAAACACCGAGACAAAGGGTTCAGTGATGACTGACAGCACAGCCGTAATACCGTCAAGTTTATCTGTAATAATATCAAAGGCATTGGTAACCAGCAGCTGAATCACCTTAAAAGCTGTCTTATAGAACAGCACTATTAGCTGCACCCCTTTAATGACGGTATTGACGTAGAGTTTATAGACCTTTCCAAGAAAAGTGAACACACCCTCCACGACATCTTGGATAAAGAGGAACGTACCAAGGATCACGGGCTTCAGAGCATCGAACGCAGTTATAGCCGCAGCCGAGATCACACCCCATACGCTTTTAAGAACCTCTAGGGGCCCCTCGATGACGCTAAAGATCGCTTCTCCCAATGCTTGAAACAAGCCAATAGTGAAGTCAAGTACTTTCTGTGTTTCACCGCCTACAGTTATCACTGTGTCCTTGAAAAAAATAAATGCAGAGATCAATGCCCCCACTGCGGTGACCGCTAGACCAAGAGGCGTGAACAAAAACCCAGTAGCCAAAAACCTTAGCGCCCCACCAGCTACTCTCGCTGCCTTCGCTAACTTGAGCAAACCCAGGGCAAACACACCAGTGGAACTGGTCACAAACCCAAGTATCGAAATGAAAGTCCCTAGTATAATCAGGATAGGCCCGAGGGCTACCCCAATACCAATAACCGCGAGAATAAATTTCTTTGTGCTGTCAGGCAATAAGGCCAGCTCACGCGCGAAATCCTGCGCTTTAAGGGCGAACTCACTTACCTTTTCAAGGACCACGTCGATCTGCGGACCAAAAGCCTCTCCAATCAATGCCGCGGCGTTCCTTATCTGATTACCGACAGTAATTATTCGGTTAGCAAGCGCGTCAAAGAAAATAGCCGCTTCTCTATTTAGAGCGATATTCTCTTCAAACGCGCTGTTACCTAAAGCTATTGCATCTGCCAGGCTCTCACTTGTTATCGACAAACCAAGGATGGCGTCGCGAACCCGTATATCCGCCAGCCCAACGTCTTCCAAAATCCTAAACACGTTGACACCGGATCTCTGGGCCCGATCCAACCCCTTCACAAACAGCAAAAGGGCACCTGCCGCGTCTTCCTTGAACAACCTAGTGAACTTATCGACGCTGACACCAGCCACTTCGGCGAAGTCCACAACCTTTTCACCACCCTCTGCAACTTCATTTGCAATGTTGATAAAGGCCCTACTTACAGCCGTGCCGCCGGCCTGGGCCCGAATGCCAACAGACGCCAGAGCGGTACTGAATGCCAGCACTTCGCCAGCACTCAATCCCACAATTTGAGCAGTCTTGGCCAGACGAAAGGTTCCGGCTCAGCTATGCCCCCACTCAGAAGGAGTGTACACAGGGCGATCAGAACGGTCAGGCGTGCTCTCAAAGATAGTGTCCTCATATTAAAGAATAACGGGCTTTCGTCACCGAAACTTTAGGAATTGTCCCCCGGGGGGTTACTTCGTTACGTCGAGAAGGAAGAAGTTGCGTGAGAATGTTGAGCAGTAATGCTTCAGAACTCGGTCGTTCTGGTCGGCCTCGCAGTCGCCAGAACATTTGCCCACTTAGCGCTGTTGATGAGCGCAGCTTGCTCGGCCCCTAGTCGTCCTCGGATGCAAACAGAATCGAAATATCTGCCGCCCCACAGAACTATGTTGAGCCAGACGAACAGCAAGAGACCAAGCTGTCCAAAAAACATCCACTTGAGTTTACGTCGCATAGGCTCCGCGTTTCAAAGTGGGTGGTACAGTGTTTTCTATGGGTCCCCCAGAAACTAAGTTGAGCTTACTGAGTTTTCGCCTTTCGCGAAGACCCTCACCCACTATACCTATCGCGCCCCATACGCG
>SDBV01012660.1_pt1 | contig 10793 bp, 8 predicted proteins | sample 2277081 | NCBI WGS metagenome assembly SDBV01 (sample SAMN10402039, study PRJNA504765) | marine sediment metagenome | isolation source: marine sediment core GS10_PC15, 223 cmbsf | place: Arctic Ocean: Southern Knipovich Ridge | collected 2010
AAGATCACTGTTTTGCCGCTTTGCGCAAACTCTTTTAATAACTTTAAAATGCTCTGCTGATGACAAATGTCCAGATTGGCTATGGGTTCGTCCAACATCATCACGGGAGCTTCCGTAATCAGAGAACGGGCAATATAGGCTCGCTGTCTTTCACCTCCAGATAGCTCAGTAATTGGCCTATCTTCCAACATCTCGAGATCTAGCAGCGTTAAAGTCTGTTGATATAACTGGGGGTTCATAGAAACGGCAGGATAAGATCCCATCTCCAAAAACTCCCTCACCGTAAATCCAAAGGTGACTTGTGGATTCTGTGGCACAAGACTCATCACCTCGCTCATTTTTTCTCTCGACAATGCATGTAGGGATTCTCCATTCCATGTGACTTGGCCTGAAGTCGGAGTCCATATTTTTTTTAAAGTCTTCAGAAAAGTCGTTTTCCCGGAACCATTGGGACCTAGAATTCCTGTAATGGTGCCGGGAGTAAACATTAAACAAATGTTCTGAATCATCTCGTTGAATGAAAGATTCTCCACCTTAAGCATAACATCTCCTTAAGTTCCGTGATTGATAAAGGAGAGCAAAGAAAAACATGCCTCCCAAAATACCAGAGATGTTTCCAATGGTGAGGTAATGGAGATTGAGCAGACGCATGGTTAAATCCAAGCAGGGAAGCATAGTAGCGCCAGCCAACATACACAGGGGAATTAAGGTGCGATGATTGGGGCCATGTAAGGTTCTGACTAAATGAGGAAGCACCAGTCCAAAAAAAGCAATGGTTCCCGTCGCCGCTAAGGCGCCTCCTGACAACAGTGCCACACACAAAAACAGCCGCCACCGCACTTGGGTCACTTCAACTCCCAAATTTTTTGCCTCTTCATCTCCCAATGACAAAATATTCATCTCGTGGCGATAACACCAAGCACCGAAAAGTCCGACGAGAGTGAGAGGGAGCTGCATATGAACATGCTGCCAATTGCGATTGAAGGTAGAACCCGCTTGCCATTCCGTAATGATCTGGATAAATGACCAGTTGTCCCGAAAGCAATAAATGACTGCTCCCTGAATGGCAATAAAAATGGTGGAGATAGCAATTCCGGTGAGAATCAGGTTGGAGATATGAGTGGGGTCTTGCGATTTTGAAAGGGCGATGACTAAGAGTAATGTGAGAAAACACCCGACAATCGCTGCCAAAGGAATGGCTAAGGGAAACATTATATAGATCCCTGAAAGAAACACCAACAACACCGATAAGCTTCCTCCAGTCGTAATCCCAAGGACTCCGGGCGAAGCCAACGGATTGTGAAACAAAGACTGCATGATGGCACCAGCAACCGCTAACGAAGCCCCTGAACAGATCAAAACCAAAAGGCGAGGAAGCCGTTCGTCTAACAGAGGATTCCAGTCAGATCCTCCTTGAAAACGCAACAAAATGCCTTCCCAAACTTCAGGCCAGGCCATCTGGCCATGCCATAATATCCCAAGGGAAACCAAACAGAGAAGAGCCGTCAATGCGACAACTAATTTGCGACTCATTAGGGAAGCCTCATCAGGATATCATAAAGATCGTAATACCCCAGCAGACAATGCTGTGATTGTGTCTCTTGGGTAGCTTGGTCCACAAAATAGACTTGACCGTTTTTGGCAGCTTGCAGCTCTGATAAAGAATTAAGCGGCTGCAGGGAGTTGCTGTCGCCTGAAAAAATAATGCAGTCTGGATCCAAAGCCACAATATCCTCGATTTCCAACGGGATCCCCCAATCATCATTCTGCTTTTCAAAAAGGGTCTCGTTGATCTTGAGCCTTTTCAAAAAATTTCCCGTTAGTGTTTTTTGGTTGGGTGCTGAAAAAGTTGTGTGGTGATTGACATAGAGAATTTCTGAGTCTCTGTTTTTTCGGGTCGCTAAATGATTGTCTAGGGCAAAAAGCGTCGCATCAATAAAGCTGCTTAAAATAAAAGCTTTTGATTCCGTATGAACATTCTGTCCCACAGTCACAATCGCTTGTTTGAGGTCAGCTTCTGTTGTGACCGAACCTAAGTCAACCATGGGGATTCCCCGCTGCTCCATCACTTGGATGGTACAGGGTTGTGAATAGGGTGAAATGAAAGCGAGTGTGTGATCTCCATTTCCAATCGTTTCGAGAGATCGTGGGTCGGCATTGTAGGTGATGTTTTGGAGCTTTTGCGAGGCATAAATATGGTTCTGGTTGCGGATTCCACGGGGTAATGATGTGATCTTGGTTTCGTCAATAAGTGCTAGAAGAATTCCTGCAGAGAGGTAAGTCTGAGGAAAAAAAGATTCACTAGTTCCCTTTTCATTACGACTGTCATCTCTGAGAAGAGCGAGAATTTTTTCCCTTTCCAAACGGCGAATTCCCGGATATCCCTTCTCTTCCAAAATCTGAGCTTCAAGATCCCACTCCACAATCAGCCGCGTCATCAAATCAAAATCTCCATTGAGTGCGCGAAAAAGCTTGTCGCGATCAATGGGTGTCACTTCAGAATGAAAAGGAGCTTTTTGTGTGACGGGGAGAACTTGGCGAGAAGCCGTATCGGAATACTCTGTAAAGGCACAGATCCACCAAGCGAAGATGAATAAAAGGGGAGTGAAGTAGATCAGAAAGTTTTTCACAAATCTTCACTCCCCAAGTTAATTCTTAATCTTCATCTTCTGCGTCAATCACCAAGGCTTCGGAAATTAAGGTAATTCCCGCAGCTGAAGCAGCGTGAATCAATTCGGACTTCACAACTTTTGCAGGATCAATGATTCCAGCTTTCATCAAGTCCTCCTTTTTCCCCGTGTTGGCATTGTAGCCAATGTTAAATTCAGACTCCAACACCTCAGCCAAAATGACTGAACCATCTTCACCAGAGTTGTGGGCAATTTGTCTCAACGGAGCACGACACGCTTTGATGACAATGTGAGCTCCCAGCTCCTCATCTCCCTCCAACTTCAACTTCTCAAGCTCCTGACTCGCTCTCAATAAAGCCACTCCACCTCCAGGAACAATCCCTTCCTGAACAGCAGCGCGAGTAGAGTTTAAACTATCTTCAGCATCTTGCTTCTTCTGTTTCATCTCCGGTTCAGTAGCAGCCCCAATCCGAACAATCGCAACACCACCACTCAACTTCGCCTTGCGTTCTTCAAGTTTCTCTTTGTCATATTTGCTAGTCGCTTCTTGAATCTCATTTTCGATCTGCTTCACACGGGCTTTCACAGCAGTTTCTTGACCTTGACTGATAATCGTTGTGGAGTTATTAGTAATGATCACCCTCTCTGCATGACCCAAAATTTCAGTAGTGGCCTCTTTCAACGAAATGCCCGTCTCTTCAGAAACCACCGTCGCTCCTGTCAAAGTGGCAATATCCTGCAACATAGCCTTCCGTTTATCACCGAAGCCCGGAGCCTTCACAGCAGCTGCTTTTAAAGTTCCCCGAAGACGATTCACCACCAGCGTTGACAACACATCCCCTTCAATATCTTCCGCAATGATCAACAGCTCTCTTCCTGTTGAGGCACTTGCTTGCAATATGGGTAATAATTCGTGAACATTGGAAATTTTGCGGTCCACCAACAGAAGCTGGGCATTCTGCATATCGGCAATCATTTTTTCCACATTTGTGCAAAAGTAAGGACTGCAATACCCACGATCAAATTGCATCCCTTCCACAACCTCAATCGTCGTGTCAATCCCTTTTGCCTCTTCAATCGTGATCACACCCTCTTTTCCAACTTTCTCCATCGCATCAGAAATCAGCTGACCGATCTCCGTATTCCCCGATGCCGAAACCGTCGCAATGTTACGGATTTCATCCTGCGTCTTTACATGTTTGGCCATCTTGTCAATGGAAGCGATCACCGCTTCCACAGCTTTGTCCATTCCACGCTTCACAAGAATCGGACTCGCACCTGAAGCAATGTTCTTGATTCCCGCTTCTACTAATGCACGGAGCAATAAAATTCCCGAAGTGGTTCCGTCGCCAGCCTTCTCTTTAATCTTCTGAGCCATCTCTTTGGCAATGGAGACACCTAAATTTTCAAAACCATCCAATTCAATCTCGTTGACAATACTGTTCCCGTCATTTGTGATGGTGGGAGGTCCCCAACTCTTTTCAAATCCTACATTGCGCCCCTTTGGCCCTAATGTAAAGGACACAACATCGTCAAGTTGTGCAATTCCTGATAACAATTTTTCCCGTGCTTCTTCTTCAAATATAATCTCTTTTGGTGTGGACATAGAATGTTCTCCTTCTTAAATCATTAATCTTAATCGGATATCAGTGGGTGATGAAAAATACGATGCGCTCGTCGCAATGCCGTCAACACCCGTTTCTGCAAAACGGCGAACCGTTTCCAAAGTCATGGTCTTGGATTCCAGATAGACTTTCTTCTCAGTTTTACGACACATCTTTAAGCCTTTGACCGCTTCGTCCGGAGACATGTTATCGAGCATGATGGAATCACATTCGGTCTGGAGCGCTTGTGCCAGCTCTTTAAAATCACAGACTTCTACTTCCACCGGAACATCCGGCAAATAAGTCCGCACGGCCTTCACCGCATCGAGAATCGGTTGATTGCTATCAAAGGCAAAAAAAGCTAAATGATTTCGTTTGATAATAAACCGGTGATTCAACCCATGACGGTGATTCACACCTCCACCAACACGAACCCCATACTGCTCCAATGCGCGCAACCCTGGAAGAGTCTTCCGCGTATCCAGAATCTCGCAATTCAATCCACGTACCTTGTACACATAAGCAGCAATCGCCGTGGCAACCCCAGATACATGTTGGATGAAGTTCAAAACCGTTCGTTCAGCCGATAACAGCCCCCTCACCGGCCCCGAGATCTTCGCAACCACCGTCCCAGCCTTGACATAATCCCCCTCCTCAACGCGAAGTTCCAATTCAATCTTAGGATCAACTTTTTGGAAAATCATACTTAAGTAGGGAAGGCCAGCCACAACTGCTTTCTCTTTCAATACAAGCTTGCCCGAAGAAAATGTACTCTCCGGAATCAATGCCATCGTCGTAATGTCGCCCGAGCCACTTAAATCCTCCGCCAACGCGGTATCAATAAGACGCTCGATTTCCTGATCAAATTCCATGAAAACCTCTGCGCGGTTTGAGGGGTCTAGGTGTAAAAAATTATAGTTTTTTGTGTATATAATGAAAAGGTTATTTTGAGCGCCTTTTTCTTCGCCTTGAAAATGAACCATGTATAAACTCGGGCCTACCAAGCAACAGTCTTAAAGAATAATCTAAAAAATTGTTTTTAATCGCTTTACCTTCCTGAAGAACGAAGGTATAAGGGCGTATCAATGTATTCAAATCTTGGTTTTTCTTACCTTTCATAATCTTGGCCCTGCTTGTATTTTTGTTCCTGAGAGGTATTGATCTTATCGTATTTTAAGATTCGAGAAAAGCGTTTTTTTTAAAATAAAGATTTGGTTTTTACAGGATAAAAGGATGATCAGGATAAACAGGATAGCTTATATCCTGATCATCCTTTTATCCTGTTTTTAGCTGGCTCTTAGTAGTACAGTCCGAAAGAAAACCCGAAGGCATCTTTAGATTGTCCGTATTTGACGCGAGCTCCTGGCAGAAAATTCGGCGGATTTAACCCAAGTGGGATTCTATTTTCAACATTATGGTGAAATCCATGGGCATAATAGAACGAAAATTCCTTCTTGCAATCAATTCTATAAGTAAACCCTGTGGTGATGAAGTCTTGAGTTGTCTCCATGGTCAAGAGGTTCGCAGCTCCGGCCTCAAGCTCTCTTGGCATCGGAGCCCGTGCATGTCGATATCCAATGCGGACATTGATGTTGTCATTGACCTGATAGTCAAACCCTGTTCGGAAAAAGATCCGGTCTCTCCAGCCAAATGCCGCTCCGTTGGCGGCTCCCAAATTACCCGGAATTGCTAACGGGTTGTGTAAAGCAGGGATTTGATTGTATGCGACATGGACAATGTCAAATGCCCAATTTAAACAGGGGAGAACCTTTAATGAGATCCCTCCTGCTATTCTTTGGGGACTGTTCAGTCTTCCCTTATCTGCAATGAAGCCCTTGTATCGATTAAATCGAGAGATTTCAGCTTCAGGTGTATATGAGAGCCCAATTCTGAAACAACCGCCAAATTCTCCTAAGTAACCCACAGTGAGTCCGACACCTTCACCAGTCGAAGCTCCATTTCCTGTTACAAATCCAGGGGCCGTTGTGTCTGCCTCAAAGTTTTCAAGACCGTTAATCTTAAGTCTTTGGAAGAGAAGGTCCAGAGAAAGTCCTATCGAATGGCCTGGGCAGATCTCAAAGGCCACTTGAGTAGCCACAATTTCTTGAATATAAGTTAATCGCAAATGGCTGGTCCCTAGATTTGGAAACGGTTGTCCATATTTTGAGAACGCTTCAGCACGGTTGTAGACCACTAACCCTATGGCTAAATGCTTGTCGCAGTGATAGATCTGTTTGACAACTCCAAAGTGCGGGTTATAGACGTAATGCTTGACATAAGGATTAAAATTGCCGTTCTGTGCGGGATTTTGAAAGCCCGTGGCGATGGTCAGCCCGTCACTTCGGATAACGCTGATCCCGACGTCGGCGCGGCTTCCGACCCAAGTGATGCCGGCGGGGTTATACGCCCCAGCTTCTGCGTCTTGCGGGTAGGCCACCCCGGTGGCTCCAATTCCTAACCCCTTGATACTGGCAATAAAGGCTTCCGCGGGTGTCAAGGGAAGGCTTAACAACAGTGTCGTTCCAAGCAGAATCAAACCCTTTAAGAAGCGTCGTTTCATCCTTTCCTCCTCATAATCACAAGTCAATATAAATCATAAAAATGTGACTATCTGATAAAAAGTTTTTTAAGTCTATGAATATTTTTGATTTGACTTCATAAACTTGTTGTAGATTTCCTTTTTTGGAATAGGACGGATTTTTGCCAGAATTTTAATGGCTTCTTTTTGAGAGACTTGAAAAGTGTCCTGAAGCATCTTTAAATGCTGTTCAAGGGATAGGGATTCCCACATGTCGTGGCGACACTGATCAATCAGTAAAACGATTTCCCCTTTGAAATTAGATTGCTCTACGATATCTTGAGCAGGTCCTCGAATAAATTCTTCGAACTTCTTCGTCAGTTCCCGGGCAATCACCACTTCTCTTTCGGGATCGAGTTGAGCCATCAGTTCCAAAACTTTTTTGATTCGGTGTGGGGATTCGTAGCAAATGGTGGTTCCCTCATAAGTCAAAATGTCGAGCAGGGTTTCTTGGAGTTGTCCTCGTTTTTTGGGGAGAAATCCGACGAATTGGAAGGGGGTAGTGCGGAGTCCTGATCCCACAAGAGCGTGGATCAGAGCGCAGGGTCCTGGGATGGGGGTTACCGATATTCCTTCTTCAATGCATTTTTGAACCAGCCGTTCTCCGGGATCGCAGATGCACGGAGTTCCCGCGTCGGAGATCAAGGAAATCGTTTTCCCTTCTCTAAGCAAGGAAATCACCTCATTTTCTCGTTTGGATTCCGAGAATTTGTGGTAGCTTTTTAGTGGTTTTTGGATTCCATGATGTTTCAGAAGAATGGAGCTGTGTCGCGTGTCTTCGCAAAGAATCACATCAGAATCGCCAAGAACTTCCAACGCTCTTTGCGTTATATCTTTCAGGTTACCAATAGGAGTCGTAACTAAATAAAGCATAAGAATTCAAAAAAAAGGTGGCACCCAGATTCGAACTGGGGAATGGAAGCTTTGCAGGCTTCTGCCTTACCACTTGGCTATGCCACCATTGGGATTGATAAAAGTATCTTAGCTCATGGATGGTAAAGAATCAACCGTAAAATAACTTCTTGAAGTGCGAAGGCAAGCTCTTACAATTCTACACATCTTTTTCTTGATACAAAATAAAAAAAAATCACTGCAGAGGGCACCGAAACAAATTTAGGATTTTGGTGGCTTTAAAATTTAACCGCGAAGATCGCGAAGACCGCGAAGATGCGCGAAGAAACAGACCAATTTCAATTATTTTTTTTCAAAATCTACTGCGTAAAGAGGTTACATATAGTAAAACTAATCTTAAAAATATAAAATATTTATAAATGTAAAATCTGCTCCATTTTGAAACTTCAAATCGGACACATTCATCGGAAAATCACTATGATTGCTCCAGTCTTCGCGCATCTTCGCGGTCTTCGCGATCTTCGCGGTTAAATTTTTAAGATATATTTCAAAAAAGAATCTTTGAACTTAGGAGTTTCTGGTTTTAAACCCGTCAAATATGTCTCAAAATTTTATTTTTTTTGAGAGGAGGTCTGAAGTGATTTTTTGCGTCAAGAAAAAGATGTGTAGAAACTTAAGGGCAAGCCTTCGCACTCCAATAAGATGTCCAAGAAGTGTCTTTATTTTTAAATGTGCACACGTTACCCTATATTCATGCTGACAAATCCAAGTTACTTTTGCGTTGACTCCCGCCACCTCAAACCCGACGACATTTTCGTGGCACTTCCGGGTGATCGTGTGGATGGTCACGACTTTTTGCGCGAAGCTGCACAAAAAAATGCGGCGGCAGCGATTGTCAGTGAAAACTACAACGGCCCTAACTTCGGTCTCAATCTGATTCGTGTTCCCAACACACTTCTCGCCCTCCAAAACTTGGCTCAAGAAACTCTCAAAAAAAATCGCAAAATCGTAGTTGGTGTCACGGGAACCGTGGGTAAAACAACTTGCAAAGATTTTATCGCAACACTCCTTTCTGGAAGATTCCATGTGGCCTGTACCCTCAAAAGCCAAAACTCTAAAATTTCTCTGCCGTTGACGATTCTCAATCAGTCGGGGCGCGGAGAAGACATCCTCGTTCTCGAAATGGGAATGTCTTTCCCAGGTGAAATTCAAAGACTTACCGAAATCGCTCCTCCCGACATTGTTGTGATCACTGCCATCTCTCTTGTCCACGCCATGAACTTCGACTCGCTGGAAGAGATCGCGCGTGCTAAGGGAGAAGTCTTGAAACATCCGAAAACAGTGTTGGGGATCATCCCTGAAGATGAAAAAACTTTGTTAAAAATCGGCTCCTGTCGCAAACAAACGTTTTCTGCAGATGATTTAGACATTAATCATCTCCCAAAGCACCATCTGAACAATGCCGCAGCAGCCATCGCTGTGTGCCGTCATTTGGGGCTTAGTGAGGAAGAAATTCAACAGAGAATCCCGTTGCTCAAAATTCCCAAAGGAAGAGGTACCTCCGTCGAAAAAAAAGGCGTTCTCTTCATTAATGATGCCTATAATGCAAGTCCTAAATCAATGAAGGCGGCATTGGAATCTATGCCAGCTTCAAAAGGAAAACGGGTGGCAGTACTTGGTGAAATGTTAGAGTTGGGAAAATTTTCCGAAGAGGCCCACATGGAGGTGGGAGCCTTCGCATTGGATCATTTAGATCACTTATTCTGTTATGGAATCCATAGCGATGCCATGGTAAAGGTTTGGAAAGAAAAAGGGCGATCTGTTCAATTTTTGATGAAAAAAAATGAGCTCTTAAGTGCCTTAAGAAAGGCTATAGAGCCGGGTGATGTTGTCTTGTTAAAGGGGTCAAATTCTTGTCGTTTGTGGGAAATATTGGAGGAATTTTAATTACATGATATATCAGCTCATACACTATTTACACGGAACTTTGGGGCTGAAAGTGCCTGCTGTTTTGACCTACACATCAACACGGATGATGCTGGCAGCATTGACTTCTTGGTTAATCTGCATTCTGATGGGGCCTCGTTTAATTAAGAAGCTCTATGAATTGAAAATCGGTCAGTCCATTCGAACGGATGAATGTCCACTCCTTGGGGAACTCCATGCCAAAAAACAGAACACACCGACGATGGGCGGAGTCCTCATTCTCTTTTCCATGATGGTGTCAATGGTGCTCTGGATGGATCTGTCCAGTTCATTTTCTCTGATTTTGCTGTTCACCTCTTTTGGTTTGGGAGGACTAGGAGCGATTGATGATTACCTCAAAATCAAGCGGAAAAATGCCAAGGGGCTTTCGGCGAAAAAAAAGCTGGTGGCTCAGTTGCTCATTTCTGGGTTGATCGCAACTTATCTGTTTTATCCTCCTTTCACAGAATTCATCCATACTGGCCACTGGTTTGCTCCTCCTGTCGCCAAGGATCTCGCCAGCGGGGGAACAGTACTATCGCTTCAGGAATATTCATCCAGAATCTACTTGCCTTTTTTTAAAGAACCCGTGTTGTCGTTGCACGGAGCTTTCATCGTTCTGGCGATACTGTTAGCAATTCTTGTGGTGACCGGGTCGTCTAACGCAGTGAATCTGACCGATGGGCTCGACGGTTTGGCTTCAGGTTGCTTGATTATGGTGGCGATCTGCTTGGGGCTCATTGCTTTCGTTTCGAATAATGTGGATCTCGCTCGCTACCTCAACATTTTGTATATCGAGGGGAGTGGTGAGATCGCTATTTACTTGTCGGCTTTTGCCGGCGCCTGCTTAGGGTTTTTATGGTACAACACCCATCCAGCTCAGATTTTTATGGGCGATACAGGGTCGTTGGCTTTGGGTGGGGTGATCGGAGTCTGTGCGGTGCTTTTGAAAAGGGAGTTCCTTCTTGCGATTGTGGGGGGAATTTTTGTGGTGGAGGCTCTTTCTGTGATCCTCCAGGTGGGAAGCTACCGGTTGCGGAATAAAAAGCGGATCTTTCTGTGCGCTCCGCTCCATCATCACTTTGAGTATAAGGGATGGCATGAGACCAAAGTGGTGGTCAGATTTTGGATTGTGGGGCTGATACTGACGATTATTGGAATTGC
>SDBV01012661.1_pt1 | contig 10792 bp, 6 predicted proteins | sample 2277081 | NCBI WGS metagenome assembly SDBV01 (sample SAMN10402039, study PRJNA504765) | marine sediment metagenome | isolation source: marine sediment core GS10_PC15, 223 cmbsf | place: Arctic Ocean: Southern Knipovich Ridge | collected 2010
CGCGATCTTCGCGGTTAATTTTTAAAGCCACCATAATCCAAAAAAATGATATCATTAAACAACTGATGGAAAGTTATTTAGCTAAAGAAATGCTAAAGTCGAGTCTGTGCCTCTGTGGTGAAATTTTTCAAAGAAGTTATGGAATCTTAAGAATTTTTCCGGGGCAAATCCGATCGGATTCGAGCTGGTTACAACTCTTCAGCTCATCCACCTGGATACCATGCAGACGGGCAATCTTCCACAAGGAATCTCCCTCCTGCACCACGTAAAGCATCTCCCGCTTTTCCCTCGCCGGCTCCGCCACCTGCATTCTCGCTAACTGCCACACGGCATCCCCACGGGGCGTCTCCAAAATGTGCTTGGCATACTTTTGTGCCAAGGGATGTGTCTCCCCCAATAACTCAAAGATGCGAAGGGTCACTCCGTCATCTAACTTCCTCACTGCATAAAGAAAATCAGACTCCAAAAAAATCTGAGCGGAAGTTGAAGATCCCGCATGCAAGAATTCCAGTAGGGTTTGTTCCGGCGAACTCTGATCCAGCGTCGCCAAACAGGTTTTCCAGCTCACATCCAACATCAGTCGAACAATTTCGAGCGGATTACGGTCAGGAAACCGTTTGTGCAGTGTCTTGAACTCTTCTGTCATCATAAAAGCACTGGCCAATGACCTGGGGATCTGTGCTTGATGCTGTTGCATCCGAAAAAAGAGTCCCTCTGATGTGAATGGCCACTTTTCTGTTTTAGCAAAGGCAATAATGGATTCATAATGTTGATGATTCAGGCCGGGATAAAGTGGAAACGTACCCAAATGCTCCTGGCCATGAAACGTTATGAGCCGCTCTTGTAATTCGGTTCCATGTAGCGCCCGAGGAACATCAAAATAATACTTCGCCACCAAACAGGCTAAGGCAAAATCCCTTTGTGAATACCCACATTCCACTGCTTCTCGATCTTCGAGTCGGGTGACCAGCTGCTGAAAAGGCATTTGATAACATTCAAGCATCAACTGCCCACTCGATGTGTGATTGGTCAAAGCAGGTTCAAATGGACGAGCATTGGGAATATCAAAGGTTTTGGGAGAAAACCAGGTATAAAAAATGAAGGTAAAAAGGAGTATGTTCAGAACTCCACTGACAATGAGCGTCTGACGTAACCGCCTGATCAGCTTTTCAATTTCTCTTCTTCCCTTCATCCCTTCAATCTGGATTCAAGACTGTCTAGTTCCTTGCGGATCCCCTGGGAAAGTTTGTCACCGAAGATCTGAAAATAATTGCGAAGTTCCTCGACCTCATGGCCCCAGGCCTCTCTATCCACCTCAAATAACTGAGAGAGTGTCCTTTCGTCAAGGTCTAATCCTGTCATGTCAAACGCCCCTTCAGCTGGAACATTGCCGATGGGAGTCTCCTTCACGTGATCGACTCCATTAGCTCTTTCAAAAATCCATTTCAGAACGCGTGAGTTTTCTCCGAATCCAGGCCAGATAAAGTTCCCGTTTTCATTTTTGCGAAACCAGTTAACGTAATAAACCTTAGGAAGTTGCCGTCCAGCGACTTCTCCAACTGTCAGCCAATGATTGAAGTAATCCCCCATATGATACCCGCAAAATGGAAGCATCGCAAAAGGGTCGTGACGTAATTTTCCGACAGCTCCTGCAGCTGCCGCTGTCGTTTCCGAAGAGACACTGGCACCTAAAAACGTCCCGTGCTGCCAATTAAAGGCTTCATAAATGAGAGGCACGACACTCGACCTCCTTCCTCCGAAAATAATCGCCGAAATAGGAACTCCGTTAGGGTTATCCCAATCCTTATCAATCACAGGACATTGGGAAGCCGGTGCTGTAAACCGCGCATTTGGGTGAGCCGCTTTCTCTTCGGAACCGGGAGTCCAATCGTGACCCAACCAATTTCTCAGATGGCTGGGGATCTCGTCCGTCATCCCTTCCCACCAGATATCTCCATCATCCGTAAGCCCCACGTTTGTGAAAATAGAATTACACTCCATCGACTTCATCGCATTGAAATTGGATTTAAGAGAAGTCCCTGGGGCCACTCCAAAGAAACCCGCTTCGGGATTGATCGCATAGAGCCGACCGTCATCTCCAAATTTCATCCAGGCAATGTCATCTCCGACCGTCTCCACTTTCCAACCGGGAAGAGTCGGCATCAACATCGCCAAATTTGTTTTTCCACAAGCACTGGGGAACGCAGCAGCAAAGTACTTCTTTTCTCCTTCAGGATTCGTAATCCCCATAATCAGCATATGCTCGGCCAACCATCCCTCATCACGAGCAATCGTCGAGGCAATACGTAGCGCAAAACATTTCTTACCTAAAAGAGCGTTTCCTCCGTACCCACTGCCATAGGACCAAATGGTCCGATCTTCAGGAAAGTGACAGATATACCGGTTTTTCGTATCGCATGGCCATGGCACATCTTCTTCATCCTCTTCAAGAGGACGTCCCACTGAATGTAAGCATTTCACAAAATCATTGTTTCCAAGAACTTTCAAAACAGGAGTCCCTATACGGGTCATGATCCTCATGTTGCAGACAACATACGGGGAGTCGGTGATTTGGACTCCGATCCGCGCAATATGTGATCCCACTGGCCCCATACTGTAGGGAATGACATACATGGTCCGACCCCACATACACCCTCGGTAAAACTTCTTGAGGGTTTTATACATTTCTTGGGGATCTTTCCAATTGTTGGTCGGCCCAGCATCATTTTCTTTCTGGCTACAGATAAAAGTACTCTCTTCCACACGAGCCACATCTTCGGGAGTCGAACAAGCGAGAAAACTATTGGGTCGCTTCGTCTCATCGAGCTTTGTAAACGTTCCACACTTGACCAATTCTTGAGCCAGTCTTTGATATTCTTCTTCCGACCCATCGCAAATGTAAACATTTTCCGGTTGACAAAGTTGCTGTATATCTTGAATCCACTGATTCAACTTCGTATTTTCGGTCCGTGTTTTGGTCATCTGTATTCCCATATCAAATCATCATTTTTCTTTGTTTTAACCGGTCAAAATATTCGAGCGCCTTTCCTGTTCCCAAACAAACAGCCAACATCGGGTTTTGCGCTAAAATAACAGGAAGCCCTGTCTCTTTAATCAACGCCTTATCCAACCCCTTCAAAAGAGCTCCGCCCCCAGCCACAACCATTCCCCTTTCGACAAGGTCGGCAGCAAGTTCGGGAGGACACTTTTCTAAAGTCAGCTTCACACTCTCCACAATCTGCTGAATAGGCTCGACAAAAGCTTCTCTGATCTCCACAGAGTTAATTCGTTTTGTGACAGGAAGTCCCGCCACTTGGTCACGACCCCGCACCTCCATCTCCAGCTCGTTATCCCCTAAGGAATAAACCGACCCGATGGTCATCTTGATCTCTTCTGCAGTCCGAGGACCAATCATCAAGTTGTAAGTGCGGCGCATGTAATTGATGATGCATTCATCAAACTCATCTCCCGCAATCCGCAGTGAACGCGACTCCACGATATCTCCCAACGAAATAATCGCAATCTCAGTCGTTCCTCCACCGATATCGATAATCATGTTAGCAAAAGGTTCATGAACAGGAAGTTCCACACCAATCGCCGCTGCAATCGGCTCTTCAATCAGAATCACCTCTTGCGCTCCAGCATGCAGCGCCGAATCCTCCACTGCCCGCTTTTCCACTCCGGTAATCCCCGAAGGAACCGCGATTAAGATCTTCGGACGAAACAAGCTTCGTGCAGGTGTCACACGCCGAATCAATGCTTTCAACATTTCCTCAGCCACTTCGAAATCAGCGATTACTCCGTCCTTCATCGGGCGAACAGCATGAATTTTGCGCGGAGTCTTCCCCAACATTGCCTTCGCTTTGTGACCGACGGCAAGCACTTCACCCGTGTGGGAATCCACCGCCACGACCGAAGGTTCCGCAAGGACAATCCCCTTTCCCCGAACGAAGACAAGAGTATTTGCGGTCCCCAAATCAATCCCAATGTCATTTGAAAAAACGCCTCTGAACTTGTTAAACTTTCCTACTGTCCCTAAAGACAAATCCTTCATCACAGTCGTTAAATTTTTCAGCCCTTTTTTATTTGTAGTCATAAGCCCTCACTTTATGTTTTAAGCAGCTCTAGAACCTCTTCCCAAGTCAATTTTGACATCGCCTCTTCATCACTGCTAATCACCTTTGTCACCAAACCACGTTTGCGATTCTGCATCTCAAGTATTTTTTCTTCAATCGTTCCCAATGTCACCAACTTATAAGAGGAAACATTAGCGGTCTGACCAATTCGATGCACACGGTCTGTCGCCTGATCCTCTGTAGCAGGATTCCACCAAGGATCGTAGTGGATGACCGTATCGGCACCCACCAAATTCAAACCGGTTCCTCCCGCTTTCAAAGAAACCAGGAAGACAAGTATGCATTTATCTTCATTAAATTCATTCACAATCGCCATGCGATCTTTTGTTGACCCATCCAGATAACAGAAACGGATCCCTTGTTGTTCAAGATCCTTCCGCATAATCTGCAACATCCGCGTATACTGACTGAAGATGACAGTCTTGTGTCCCCCTTCCATCAATGTCTGCAATAATTCCATCAACATATCGTATTTCGATGAATCACCCGCTTCGGGACTCTCTTTGGCAAAAATTGCCGGATGACAACAGATCTGCTTAAGCCTGGTCAATGTGGCCAAGATCTGAATTTGGACTTTGTTAAAGCCCTCTTTTTTGACAAGTTGAGACAATTCTCTATAGGCTGTGTCAGCGTAAGAACGGTAAAGCTCTTTTTGGACTTCAGAAAGATGACAATGATAAACAATATGGGAGACTGGAGGAAGTTCTGAAAGGACATCTTTCTTCATGCGTCTCAATATAAAAGGAGAGACCTTTCTTCTGAGAACATCCAAAACACTTCCGTTTGTATAAGCTGAGTTCCGAATATACTTTTCTGCAAACCGCTCGTAAGAACTCAATAACCCCGGCATGAGAAAATCGAACAAGCTCCACAACTCTTCCAAAGAATTCTCAATTGGCGTCCCTGTCAAAATGAGGCGGTGAGAGGCCTTAACCTTCTTCACAGACTTAGCATTTCGTGTACCGCGATTTTTAATATGCTGAGCCTCGTCCAGGATCGCATACCCAAACGTCTCATTGTTGTATAACTCAATGTCTTTCTGGAGAATGCTATACGAAGTGATCACAAGATCATATTTTTTGCTGGTGGCAATCAGCTTTTTACGTTGAGGCGGTGTCCCATCCACAACCAGCGCTTTTAATTTAGGATTGAATTTCTGTAATTCAGCCATCCAATTGTACACCAAGGAAGTCGGACAAACGATTAAGGAAAGAACATCAGGATTTTTTTTCTTGTATTGCGTCAGCGTGACAATGGCTTGAAGAGTTTTCCCCAATCCCATGTCATCCGCCAAAATCCCACAAAGGTGCATCAATTGCAACCGTTCCAACCACACCACACCCTCTCGCTGGTATTCACGTAAAACAGCCTTGATCTCTTTTGGAACCGGAGTCGGTTTAATCGGAATCTCGCCCAACATTTGAAGCTGAATCTGCTTCAGCCTTTTTGTCATCGAAAATTTGATCGGCAAGTCTTTAAACTGATCCTCGGAAATGCTGGCCAAACTCCATAAAGGACGCTCCTCAATATGATCGTCCAAAAGATTGAGCCCGAGCTCATCAAAAATCTGAACGATGGGTGCCATCTTATCGAGATCCAGCACAAGAATTTTCTGAAGCTGATTCGAGGACTCGGAAACCTTATCTTTCTTCCCTTTTTTCCGTCGCAATTCAATAAAAGACCGCTTCGAGGCTAAACAGTCCCAGAGCTGATCCACGGTAAAGCCTTTCAGTTCTCCGTTCACCTTCAGCTCAACCTCATAAAGATCCACTTTATCGGTTTCTTTCAGATTCAACTGGAAGGTCGTGTCATCATAAATGAATTTATCGAGAAGATTTTTCGGACAATTGAATTTTACCTTGGCTTGATTGCGAGGAACTACTTCTGTCATAAACTCGACAATCTTTTTATCATTCTTCGCCACATAACACCCGTGCTTGAGATCGTAGACGAAGTCTTGAAAGAGATCTTGAATGATGTTTTGTTCTTCGGTGAGATTTCGCGCTAAAATCCCCTCGTCCGTCACGAATGGAAGGATATTCGCAGCTTTCACATGTTGATGAAAGGCAGGAACGGAGTTCCCATCATAAATGAAACTCAATGCAGCCTCTAGCTCACCATCCAAAAACTGGATGTTGCACACTGCGGAAATGTTTCCAACATAAGGTAGTGTCACAAAACGTTCAATCAGATGCTGATTTGTCACTTGAGCAATCCGCAATAACTCTGGTAAAGAATTTTCCACAAATGTTCCAAACAACGGTTCCGGGATTGTAATGTCACGAATCAAGGGAAGATGGCGGAGATGTTTCCTTTTGATTTGAGGCTGGAATCGGAAATAGACATTTTCATGCAAAAGACCCGGTTTGGCACACTCAAATAATGTCGTCTGATCTAAAAGAACCGCCTCATCGTTTCCAATCATCACAGAAGGCTTTAAAAAGAGCTTCGGAGCGGGTGCTTCCAGATACTCCAATTCAAACTTCAATTCAGCAGGAAAATTGGAAATGCGCAAGGCTTCTTCAACCGTTCCACAACAAAAACAAGGCATTTCAATCTGATCACGATTGATGGTGACCCCTCCCAAACCACTCGAAGAGGTATTCATCACCAAATCAAAAGCGTGAGCCAAAATGGTTCCAAATGCTTCTGATTCCAAATAAACCACACTTAAGTTTCGCTCCTCATCCGCCTGATTGGGAAACTGGCCAAAGTCCATGATCATACGGAGAATCTGCGCACTTTCAGGAGCAAAGGAGCGAAATCCAAAAAAGAAACGCTTATTACCAATGTAAAGGGCCTCGTGATACCGAATGGCATCGAGGAACTCTTTCACATTCAATACATTCAACGGTTTTGAACGATAAGGAACACGCAACGCAAGCTTTAACTCGATGGGTTTCTGAGGATCGAAGATTTGTTGTGTGGGCGGAGTGAATATGACAACCAATTCCGCCTTGTCCTGCGACAATTTTTCTTCAGGAACAAAAAAAGGAGAAAGACCCAAGACCTCTGAAGCCGAAGTATATTCCTGTATCAATTCCTTCTCATACTTCTTCCCTTTTCGAACAACTTCCTTATGCTCAGCCTCTTTAAACGTCTCAAGTAGCTCCTCTTTTTCCTTGTCGTCAAGATCTTCGATAATCGTGGGGTCCGCCTCTTTTGAATAAGAAACCAGAATCTCATCAAAGTGATCTTCAAGATAATACAAAACCGCAGCAAGATGCTGACAATCATAGTTATAGGGACAATCACAGTCGGAATCCATCACACAAGAGTCACGACGATTGATCTCCACTTCAATCGTATAAGTATTGTCATAATTCCCTAAAACTGAGCAGTTCAGTTGAACGACATCAGCGGCAAGCGAAGTGATTCTGACAGAACGGACCATCTCTTTTTTATAAAGAGATTGCCCATCTTTTAAGATGTTTGGAGATAAATCTTTCTTTAGCTTACGATAATTGATCATCTCTTATAAGAGGTTAAGTTTAAGAAATAGCCTTTGAGGAAATATCCACACAGCAAACTCACTTAAGAGGCAATAACCTCTATAGTGCGTCAGTATAGCGGCAAAAATACAAGTTGTCACTAATTTTATCTTTTGTAACGTTGTTCATTATTCATGAATTTTGTATGTAGAGATTTATGAACGAGTTAGAATCAAAGTTTGCGAAACTGAACGCACTCAAATCTGGAATCGAATCCAATGAATTGAAATGCATTTGCAAATACTTCGAAAAAAATCGCAAGCAAATTGAAAAGACCACACAACCCTTTCTCCATCTTCCATCAAAAGAAATCGGAACTCGCCACCCCATCCGCTACAACAGCCAATCCAAAGAGATCGACATCTTTCTCGATATCGAAGAACCGTTCGCCAGAGGACGTTTACGCATCACCTTACGAAGTCTCCAATACCATCGGGAAGAGATTGTCGTAATTAAGGTGGTTGAGACAACCTTAGAAGAAACCAAAACCAAATTCATTCGAGATTATCACAACCTCCTCCAATTTCAAGATATCCCAGGTATCGTCCCCGTTTACGATTTCACAAAAACCGAAATCGATCAACATGATCACTTGGAAATGGTGCAAAAATATTACAACCAAGGAAACCTGATACAATACCTTGAAAAACAAACCCCAAAACCCAAACAGTGTGAATCCATCATCCTCCAACTCCTGACAACTGTTGCAGCCCTCCATGCAAAAAAAATACTAATTCAAGACTTGAGTCCCCTAAACATCCTCATCAACATCACAAGAAATTCAGTGATTGAAGTGGGACTCGGGGATTTGGAAACACTGACACGTTGGGAAGAGATAGACACCAAAACCTTTGACTATACCACAAATCTGAAATATGCCCCTCCCGAATTCTGGAAAATAGCCGTTGAACAAATGAGCATGGAAAACATTCCAAGAGAACACATCCATAAAATCGATATTTGGTGTTTGGGTGAGTGCCTCTGGATGTTACTTTCTGATACCCCCCTTCCTTGGGCGGAAAAAGCCGAAGAACCAAAAATTCCCAATCTTTTCTCAACTGCGGATCAGTTTGAGATGCTGGAGCTGACAACCATGCATATCCCTGAACCTAAGGATCTTATGTCCATCGAACACCTAACATGGGAAATGCTGCAAGAAGATCCAACCCAACGCATTGAGGCTCAAGAAGCATTAGAAAAATTTAAAAAAATAATAAAGTAAAAAATTGAATACAAGTAAGTAAGTCTAAATAAGTTAAAAAACATTCCCCTAGTGAAAAAAATATGGATTTAAATCAGCTCGTTTTATACAATCGGGACTAAGACAGGAAACTGTCTAACATTCCCCACCCGTCGGTTCTAGGTCAAAGTTTCCTCCATTCTTTGGTTTAGAACCGACTTTTTTTTACCATGACTTCAGAAATTTAACCGCGAAGATCGCGAAGATCGCGAAGATGCGCGAAGACTGGAGCAATCATAGTGATTTTCCGATGAACGTGTCCGATTTGAAGTTTCAAAATGGAGCAGATTTAACATTTATAAATATTTTATATTTTTTAGATTAGTTTTACTATATGTAACCACTTTACGCAGTAGATTTTGAAAAAAATAATTGAAGTTGATCTGTTTCTTCGCGCATCTTCGCGGTCTTCGCGACCTTCGCGGTTAAAAAGATTCCCTGCCTCCACAAACGATTTTGTTGCACCAAAAGAAAAATCCCCCTATAATTAGACGTCTAATTGCGGGTGTAGCTCAGTGGTAGAGTGTCACGTTGCCAACGTGAATGTCGTGAGTTCGAATCTCATCACCCGCTTAGCTTTATATTAATAAGGACTCCGTTGTGCCTAAAGAATACAATAACGATCATCTCCATGTAACCGTCGATCGCAAACCTGACTGCATCGTCGAATTGGCCATTGTTGCCAATTCAGAAATCGGTCAAAAAACTTATAAGAAGGCGTTGAAGAATGTGAGCAAAGAGGTCTCATTCCCTGGATTTCGTAAGGGAAAAGCTCCTGATACCATGGTGAAAAGTAAATACGGTCCGCAAATCGATCGTGAATTCAAAGAAATATTTTTAAATGATTCTGTGAAACAGGCTCTTGACTTATGCAAATTGTGCCCCTGGAACCAAAAAGAGCAAATCAAAGCAGAAATTAATGAAGCTTCCGTGGAAAAAGGGGGGAATTTCAAAGTCTCTTTCGAATGTTTCCCAGAAATTCCAGACATCAATCCTTCCGAAATTGAAGTTGAAAAAGTTGAGCCCAAAGAAATCAAAGAGGCAGACGTTGAAAAGCATATTCTCTCTCTTCGCTATCACCATGCTGAGTGGAATGAAGTTTCCGACCGTCCGATCCAAGAAAATGATAGGATAGAGGTCACTATCGAAATTGTTGATGATGAAAATTCACCGGAAAAAAGCCACAACCACTTCCACGTCGCCAAAGATTATCTGGAAGATTGGTTGCATGACTTTTTCATAGGCAAGAAATTAGGAGATTCCGAAGAGGCGACTCCTCCCACAAAAGAGGGAGTCACATCCAAAAATGTGCGCATTACGATCGACAAAATCTCTGCGACTGAACTGGAAGAGATGACGGATGAATTTGTGAAAAAGTTTGGGGCTGAGAGTGTTGTGGAATTTCAGACAAGGGTGACTGAACATTTGAAACGTCAAGAGGAGGACAATGCACGAAATCAACTCCACTCCATGATTCAACAAAAGCTGACTGACAAGTATCTTTTTGACGTGCCTTCTTCTCTCATTAATAATGAGCGACAAAACCTTCTGACTGAGATGATTGAGAGCTTCAAGCATTCCAACTATACAGATGAAGCGATTCAGAAGCAAAAAGACGGTTTGGAAGAGCTGGCGGTCAGAAACGCCATTAAAAACTTAAGAACCCACTATATTTTATTGAAAATCTCTGACGATCAGAAGTTTAACGTTTCTCGAGAAGAGATGATGAATGAGTTGATCAAGCATAGTATTAAAGCCGACGGAACGATTGATATGGATATGGTCCAAAATGCTGACCAGTATTCAGCCCCGATAATTAGAAGGTTACAGCTGGAGAAAGCAATGGAATATCTGGCCGACAATGTGACGATAAAATAAGCTTGACGGGGTGCCGTCAATAGAGATAAAACAGAGTGTAAAGGATA
>SDBV01012662.1_pt1 | contig 10792 bp, 17 predicted proteins | sample 2277081 | NCBI WGS metagenome assembly SDBV01 (sample SAMN10402039, study PRJNA504765) | marine sediment metagenome | isolation source: marine sediment core GS10_PC15, 223 cmbsf | place: Arctic Ocean: Southern Knipovich Ridge | collected 2010
CGTCCTTCAACAATCAAGACGCCACCTACTCCATCACTAGGCCTCAGACTAACATCGCCTTTACAGTGGAGTCTACATTCCTAGATGACCTGCCAGTAGCTCCTACTATAGAGGACCTCCTCAATGACTTGGTAGGAGGAGTCGATACTATCTTAGGGGCAGCAGCTGGGGTCCCCGTTGTAGTAGATGGAATAGAAGTTTTTCCCTTCTTCCCTATTATCGAGAACGCTGCGGCTAGAGCGAGTATTCCCTCCGACGCCCTCCAACTGTTAGTGATGATAACGCTAGCACTCGTATTAGCTGTTCCGGTAGTTAGGATCACAAAGTTAGATTGGCTGGGGCTTGTCATCATGGGCATAGTTCTTATGTTTGGAGCTGCAGCCAATGTCTATGCCTGGTGGATTATCTTCACCTACGGAATCATAGCACTTGGAATATTTGCTGCAGGACGACTTACGAGGATAGCAGGACTATGAGTCCAAGACTTATATTTATGGCAGCGATGCCCTTCGTCTTCCTACAAGTGCTCTTTGGCATAGTAGCAGGAGACGTAGCTGGAGTCCCTACCGACTCAGGGATCAATGCTCTTCTAAGCGCGGGAGAGTTCTCTGAAGGAAGTACCATAGGCCTCCCGTTTAGATTTATGGCTGCGCTACCAGGTTACTTCACTGCCTTAGTACAGATGGTCACCTGGGACTACCCCTTCTTTGATGGAGACTGGAACTACTTCAGGTACTTTCTTCTGCTTCCCTTGAGCATAGCAATGACCTTCGGACTTATCACGACATTAGCGAGAGCATTATTCAGACGGTAAGAAGAATTCTTAGGCTCCTTCCTCTATTACTACTAATCTTCATAGTAGGAGATATACACCTAGCTAGAGGGCAGGTTGCCTCCCCTCCACTGCAGATGATAGAATCATTCTATTATAGGCACGTCCTAGAGATCGACGACCTACTTGTAATAACTAGATATGAGCTTCCTGCAGACGGAGTGGCTGGTGGTAGCGACTGGGACGACTACACGCCCAATGATGCCTTTATAGACCTTGACAGTGAGTCTGGAGTACTAGTTCAAATAACTCAGCCTCCCTCCATCGGACCCGGCCTCGTAGGACACTATCTGAACGCTACCGAGCTAACTGCCTCTGCTATCGACTTCGACGACCCACTAGAGGACGAACCCACTGTTTTCCTCTATTCAAGTCCAATACTTTTTACTCCAAACGTTTCCGAAGGACCTGCTACTATAACCTCAGACACTGGAGCCAATATAACAAACACTCGAGCTAACCTAGAGGCTCGAATAGTCGAGCTTGTCCAATCAATAGAAACAGAGAATCCAGAAGCCACAGGAGGCACAAATCCATTCGCCTTTGTTCCGAGAGAGTTAGTAGAGAACGAACGTCTAACGGACTCGGGAGACGACTTTGCCATTAACGCCTTTTCCTCCCTTCCGCTTATTATACCTGGCGCCTTTGAAAATAGTTCGTCTCTATTAGGTGATAGCTTTGGAACCTCCTTCATATCAGCGCTGACTTCGAATGCGGCAGCGGCGCAGGCAGACGTAATAGTCGACAATTCAAGTATTTTCAGTACAGGCCTTACAGTAGTCATTAGGGACGACGCCTCGCAGGAGACTTTAGAAATACAGTCGATCGATGCTGACACAGACACTTTGACAATGACCACCAACTTAGTAAATACCTATACAATAGCGGCGAATGCTGTAGTAGTTGTTACAGGACTCCTCTCCGACCTAGAACCGCAATCTGGAGAAAGGGGAACTAATAGCGCATTCGAGGGCTTTGCGACTTCCTTAGGATTTCCTGATTGGGCTGGAGGCATGATGTTTGTCGCCGCCTTTGGTATAGCACTACTCATTGCAACAGGCATAGCTTCAGGGTCCTACATTCTAGGTTCCGCAGCCATTCCCATGGTTATGTTGGCAGCTGCATTAGCAGGGTGGATACCATTAACCGCAGTCTTTATGGTTGCAATAATAGTTGTGATCCTAGCAACCCTTTGGATAGTGAGGCTGATACCCTCATGATCACAGCTACTCAAAAGGGTACCGCTTTTCTAAGAAAGAAGGCACAGTCTGAGGGAACAGCCTCCTTAGATGAAGTCGTGCTCGCTGCGGTAGCTGAAAGAGGACCCATAGAGTCTGACGACCTAGAAGATGCCATAAGGGTAGGCGATATAGCGCCAGCTTTAGAACGACTTTCCCGAGCAGGGTACATACGTGGCAACTGAAGCTGAATTAGAAAAAGTTACGAAGGAAGCAATAGCTGCAGGAGTTCCTGTAGAAGATGCTGAGGCTCAGGCACAAGAGCAACTTCAGCAGGAGCAGCTAGCTAAGGAAGTAATTCCTACCGCCGAGGTTCCTCCTTCTATAGCTGAGGATATTGCTGCTAGCGAAGAGGCAGTATTAGAACAGCCAGAGCTTGAGGTACAACCTGAGTCGGAACTTACTACGGAGCCTCCGTCAGAAACCAGCCAGGAGCTCTTAACAAGACTAAGACAGGAGGCCATAGCTGAAGGAGTCTCTGAAGGTGAGGCTAGCCTTGTAGCCACTAGACGCTTCCTCGAGGAGACAGGCCAGCAACAAGAGGCTGAGGCCTTAGGTGCACCACAGGTAGTAGAGGAGACAGAACCAGAGCCAGAACCTACTCTTCCAGAGGAAGGACTAGAACCCGAGATTCCTCCACCTACAAGAGAGCGAGAGCCTTCGCCACCGGAGGAAGAACCCACTACTACGCCTCCGCCTACTCCTCCAGCCCTCCCTGCGGAGGGATTAGAAGAAAGAAGTATTGAAACTGTCAGAGCAGAGCTCGAACAGTCCACACAAGAATCATCAGACCTTGCAGCGAGAGCTAGAGTAGCAGGAGATGCTGGTAGCGGAGTCAGCACAGCTGATGTACGAATTCTAGAAGACTCAGCTCAGGATGCCTCCAAGCTTCGGCAGCGCCTACTACAAGAACTGCAGGAGCTAGAAAGAGGAGAGACTCCAAGTGCTGGAAGAGAATTAGTCTTTGTCTCTCCCGAGCAGGAGGAAGCTGCGTCAACCGTAGAAAGACAGGGAGGCCTTATCCGTGTCTTTACCAACGATAGAGCCTTTGGAACAGATTCTACCGAGATAGCCTTAGCTGCTGGGTTTACCCAGGGCGACATCACTCGTGCCAAAATCTTTGCCGCCACACACCGCGAGGTAGCTTCAGGTACTTATATCGCTCTAGAAGACTTCAGCGACCTTACTAGTCGGGATAAGACTCTTGTACAAGAGGACGGACTAGAAGCACTAGAAATCAGACAACGAGAGGCACAGGAAGAGATTGACAGGAAAGGTGGACTCGTAAGGGCCTTCTCGACCTTTAGAGTATTCGGCGGTAGAAACCCCGAGGAGCTTGCAAGGGAAGCCGGATACGCTAAAGAGGACATTGCTAGCAGTAAACAGTTTGCAGAAGGGAATAGAGAGGTAGCCTCAGGCGAATATGTGTCGCTAGAAGTCTTCGAAGACCTGTCTAGCCAAGAGAGAACCACCATTAGAACGGAAGGCTTTGACGCCTTTCTTAGAGAAGCGTCCGAGGCTAGGAGTACTATCGATAGGCAGGGAGGATTAGTTAGGACCTTTTCCAACTTTAGAGTACTAGGCGGAGAAGACCCTACAGAGCTTGCTAGGACCGCGGGATTCTCGAACGAAGACATAACAAGAGCGAGTCTCTTCGCAGAAGAGAATAGAGAAGTTTCCGCCGGTAGGTATGTAGACCAGCAAGACTTCGTTGTACTTACTGGCACTCAGAAGACACTAATTCGAGAGGAAGGACTAGATGTCTTTAACGCGCAGGTAGTACAAAGACAGTCTGAATTCGAAGAGGCAGTAAACGCAAGAGAGATATTGATATCAAGGGGATTCGCTACTGAAGAAGGAGGCCCAGCAGTTGTAGTCCTCACCGGTCGTGAAGCTCGAAGAGAGCCGGCCGCCTCCAGTCTTCTTCTAGTAGACACCTTCGGAGCTGTAAGTGAAGGAGTCGACGACGACCTCCTCTTAAGGGCAGGCGTATCCCAGGAAACACTGAACAATACAAAAGAACAAGTAGAGGCCTCCAAGGAGCTTTCTAGACAAACTGGAGTCTATCCACACACTACCCTCATCCCTGGTAGTATAATTAACAGGCTGCAAACCCAAAGAGGGCTACTCCAGGTCAGACTAGCAAGGCTTGAGGAAGAACAAAAGAAGGCCCCAGTTTCTGCAGAGGAGGAACTTGCCCTAAGTGGAAACATACGCAGTCTACAAGATGGTATAGGGGCTATAGACGCCTACTTACAAAGCGGTGGTATAGTCCCAGACGACAGGCTGCATGAGCTATATAAGCAGCGACAGGAAAAAGAGAGGGACTTAGATCGTGTTAGAACAGGTTTAGAAAGACCCCCAGTTGCAGGACAGGAGTTCGGCGTTGCATTCCTAGAAAGAGCGGAACCCCGTCTTGCAAGGGAACTCGCCGCAATAGATAGTAACATCGAGAGTAGAGTCGCTGACATTACAAGGAACGGACCCAGCTTCACTCCGGGTACACTATCCCAAGTAGAGCTGAGGGAACTAGGACAGGAAGCAGCACGATTCGCAGTAGAGTCTGTTGCGCTTACTCTTGCCCTGACTCCAATCGCTGCGGTAGTTAGCAGGCCCCTAGGAGTAGCTGCCAGATTCACAGTTCGGGTACCCGTAAGGACGGTCCGAGTAGTAAGGGCCACTATCGAGCGAATAGATAGGGCCTCGGAGAGTCTAGATGCTTTCGTAACTGGAGCCAGACCAGCCCTTCAGAACTTTGCACAGGCTAGAGCTAGGATGGCCCTCCCAAGGTCAGACATAATAGTAAGCAAGCCGGAATCTCTAAGTACATTATCCGATATAGAAGCTCAGCTTAGTAGGGAACTCACAAGTATACGAAACAAGCAAAGCCGAGAGTTCAATATCCTTCGAGAGGCTAGGGACACTGTCCGAGCAGAACAAAATAGGCTCCTTCAAGCTGGAATAGAGCAACCGACTACAATAGGAGAAGTTGACCGATTACTTAAGATTACTCGCGAGGCCGCCAATAAGGCCAGGCAAGAACAGTTCGCTAAAGAGGCGGAGCGTATCGTTAGAGACTTCCAGCGCAATAACCCAGCTAAGTTTACTGAGGGAGATATAGATAGGTTGATGCGCAGTATTAGGACAGAGCGGGAGGCTCAGGCATTCGAATTAAGAGGACAGGTATTTGAGGAACGTATCGACGCAGCAATCAACAAGGCCTTGGGAGAAGGTGGAACGAAGCTGACAGATGCTGACTTTGCACAGCTCCTTAGGCAGCTAAAGTTCGAAGCTAAGAGAGTGAAGGATAGTCGCCTAAAGGATATAGACGATGCTATTGAGAGATTAGAACAGCTCTCCAAAGACCCACGCCCTAGTGGGCCACGGCAGGCAACTTCCCCAGAGAGAAGGGCCGCTGACCTTCGCAATCAGGAAATTGATGCAAGAGCTTTGGATACTGCCAAAGAGAGGCTCTTTACTGATATTGATACTTTCCTAGGTGATCTACCGCAACCAGGAACTAACCAATTCAACGAGCTGTTTGCTAGCACAGAAATAAGACAACAATTGAGCCCAGTATACGTAGAGCAGCTGACAAGGCTACAGAGTGCTAGGGTGACACAGGATATAGAGGCTGCATTGCAGGCAGGTGAGGAGCTAGGTCACACACTAACAACTCTAAAAAGCATAATCATCGCAGCTTCGATCACAACCGCAGTCAGTGGCGAAGAACTCGTAGACTTAGAGATTAGCGCCAGACCCTCTACTAGCACAACCTTACTGCCTCCTACTCCGGTCGCTGGGACTCTTACGGAGATACAGCAGGTTGAGATTAGTGCCGTAGTAGAAGCTCCAACAAGAACTGAACCCGCTCCATCGCCTACACCTGAGGTAGAGCCGGCACCCAAAAGAGTTACCCCTCCCGCTCCTACTAGAAGGCCGGTACGTAGACCTGCTCCAATCGTTAGGCCTGAGCCTGAGCCTACCCCTGAGATCGCACCTGTACAGCCTACTCCTACAGAGGTACCAGTACTCCCTGCTGAGTTCCCTGAGGAGCAGAACCCTGCGATAGTTATATTCCCTGGTACTACCCCAGGAGAGGACCCATTCACTTTACCCGAACCGATACCCGAGCCGGAGCTTGTACCTATAGAGGAACCGGAGCCTGGATTAGAAGCGGTACCAGAACCAGAACCTGAGCCTGAGCCTCAACCGGAGCCCTTACCGCAACCGGAGCCCTTATCGGAACCAGATGAGTTTCCCCAACCCTTCCCGGAACCAGCCTTCGAGCCAATCCTGGGGGTACCTGCACCCACAGAGAGAAAAATTGAAACTCCTAGAGGTCCACTTAACATCTTCGCGGGAGGCATCCTTCAGCAACCTTCAGCAGAGCCAAGAGTACAAGTCTTTTACAGACGAATCAGGACCGGCAGAGGAAGTATGTCATGGCAGGCGGTAACACGTAGAGATGCTAGACTTCTTGTACTATCTAGCTTCGCACCTCCGCTAGGCAAACAAGTCGCAGGAAGGGTAGAATTATGAGTAAAGGCCGAGGGAATGAAACAGGGGACTATATGACCGACGGTGGGAAAGTTCTTTGGAAAGGAAGTAAGGTCGTTAGTAGAGGAGGTAAAGTTTTAGGTCGAGCCTCCATAAAGGCCGGCCGTAGGCTTCTACAGCTTCGAAGACGAGAAAGAAGGGAGAGTCTGCTCGATGATTAAAGATGAAGTCGACAAGCTGATAATCGAAGAGCTACTCACACGTCCTAGGCAGATGACAGGGGAGCTTATTACTTCCATTGCCCAGGACACTCCAGGGATACATGGGGAGTTTGTAGGCATCCGTCTGGCTCGTTTGCAGGAAGACGGTCTAGTGACATCTGTAAGTGCGGAGCGTGGAGTAGTGTGGGAAGCCACGTCTGCAGGAGAGACGACTCTTAGGCATACAGACTTTGCGGAAGAGGAATTCGTAGAGGAGGCGTTCTAATGCCTACGGGTACGGAGATTATTATTCTCGATGAGCTGGCTGTCCGACCTGGGATCTCATTAGATCAGCTAAAGGAGGACCTCGCAAATGAGGTGACTCGTCCCGGACTTATAGCACCTACAGCTCGAGGTCTCGTCGACAAAGGTCTCATTCGGGTTACTGATAGAGGCGAGTGGTTTACCACTGCCCGCGGAAGAACACTCCTTCGAGGAGAGGCCGGAGAGATCTAATGCTCACGGAAGCAGAGCTAGCCGTACTATACGAGCTAGACCAACGGCCTTGGCAGACGGTCAAACGTCTCAAGGTTAACCTAGAGGAAGAACTAGATAGCGCTAGCTTGGACAATCTAGATCCGCTTCTTAGAAGCATGGAACGAAAGGGACTAGTAACCGGACTGCCGGATGAGCTAAGGCCTAACACTCAGCTAGCGTGGGCCGCAACTTCGAAAGGAACGAGAGAGCTAAACGAGTAGAGGGTAATATGGGACATGACTCCAAAGGGACTGCTAGTCCTAAAGAAGTAACAAGATGCTAACAGAAGCCCAGAAGGAAATCCTAGAAGAGCTGGAACGCAAGTCTCCCCAGACCCTCAGAGACCTAAGCCAGCATCTGAAAATCCAGTTATTCAGCCTACGAAACAACGTCAGAGACTTAATTTTCAAGGGCCTAGCCTCATGGGACAGTGGAGCCTCCCTGGCTGAGATGACCAGCGTCTCCATAACTCCTAAGGGAACGAGGGAACTCAATGCCTAGACTAGAATTCACCGAGTCAGAAAAAGCCATACTTTCTGACCTTGCCGAGGGAGACAAGCCTGCCTTCGCAGATAATATCAACAGAGAGTATGGAAACCTTCCCCTCAACTCTTTGATAAAATCGGGATACGTAAGTCTTGCGGGGACCAGAATATTTCTGACAGATAAAGGAAACAGGGCTCTAGAAGGAAACCTTCGAGGCCTTGAAGAGGGCTTCGTCTAGGAGTAGCAAGTAGATGGAACTAACAGAGCTACAAAAACTCCTTCTCGAAGAGCTAGCCACCCGTCCGAGGCAGACCTCAGCTCAGCTAACTGCTGCACTGGACCACGAGTTCGAAGAGCTCTCAATAGACGACGCTCTCATAGCTTTGTGGAGTAGACACTCTGTAAGGCCAGCCGTATCCTCAACACAGAGAGACCCAGTCTGGGAGATAACACCAGCGGGACAGCAAGCAGCATAATGGGAAGAAGACAATGCCAGCACTAGAATTCTCAGAAGATGAAAAGGCTATACTCTTCGACCTTGCAGAAGGGACTGAACCTGCCTTGGTCATAAACATAAGCAGAGAACACGGAGAATTTTCTCTCAACTCCCTACTAAGTTCTGGATACGTAACAATAGCAGGGGATAGAGTCTTTCTAACAGACAAAGGAAACAGGGCCCTAGAGGGAAATCTCCAGAGCCTGACAGAAGGATTCGTCTAATGCTAACAGAAACAGAGAAACAAGTACTAGAGGAGCTAGGTACGAAGTCCCCCCAAACATTGGCAGGGCTAAAGCGAAACCTAGACCCAATTCCGATGCAGGGAATAGAGACTATCCTAGATGGCCTAAAAAGAGTGAGGGCCGTACTAGAAAAGCTTGTAGCTAGGGGACTACTATCTAGCAAGCCAGGCTTTAATACAGAATACAGTATAACCGACAAGGGGATGAGAGAATTAAACTCCTAGACAATAAAAGGGGGAAAGACGTACTAGGAAGAGGAGAATAATGGCACACAGGGACTTGAGTGAGACACAAAAAGCTATTCTAGAGCTCCTAAACGAGGGCCATGAGGAAAGTCCTGAAGGGGTAACCACAGAGAGAAACCTTTTAAGAACCCTACGAACGCAAGGGCTGTCCAGAGTAACACTCGAGAGAGGGGAGTCCGGGAACGTAGTCCATAACCCTGGCAAAGAGGAGTTAAACGCCCTCAGCCGAGCTAGATATATAACTAAATCTAGTCGATTCGGGGAACCCGCCTGGCAAATAACCCCAGCAGGACAAGGCATTCTAGAAAGATAATAGAGAAAGATTCTAATGAGCGACACAACGCTAACTGTAACAGAAAGAGACCTTTTAGGGGAACTAGAACTAAAATCCCCTCAAACAATTGGAGTACTTAGAGTGAAGCTAGACATGCAGAAGAACTCTTCTACTATGTTCGCCCTGCGAAATATGCTGAGAAGGCTCATAGCTAGAGGGCTAGTCTCAACTGACGGAGACGAATTCATACGAGACCTAGCGAACATCTCTATCACTCCTAAAGGACTAAAAGAATTAAACTCCTAGACAACAAGGAAAAAATCCTCCAAGGGAAGCGAACAACTAAACAAGTAGGAGGACGGCATGGCAAGCGAAAACTTGAGTCAAATACAAGAGGACATGCTGAAGTATTTAGAAGAGGACCCAGAACGCATACCCACACAAAGGAGTCTTCTGAAGGAAGTCCTAGGCATGCAGGTCTCAGGCCCAGTTGAGGATGTTGGCTTAGGGGCGCTACGTAGCTTAGAGCAAGCGGGGTACGTAAGACGCGCCAGGAGATTTGGAGAGACTGTCGTACGAATAACCCCAGCAGGGCTAAGAGTCATAGAAAAAGCATGACCCTCTTAGATAGCAAGCCTAAGATTCTATCATTCCTTACCGGTTGCACTTTAGCAATCGCATCTACTACTATGCTCTTTAGTCTCACTGAGGACCCTAGAAGAGGATTCGACTTCCACTACGCCGATATAATGATTCCTGTCCTCCTCTACTCAGCCTTCATGTTTAAGAAGTTAGAAAGACCCCAACTCTGGATACTCGGACTAAGTGGTATATTAGTAGCGTCCATCCTTTGGTCAGAAGACCCCAAGCTTACTTCTTACTCGGCGGTCAAGTTCTCGGCCATTCTTATAACCTTCTCCTGCATCAGGACTACACTAAAAGAGAACGCAACGCAGCTCCTTTTACCTTTAGGTCTCTTAATGATACCCTCGGTGGGAGTTGCAATCTATCATCAACTAGACCATCACGCCTCCTGGGGACTACACGGAAACCCAAACCTTGCAGGAGGAACCGCAGCAGTATTATTTGTAGCAACAACGGGACTGGCGCCAAGAGTGGCACCACTAACAATGTTACTCCTATCAGGAGCTAGAGGAGCCATCCTAGCTTTATTCCTGTTCGTGTTCCTAGATCCGACGAAGAGAAGATTCTTTCATGCGTTACTAGTAGGCATAGTCCCTGCAGTCATTCTTTTCGTACTTGTAACAAGAGGCATCAACCCAACTGGGAGGTTCGACCTATGGTTAACTACATCCAACATCATACTCGACCACCCATGGCTAGGAACTGGCTTCGATACCAGAACGCAGTACGAGGCAACCAACGCTCACAACATCTTCCTCATGTTCCTAGCACAGCTAGGCATTCCACTTGGAGCGGTGATAGTTGGAGCGATTACCGTCGTTTTATGGCGATCGAAGAATCTAGTACTCGCTTCCATTCTAATAATGGGAGTATTCTATCACCACTGGATAACGGTAGCACAAGGCCAATACCTTTTCGCAGCAGCATTGACGGGAGGGCTATATGCCACGTACAGGAGACAAGAAGCTATACAGAGTGAGCCTGAAGCGAGGGAAGCTGACGAAGGTCGTTCGCACGCAAGCAGCAAGCTCTGGACAAGCTAAGAGATTCGCGGAGTTTAGGAATCCTAGATATACAGCTACAGGAGCGAGGTT
>SDBV01012663.1_pt1 | contig 10791 bp, 9 predicted proteins | sample 2277081 | NCBI WGS metagenome assembly SDBV01 (sample SAMN10402039, study PRJNA504765) | marine sediment metagenome | isolation source: marine sediment core GS10_PC15, 223 cmbsf | place: Arctic Ocean: Southern Knipovich Ridge | collected 2010
TTTAGCGCTGCAACTATGTCCTTTGTCAATGGTTTTCCATCGGATTTTCCAACCGCGGGGGTTGTTGATATCTCATCCACTATCTCAACTGGCACGTCAAAATTCTCTTGAAGAGTCTTTAAGACCCGACTTCTGTATGCGCCGCCGCCTGAACCGACCTTTACCAGAACCTCATCTGCAGTGTATCTTTTAAGGACCTCTCCCATTACATCAGCAACATCCTCCGGAGCGGCCAAGTGCTGTACGAAGACGACGGTTTTGTCTCCTAGAACCACAAGCCCGGGTTTTACACCCGGGTCGATGCCGACCACCAAATTATTAAACGAACTCCTGACACCATTAAGGAGCTGTATTGCACGTTCAACGACAAGGGGTATGTCGTCCCCTGATACCTTCTTTTCAAAGTCTATCCCCGCCATTTCATCGCCGGTTGTAATAACAACATCCACAAAACTGGGGATGGTCTGACCCAGCTTCAGGCTTAGAAAATCCTGGTTTCTCTCCTTCAGCTCCTCAACTACCTTGAAATAGAATCTAGAAACCCCAGTAACAACTGCGATCAAAAACTCCACCGATCTAAAACTCAAAGAGTAACCTTAAAAACGGCACTGATAAAATGGTATGCATGTATAGATTGCTCATACTTCTCCTCCTTTCACTGCCCATAATTTCTACACCTACGCAGAAGCAAGTATGGGTTGAAATTCATGATGCTTCACCAGGATATGGAACCGAGAAACTGGAGGAAGTCACTGCGATACTGGATAGACACAAATTGGACAGAAAGATAATCTTCACAATCCCGAATCACAACAACGCCACTCCATTAACAGATTATCCTGGTTTCGTTGACTATCTCAAGAGAAAAGAATCCGAAGGATACATCATAGGCGCTCACGGCTACACACACATGGGCTTTGAGTTTTACATATCAGGAAAAAAGGCAGAAGAACTGGTTAAAGCCTCAGAGGCGGAATTCAATGCATACGATATGAACCCCCGGGCATTTTATCCCCCCCGGTATTTAGTGACTGAGGATAGCCTGGAGGTTTTAAAAAAGAGCTATGATGAAATTTATCTGATAAACAAGATAGTCAGGGATGAGACAGTCTTGCCTTATTGGGCCTATGAGTTCACATGGTTTGATTTGGACCATAGACTAACTCTGCCTTTCGCTAAGATGACTTATCTCAAATCAAGGCAAGGGGTGTTTAGGCTGAGCCTCCATGTGGACGCCGTGAACAGCCCTGAGAATCTGAGATTTCTGGATGAATTCCTCGCATGGAGCGATCAAATCAAAGAGAGTTGAATAAAAAAATAACCTGATTAAGCAGGATAAAACCCGGAAGGAGGGGATTTTAAAATTTGCCCGTTGGCTCAGGCAATTTAAACGCCAGTCTATGGGCTAGGTCAAAAAAGATACGTGCCAGCTCAACCCCTATGTCTTGGATGTAAAGCTGATTTAATTTTATCTCGTCGGGTTCAACTATCTCAAGCAACACGGGTGTATGATAGACCATTGCGGCTACAAGATCCTTTGGCTCATACAATAAAGCCTCTATAGCTATAAGACGGTTGCCACCCTCTTTCTCACTGAGCTTTTTGGTTTTAACTTTGTTTACAAACAGGTCTTCATCAATAGCGCTAATAAACGCCGCTATAGCTTTTCTCCTGTCGGTTTCCTCACTCTCGATAACCATCTTTATCCTGATCGATCCTTGGTCAAGCATGGAGTCGATCTCGTCCTCTGTAAGACCAATCTTTGGTTTATACCCCCTCGGTTTCACATACTTGAAAAACACGTCGTGTTTTGCGTAGATATTCTTTGTTAGCACTAAGATGTCGCCCAAAGTCTTGATAAATTCCTCTGAAGACATGACAAGGTTTTCAGGCTCCCAGATCTCCATCGCAGAAGGACCATAGGCTATCACAAAAACCATGAAATCCTTTAGATCTTTAAATGATGCCTCAATCTCAGCCGTCTTTGAAAAGTTACCTCCCTCCTCTTCAGTTGTCTTGTCAAAAGATGTCTTTTTGACATTGGCAAAGCCCTCGGTCTTCATCTTCTCAACAAGTTTTATTAATGAATCCTTGACCACGGCTTTATTGTTTCCTTGAGCTTCAACGAAGAAAAGTCCTTTTATCATCCTTTATCACAAACTTTTTTCTGATTCTTTAGTATTAAAGCACCTTGAGTAATTTGTAACGTCGATTATCTACTATCTACACATACTAATTCTTATTATAAAATTACTCTTTTCAAATATTTCTCTATTCCTCATCTAGCTACTGGTAAACCTTGACGTTGGAAACAAAAAATATAAAGTTATTTGGGAGTTTAATGAGGAAGTCAGAAGTGGACTGTAAGTTTTGAAGAGATCCTTTAGAGTTAATCTCCCACCGTGCGTTTTGGATAGGTTTTAATTTTTTTGTATTAATATTCAATGATTTTAACTTTTTATTGAACCAAAATTCCATGGTTTTAAATACTGCTTCTTACTTCTGGGATATATAAAGGAAAGGCATGTGGCTATTTTACGGGAAAATAGTAGTTATTCAAAAGTCCAGGCTATAATCACTGGAGGGACGAAAATTCCTCTTACTGAAGCAATTAAAAAACATCGAAAAGACATTGTCGTGTACAAACGAGGGGAGGAGGAGTTATGAAAGTTGAGCACAAAGTGATTGTTCTTTTAGCCGTTTTTGGGCTATTAACTTGGATAGTCGATGCGATTGTTGATTACCTCTTTTTCTATGAAGGGTCTTTTGTTGGTTTGCTTATCACTAATGTGCCACCTCATGAGGTCTATGTACGGTCAGTTGGGATTGTAACTTTTATTATATTCGGCATAGTTATATCAAGACTCTTATCTGAACGTAGGTATATGAGGGAGGTGTTGAGAGTGCAATCTCCATTTTATCTCCTCTTAGTTCTAACTATCTCGATATTTGTTGCCGAATTTTTTGTGATGTTTCTTCTCTCTCTCATTCCGCGCCAATCCTTACTGATTGAGGCCCTCATCGATGGCTTGATTCTAAGTTTGATGATCTTCCCTGTTTTATTCGTTTTTGTGTTCCGTCCAGTAACGTTGTACATCCTGGAGCGTAAGAAGGCGGAGGAGGAGTTGCGGAAACGGAGCCATGATCTTAGCGAGCGTGTTAAGGAACTTAATGGTCTTTATGGTACTTCTCAACTAATGGTAGATCCCAATAACACATTGGACGAGGTATTCCAAGGCGTAGTTGATTTGATACCGCCTGCCTGGCATTATCCCGAGATTACCTGTGCTAGAATTACGTTCAAAGGTGAAGAGTTCAAGACAGCTAACTGGAAAGAATCCAAGTGGATGCAGTCTGCTGATATTATTACTATTAAAGAGGTGGTAGGTGTTGTAGAAGTCGGTTATCTGGAGCAAAAACCTGATATCGATGAGGGACCATTCCTCAAAGAAGAAAGAAACTTAATAGATGGTCTTACAAGAATTTTGGGAGATTTCATCGAGCGTAAGAAGGCGGAGGAGGAGATTCAAAAGGCCCACTATGAATTGGAATCGCAGGTAGAGGAACGAACTGCCGAACTGACGTCGGTCAATGAACAACTTCGACAGGAGATCGCCGAGCACAAGCAGGCTGAGGAGGAGCTGATTCGAACTCAGAAACTTGCCGTTGTGGGTACGCTTGCCGCAGGTTTAGCTCATGAGATCAACAACCCCCTAGGAAATATCTTAATATATGTGGGCATGCTTCTCAGCGAAGCCAAAGGCAAGGATAAGGAGAAGCTGTTGGTGATTAAGAGGCAGGCGAAGATTGCTGCTAAATGCCTAACTGATCTCCTGGAATTTTCTCATCCTTCTAACATAGAATTTGCATCGGTTAATCTTAACGAAGTACTTTTAAAAACAATTGAACCCTTGAAACCATTGATTAAAAGAGCGAAAATTCAGCTCATTCAAAACACCCACGATGGAATTATGGTCGTAGGAGATCCTATACAGCTTCAACAGGCCTTTTCAAATATCCTCCTCAACACCACCGAAACTATGGATGGGGGCGGAAATCTGGAGATCGGATTGAAAAATAATGGGAAAACCATCGAGGTTGAAATTTCGGATAATGGCCCCGGAATATCTGCGGAGCAGTTGGATAAAATCTTCGATCCCTTTTATACAACAAAAAAGGGGGGCACAGGCTTAGGTCTTTTCATTACGCATATGATAATAAGCAGACACAATGGGCGGATAGAGGTGGAGAGTGAGGTTGGCAAGGGAAGCACATTTACCGTTTCCCTACCTGTGGGTGATGACTTTGGAAACTAAGATATTGATTGTGGACGACGATGAGACGATGCGCCAAGGATTAGAGGAAGTTTTGAAGGAGGGGGGGTATGGCATTGCTACCGCGGAGAACGGCATGGAAGCCCTTAGGAAGATAGAGAACAAAACCTTCGACCTTGTCATTACGGATTTAGTTATGCCAAAGGTAGATGGCATGGACCTTCTAAGAGAAATCAGAAAGCTCAGGCCTAATTGTCTAGTGATAATGATAACGGCCTTCGGCACCATCGACAACGCCGTAGAGGCGATGAAGCGGGGTGCTAACGATTACATAGTCAAGCCCTTCGAGCCTAGCGATTTTATCATTAAGGTGAAGCGGGTTTTGGAGGAAGCGCTATTTGAAGAAAGGCTCTTGAAAGCCCCAACCACCTTGGGTAGAATGGCAGTATTAAAATCCCTTTCAAACCCAATCCGACTCAGGATTGTCACTCTTCTGGATGAGGAGGGAAAGTTGAGGCTCATCCAGATTAAGAAGACGCTTGGAATAAAGGATCCGCCAAAGCTGAGCTTTCACCTGCGCGAGCTTAAATCTACAGGGATCTTAGAACAGGACAAGAACAAGATCTACTCTCTTAGTGTTGAGGGAAAGAAAGTTGCGGATTATGTTCGAAACCTAAAATGAATGATCAATTACGGTTGCTAGATCGGATTGGGGGAAGTGGACTACCATAAATGTTTATATTTTTTTAGACGTTTCGTATACATGTATTAAAATTTTGTTTAATAGTTTTAAATTTTTATTTTAAAAACACGCCTTATTTGCAGTTATAATTAAAATTTAGTTTAATTTAGTTCTGTTTTTCGAAAAATAATCTATATATGTGCCGTTATTTCTTTCAAATCGTATGGAGTTTCAGGCGTTATTGATAGAACGGCAAAGCTGCCTCCCAGGTTGTGACCGTCTCTATTTTTTTCTAACAAAACAAATGAAACTCCATATCACTTATCCCCCCTTAGAGTTAGATTAAAACGCGGGGGGATGACGGACAAAAGTGGAAAGGAGGATAGAAAACAGGGAGAAATTGGTGGTGATAAAGATGGTTTTAAACGAAGTTGAGCAAACGCATCTTTCCGGATTAACCGTTGAAGATGTGATGAACTATGAAAATAAAGATCTTGACCTGCTCCTTGAGGATGTCCGAAGCCAGATAGAAAAAAAACGGATAGATATTGAGCAGAGATTAGAGATCATTGGAGATACAAATAAAGATACAATAAAATAATAGGATAATACGGGGGTAGATTAGATGATTAAATGGAATGATATACCGTTAAAGACAAAGCTGATATCTTTGTTTTTAATCTTGAGCATTGTGCCATTATCCATTGTTGGATATATGTCGTACAATAATGCAAAACAGTCATTAGAATCAGAGGCGATTGCAAAGCTCGACGCTGTCGGTGGGTTAAAAGAAAGCCGTATAAGCAGTTATTTTGAAGAACGACAAGGAGATGCCTTAGTATTATCTGAGATGGGTGTCTTCAATATTATGAAAGCCCAAAGCAACCTAGAAGCTGTCGCTCAGATAAAATCGAACCAGATGGAGTCTTACTTTGGTGAGCGACAGGGCGACGCTGAAGCGCTGGCAGAGATGGGTGTTTTTAACATTAGAAATGCTAAAGATAATCTGCAAGCGATAGGCCAGATCAAGTCGAATCAGATTGAATCATATTTCGGTGAGAGGCTTGGAGACGTCTATGTCCTTAGTCAGATGCCGGTGGTAAAGAGCAATATCGAAGAAAGAAACAACGACGTAGAGAGTGAACTAGTAAATGAGAACGCGTTGGTCGAGTATGAGAAGGCCTATGGCTATTATGATCTTTTCCTGATTGGCTCTGACGGATCAATCTTTTATACTGTGGAGAAGGAGTCTGACTTTGGCCAGAACCTCTTTTCAGGGTCGCTTTCAGATACCAATCTTGCAAAGGTAGCAAGAGAGGCTATGCGGACCGGGGAGCCTGTGTTGTCTGACTTTGCATACTATGCGCCTAGCAATGGTTTTGCCGCATTTTTGGCAGCGCCTGCAAGCGGAGGCGTTGTGGCTTTGCAGATCAATACTGAGCAGATAAACAGTATTATGCAGGAGAGGACAGGCTTGGGCGAGTCTGGTGAGACTTATCTTGTAAGCACTGATGATAAGCTTATGAGATCTGACTCACGGTTTGAGACTGAGAGCACCATACTAAGGAACAAGATCGATACTGAGGCAGTATCAGGGGCATCTGACGAGTGGCATGTCGGTGTTTATGCTGACTATCGTGGTGTGCCTGTTGTGGGCGCATATAAGATGCTTGATATTGAGGGTCTAAACTGGGCTATGATTGCTGAGATCGATCAGCTTGAGGCGCTAACGCCGCAGACTGAGAAAGGCGACTACTTCACAACATACACCAATGTATATGGATACTATGATCTCTTCCTGATAAACCCGGACGGCCACATCTTCTTTACAGTAGGAAAGGAGAGCGACCTTGGAACAAACCTAATTGATGGCCAGTACAAGGACAGCAACCTTGGCATGCTCTTTAGAAGCGTTTCAGCATCAAGAGCTATCGAGATCTCAGATCTTGAATCCTATGAGCCTTCAGGCGGTATTCCTGCAGGCTTTATCGCAGCGCCAATCATAATTGATGGTGAGTTAGAATCTGTTGTTGCACTGCAAATAAACCTTGATCAGATCAACGGGATAATGCAAGAGCGCACAGGACTTGGAGAAACAGGAGAGACATATCTGGTTTCACTTGAGGACAACCTCATGAGAAGCGACTCAAGATTTGAGACAGAGAGCACAATCCTGCGAAAAGAGATCAATACTGAGGCTACACAGAAGGCTTCAGATGAGTTCCAACTGAGTGTCTATCCTGACTACCGTGGTGTGCCTGTTGTAGGTGCTTACATGACTCTGGACATCAAAGGTGTTAACTGGGTTATGATAGCTGAGATTGATGAGCTTGAAGCTCTTACACCAGTAACTGAGAAAGGAGATTATTTCAAAACATATACCGATGTCTATGGGTATTATGATCTCTTTTTGATCAACCCTGATGGACATATCTTCTATACGGTGGCAAAAGAGAGTGACTACGGCACAAACTTGATAACAGGCGAGTATAGGGACTCCAATCTGGGGGCGCTTTTCAGAAGTGTATCAGCTAGTGGTAGGGTTGAAATATCAGATATTGAGCCATACGCACCATCTGGAGATGCACCGGCAGGCTTTATCGCTGCACCAGTCTTTATTGACGGAAACCTTGAATCGGTTGTCGCCCTACAGATTGCGACAGGCCAGATAGACGCTATCATGCAACAGGCTGAGGGGATGGGCGAGTCTGGGGAAAGCTATCTTGTCGGACGAGATTTGCTGTTCAGGTCAAATTCAAGACTGACAACTGAGGATACGTTGCTTCAAGTTGAAGTTAACACGAAAGGAGTTCAAGAATCCTTTAGGATAAAAGGCGAGTTTGACGGAATATACGGAGATTATACAACGAAGGCTGAGGCTGAGGCGCAGACCGGAAGAGAATACTCAGACGAACTAGGCGGCGTGCCGGTTCTCGGCAGCGTCCTTTATCTACAGGAGCTTGATTGGGTCCTTGTAAATGAGATCGACACGTCAGAAGCATTCGCACCTGTAACTGCCATGAGAAACCAGATAGTCATGGTGGCAATAATCGCGGCGATAGCTGTGGCAGTGCTTGCGTTCCTCGTTGCGATGAGCATAATCAGGCCCATCAGCCGAATCGGAGATGAAGCAAAGAAACTCGCAGAGACAGGAGATCTAAACACGCGTGCAACGGTCTCAGGAAAAGATGAGATCGGGCAGATGGCAGAGGCATTAAACAATATGCTCGACAATGTGGCAAAGCCTGTCAAAGAGATGGCAAGGATCGCTGATGCGATGGCAAAAGGCGATCTTACCGAGCAGATCACGGTAAAAGCTAAAGGAGACATCAACGTCCTAGTTGATGGCTTCAAGGCGATGGTAGGCTCCCTGACAGGACTTATCGTCCAGGTCAAAGGTTCTGCCAGCACCGTCTCCGCGACCTCGCAGGAGCTTGCGGCATCAAGCGAGGAGATGAACGCCACCACAGAGCAGGTGACATCCACTGTGACACAGATAGCCTCTGGAGCCCAGAGTCAGGCTCAGCAGGTGGAGAGCGCTTCGTCGGAGATGAAGTCGCTCTCTGAGATGGTTCATCAGATATCCAGCAGTGCGCAGAGTGCCACTGAGATGTCTGACAAGACCAACGAGCTTGCCCAGTCCGGCGGTGAGGCCGCTGAGAACGCGTCCGCGAAGATGAAGGAGGTGTACACTGAGGTTAAGTCCTCCGCTGACGTGGTCGGTGAGCTTGGTGAGAAGTCTGAGAAGATCGGGAACATCGTCAACGTCATCACAGATATTGCTGAACAGACAAACCTCCTGGCGCTTAACGCCGCCATAGAGGCGGCAAGGGCAGGGGATCATGGCAGAGGCTTTGCCGTGGTTGCTGAGGAGGTAAGAAAGCTTGCTGAGAACAGTGCAAAGGCTGCAGAGCAGATCTCAGTCCTTATCAAGGATATCCAGACGAACACCGACAAGGCTGTGAAATCGATAGACAAGGGCACCAAAGAGGTTGCAGAGGGCACAGAGGTTGTTGAGAAGGCTATGGCGGCCTTTGAGGAAATAGTTACCTCGGTGGGCGAAGTTGCAGGCAAGGTTCAGGAGATATCTGCCGCTACACAGGAGCAGACCGCGGCCGTTGAGACGGTAGTCAAGGGAATAGACAGCATAGCATCGGCTGCCGAAGAGGCTGCAGCAGGGACAGAGGAAGCATCGGCGGCTACTGAGGAGCAGACAGCCTCTATGGAGGAGATGACTGCGTCTGCGCAGGAGCTTGCAAACCTCGCAGATGAGCTGCAGGAGGCCGTGTCTGTGTTCAAGCTGGCCGAAGGAGCTGAAGCCGACGTAGGCGGTAATGTCAAGCGCAAGATAGTTGAACATGAACCCATTAAAAAAGGGGAAAAAAGCAAGGCCAAGGTCTCTAGACAAAAAGCAGGGGTTAAGGCCAATGGCCCAAAAAAAGCCAGGGTTGAGGTAAAGAAGATCTCCTCCGAGCCTGTGGAAGCTGGTGCTGCAGTCGGGGAGAACTAGGGGGCTTGGATGATGGAAAAAGAAAACACAAAACAACAGAGCGATGAGGAGCATCAGCTGGTGGTCTTCCACCTGGACGACGAGGCCTTCGGCGTGGACATAGGGCAGGTGAAGGAGATCATCAAGATGGCGGAGATCACCCAGATGCCCAACGCCCCGGAGTTCGTGGAGGGCATAATCAACCTCCGGGGCCAGATAACCACCATCATGGATCTCAGGAAGAGGCTGGGCATGAAGGTGGCTGATACAGATGAGAATACCAGGATCATCATTGTTGAAGCCTCAGGATCTACCCTGGGATTGATCGTTGACTCTGTAAGCGAGGTTTTAAGGATGTCAGGAAAGGATATCGATCCTCCCTCAGCAGCCTCCACGCATGCGGAGTACGTCCAGGGGGTGGGGAAGCTGGATGACAGGCTTCTCATCCTTCTCGATCTTAACAGGATCCTGAGCAAAGAGGAGATAGGCCAGATGGAGAGACTGCGGACTGAGACGTCCGCCCCCACACAGACGACGAAGACAAAGACCAAGGCTTCTAATGATGCATAAACTTGGCGGTGATATGCTAAGATGAAAAAAAGGGTATTGATCGTAGATGATGATCCTGACATAATATACAGCGTCAAAGCAGGACTAGAGGACATCGATCCCGGCATTGAGGTATCCGGGGCAGGCGACGGTGAGGAATGTCTGGAGCTTCTTAAGACCGAGAGGCCGGATCTGATCCTTATGGATATTATGATGCCTGAGATTGACGGCTGGGATACTACAGCGAGGATCAAGGAAAACGAGGAACTAAAGGGGATACCCATCATCTTTCTTACTGCAAAGACAGATTCGCTGAGCAAGGGGATGGGGAGGCTTACCTCGGAGGATTACATTGAAAAACCCTTTGATACCGTGGACCTGAAAAATAGGATAGATGATGTCCTTTCAAAATGAAGAGTTGTGGTCGCTTATGACCAACCAGCAGATGGTGGAAGACCTTCTCCAGGCGCTTATCCGGGTAGGATCGAAGATCACGTCGGATAAATATATTCTACTGGTCATAAAGATCCTGATAAGGGATCTGCGAAGGGAGTATGAGGTCTTCAACTATCTGGAGATAGAAACAACCCTCTATTCGAGTTTTGCTCAAAGGATAAAAGTCAATCCCGAGATAAATTTCGTCGACAATGAAAGCTTGGGAGAGTCCCTGTCGGTTTTAATCCATAAGTTCCAAGAATTCCTTGTCTTTTAAGGCAGGGATGAATTGGAACACCTTCTGAGGGCCTAGAACATATTTTTACTTCTTCTTCCCCTATCCATTTCCACCGGCGCGCTGC
>SDBV01012664.1_pt1 | contig 10791 bp, 5 predicted proteins | sample 2277081 | NCBI WGS metagenome assembly SDBV01 (sample SAMN10402039, study PRJNA504765) | marine sediment metagenome | isolation source: marine sediment core GS10_PC15, 223 cmbsf | place: Arctic Ocean: Southern Knipovich Ridge | collected 2010
GTCCTCCTCCCTGACTATAATAGCCCTATCTTCATCTCCCTTCAGCGACTGTGACAATTCTTTGATCTCCCTTCGCTTGCCTAAGAGCCCCCGGTCTAAACTATGCAGGCTCCCACCACTTATCACCCCGGAAGTGCTAACAACCTCCCCCTCCAGGGTTACCAGGGTCCTAATAAAGTTCTTCTGATCTTTCCAGAGGTCCAATGCCCGATCTAAGTCAGTGACAACCAGGACATCACTGAGCAAATAATCTCCCACCGATCGGTAATCAGGTTCGATTTTAACCAGATCCAGGAGAGGGGCAATAACTCCCGCGGCTGCTCCCTCTAACAATCTATTCTCTGCTGCCATTCCGAGCGGAGATGGGTTAGGCATGCGTAATTCCAAAGGAACGAATGTGCACCGACCCGCTGATTGGCTCTTGAGGTATTCGATAGCCTCTACTGCTTTATTTTGGTGCTCAACAATAATATATTGAAGCCGATCCATCAGAATTGCTTCTAATGCTCTTTCATACCGGGGCTCGGTCTCTATGATATCAACCACTAACCCCCGAATGCCGCCATTCAGCTTTCCCTCCGACTTCCGGGCAAGCATTATCGAACGTACCCCTTCCCGGTAACCCTCAAAATTCTCCTCCAGCTCCTCTAAAGATCGCAATCGGGATTTATCCTGGTTAATCTTTTCGGTAATGCTTCTGTTTAGCTCTTCAATTCCTTTCTTCTTTTGCCGGAGCTCGGAAATGTTCTTTATCAGAATCCCCTTCTCTTCCTCCAGTTCCTTTCGATTTCTCTTTAACCCCTCCAGGTTCCCCTCAAGACCATGATAGCTTTCCGCAAGCTCTTTTAACCGGGCAGTTACTTTATCCCTGTCCTCCTGGCTTTTTGCTATTCGGCACTCAAGATCCTCCTTCCTCTGTTCACAATTCAGGAGCGAATTCTTCTGATGAGCAAGCTCATTCAACAGATCGATCTGGTTAGCCCTTTCTTCTTCAATTCTTTCCCCTAATGTATTTTGCTCCTCCGCAACCTCGGCCAAAGATTTTTCCTTTTCCTCCAGCTCTCTCAGCTTAAGGGATATCTCATCATTAAACTCCCTTTCCTCCCTTTCCCAGGCTCCAATTTCCTCTTCCATTTTCTTTAAAGCCTGGGCAGCCTTATCTCTCTCTTCGTTATACCTAAGGGTCTGATCCTTTATCCTTTCACTCTCTTTCGTCTTAAATTCCCTTTGGTCCTCCTTTCTCTGGATAGTAGTCTGGACCTGGTTATGTTGATCCTGCCTCTCTTTAAGCGCTTTCTCTTCCTCCACGAGCTTAAGCCTTAGCTCCTCTACATTTAACTCCTCACTGTTGAGCCGGGCTGAAACACTGACCTCCTGCTCCTTCATATTCTCAAGGCTCTTCTGAGATTGCTCAAAATTCTCCACTAAACCCTGGTATTTCTCCGCCGCTATGCTTAACTCGATGTCTTTGATCTCCTCCCGATAAGCCTGGTAGTGCCTCGCCTTCCGGGCCTGACGCTTAAGGGAGTTTACCTGCCGGCGCTGCTCCCCCAGCAAGTCATTGACCCGGAGTAGGTTTTCGCTGGTTGTCTCCATCTTTCTGATGGCTTCCTTTTTGCGTTGTTTATACTTCATAATCCCGGCGGCTTCTTCAATCAAGACCCTTCTATCCTCGGGCTTACAGTTCACGATCTCTTCAATTTGTCCCTGTTCAACGATAGAGTAGGCCCGCTTGCCCACTCCGGTATCAAGAAAGAGGTCAGTAATATCCTTTAACCGGCAGGGGGTCTTATTGATAAAAAACTCGCTCTCCCCGGAACGGAATGCCCGGCGGGTGATCATAATTTCGGAGCAATCAGAGTATCCGGCCGGAAAGTCGCCGTCGCCATTAGAAAATACCAGAGAAACCTCAGCCATCCCTAAGGGTTTCCTCACTTCGCTTCCGTTGAAGAGCACGTCTTCCATCCCATCTCCCCGCAATTTTCGGGCGCTCTGTTCCCCGAGGCACCAGCGAATAGCATCAACGACATTACTCTTTCCACATCCATTAGGACCCACAATCACCGTTACCCCTTCTCGAAAGCTAATGACAGAGCGATCGACAAAGGATTTAAAGCCCAGAACCTCTAAGTTTTTGATCTTCATAGTTTATTACTTTACCTCAAAATGGATATTGAAAAAATACAACAAAATGTATATTTTATATCTTATACCACCATATATAGTATTGTCAAGAAAAAAATGGCGGTAAACTTTACCGCCATTTTTTATAGGTTTTTAGGCAAAATCACAAAAAACTTAAAGAATTTGGCCCCGGGAATACCTCCTCCTTCACATAATCTCCTACCCCTTTTACATCGGAGGATAGGGGGTCGAAATCAAGTATTTATCCGCCACAGATGGATTGTAGGGGTGGACCTCAGTGTCCACCCGCATTCGGGCCGATCCTTCGAGACACCCCGATGAGTATCGGGGCTCCTCAGGACGTCGGCCCCTACATTTCCTTCGACAGGCCTGTCCTGAGTCCCGCCTCTGGCGGGGTCGAAGGGCTCAGGACAAGCATTCTGAAAATCCTCGCCTATTCACTTATTATGGGGCCTCGTACAGGGTTACTTCATTCGCCGCGAAGAGCAGGCGCATCGAGTAAGCATCTTCCCCGGAACATTCTCCATCAGGATCTCCCAGCAGACCTTTTACCAGGTCACACATCCCTGGCATCACCGCATCAATCAGGGCACAGAGATCAGTCACCGTTAAGAAACCCGACAGGCTCGCGCATCCACCCGGGCAGTAAGTACCCTCTATCTTATCCCCGGTAATCGCCCACGGAGCCATTGTTACCGTTCCCGCTATCTCTACATCGCAGAGCTTGAGTTCAATAACCAAAACGCCAACCGGGAAACCTAAGATGAGTCCCCCGAGACTTACCGAAAGTGCACCATCAATAACCGTGCCTTCAGCAAAGATAAGGGGATAATTGCAGGCATCCAGGGAATCCGGATCGATATAGTACTCCGTCTCGGCTCCGGTGCAGGGTATTGTGCTAGGCCCAGCAGGTGCCCCGCATAGTCCCGAGACGCCCACAAACATAATATCATTAGTGCCGGTGACTTTCGTCAGGCCCCACGCCACATAGAGCATATTAACAGTTCCATCCTTCACTGCACCGTCGAGGTCTACATTCACTAAAGGGGCAGCCAGGCCAAATTTGTTATCAGTAGTATCCGGGTCAATAATTGCAGTGTTAGTCCGGAAACTGGGTGGTCCTTCACTTTCTATCTCCGCCGCAGTCGGGGGGACTAATAGGGGATCATCTATCGTAACCTGGTCGAAAGTAACTGTATTATTATAAGTTGCTGTTACCTGAGCTGTTACGCCGTATGCCAGAATGAGCTCAGCGGTGGCCTGCCCACTATCGTCGGTTGTAACCGTGGGTGTTACGAGCTCGCCCGCATCTGTACTAAAGGTAACCGAAACACCGGCCTGCTCAACAGGATTATCACAGGCATCTGCAAGCTGGGCCGTGAAGGTAAAGCCTATCGTTGGACAGGTTATAACCTCAATAGGACTAACCTCTCTAACTTTAATTCCTACCATGGTTACATCCACCGGGAAGGTAGAGGAAGCTAAAAGCGAAATGTTCCCACAGGTATCAGTGCATTGCCCATCCACCGTGTAGATGCCACTGCCCCCAACCACAAACCCGATATTGCAGTCCTGCCACGCACCCGCATCCAGACTCTCCTTACAGGTATCCGCCGGACTATCACAGGCAATATCGGTGACCACCGTCGTGGTGCACAAAGTAGTGCCCGCAGCCGGTAAGGTAATCGTCGGCGCTGCCGGCAGCACATTATCATAGGAATAAGTTCCGGCCAAGCTGCACATTCCACCAGTAACAAGCATTACTACATTGCCATAATTCCCCCCTGGAGCGCTGACCACGATGGAGGTATCGCTCCAGAAATTAACTATTGCCAGAGTTGCATCAAAAGTAACGGTACCGGTATTTGGTCCAAAGCCTGAACCGCTAATGGTCACCGTGACCCCGGGACATCCGGTAGTGGGCCCAACACTTAAGATATTGCAGGCAGGAGGCTCTACGGGCACGGTTACCGAATCGCTTCCGATATTGCCGCAGTCATCCGTCCCCTCGGCAGTAATGATTATGGAAGGAACATCAACCCCTGACAAAACCACCGACCAGTTGCCCCCGGAATCAACCCCGGATGACCTGCTGAGCCCCTGGTCAGAAGTAACTGTTACCGTGGCAATATCAGTATCCGCAGTCCCGCTAACCATTACATCACCGGAGTATACGGTTACTCCCTCCGCCGGAAAGGTGATGGTCACTACCGCTTCCGTGTCCACCGTGTAAACCCTGGTGGACGGCGCCCCCAGGTTAAGGCAGCCATCACACTCAATGCATACTAAGGTCATATCGGAATCTATTGTCGCCGGGGCAAGCGGTGAGGCACAGTCAGGTGAACTCCCATCAGTCGTGCAATGCTCAGCCCCACCCTCATCCGTGGTTACCGTTATCGACTCACCCATACAGTACTCCCCATCCGGCGGGTCTATTGCCGGCGCCAACGGCCCAGTTGAATCCACCGTGTAGTTCCTTACCGTCTCCGCCCCCGGGTTACCGCACGTATCACACTCAATACACCGTAATTGACCATTAAATACCAACGCCGGGGCACCCGGGTCGGTGCAGTCCGGCGCACTACCATCGGTTGTGCAGCTCTCAACCCCACCCTCATCCGTGGTTACCGTTATCGACTCACCCACACAATACTCCCCATCTGCCGGGGCCACTGCCGGCGCTAACGGCGGCACCGTGTCCTCCGCAAAGTTGCTCGTTACCACAGCCGAAACATTATTGCTATCATCAGTGCAGGTTGCCTCAATTGTATGGGAACCATGAACTACCCCGGTAAAACCAGTATTGCAGGACTGCCAGTCCCCACTGTCCAGTCGCTCATTACAGGTCCCTTCCGCACAATCAATATCAGTAGCTACCGTGGAACTGCATACCGTGGTGCCATCCGCCGGGGAGGTAATCGTCGGTGCCCCCGGTGGGGTTACATCCGCAGGGGTACCCCCATCGTCGCCGCATCCAGCGAATACAATGACCACACTGAGTCCTAAAACCATAGCCAGAAACCAGCTTTTTAATTCCTTTACCTTCATTTTCTCTTTCTCCTTTCTTTTTTGTAATTGTTGATAAACTGAAAACTCACCAAAAATACAGGCAAACTATGGAAATTTACCACATCCCGCAGAACCTTGTCAAGCTTCTCTTTATGGAAAAAAATGGCTGGAGTTTCCTCAAAATTTTCTTCAAAGTTCCCCATACCTGTCTTCGTGCTACGCACTACGCACAGGCAGGCTGGATAGCCGGGGCTTTCGAGCCCCGGTATTTACATTGTAAAGCGGGTTTCCAACCCGCCTTTATGTCGGGCAAGATGCCCGACCTACATACGAATCTTCTTATTCCGCCTTAGACGGAATGGAAAGCCCCGCCTATCCACTGCTAAATTAAATGAATTTCCCGATCGTTATTCTCCTATCAGCTCTTCAGCATTAAGCTGCATCTGAATAAAATCCTCTTCGGTCAATCCTGCTCCCCGGGCTATCCTACTCGCCTCCTCCCGGGTTATTAGATCTGTTGCCGAGTGAGAATCGGTATTAAGCACCAACCTGGCTCCAAACTTTTTAGCCAGCGAAGCTACATGGCCATTAGTCAGGGAGTGTCCTTTTCGGGCAGAAATCTCCAGGCATACGGAATTCTTCCTTGCTAATTCCACATCCTCAACCAGGATTGATCCGGGATGAGCAAGGATGTCCACTTTAGCTTCAATCGCGGCCCGATTGGTGCCCGGAGGAACCGGCTCGACAATGGTTTCCCCGTGAACCAGGACTAATTCAGCCCCTAATTTCCTGGCCTCCCTGGTCAAGGAAGGAATTGACTCCAAAGGAATATGAGTCAACTCGATTCCGGGAATTGCCCGGATCTTCCAGTGCTTTTTAATCTCCTGGCAGGCCTTTACCACCCGGGGAACGATAAAATCTAAATTGGAAATATCGGCGTGATCGGTAAGGGCAATCGCGGTCAGCCCCTTAACCTCAGCCCGGCGTATTAGCTCCGAGGGGATAAGTTCTCCGTCACTGAAGATACTGTGCGTATGAAGGTCAATCATAAATAGATTTTAGCCCAAATTATTTGGTCTGCGGGGCTGGACTTCGACAAGCTCAGTCGAGCAAAAGCCCTGCCTATCCTGCTTATTTTCGGAGCAAAGCCCCCTCACCCCTACCCTCTCCCCACTGGGGGAGAGGGACTAATTAACCTTGACTCTACGACTCAATAGACTCAATAGACACTATAGACTCAACAGACACTATAGACTCAACAGACTCAACAGACTCAATAGACACTATAGACTCAACAGACTCAATAGACACTATAGACTCAACAGACTCAATAGACACTATAGACTCAACAGACTCAATAGACACTATAGACTCAACAGACACTATAGACTCAACAGACACTATAGACTCAACAGACCTATTCCCCCTGCTATTCCCTGAAGTAAAAGCAAGTTCACTCCCGCACCATCTTGAGGAGATCAGCAAGGATAGAGGAGATCGTCTCGGGATGCTTTCGGGAAAGATAAAAGATAAGAGATTCCCTTCTTACCCGGAAGGTCTTTTTGATCTGGTTAAGCTGAGTTTTAGTCATCCCATCATTGGTTAATAAGATATAGCACAGGGGTTTGTTTATTGTCTCCTGAAAATAAGCACTTACTTTCTGCAAGTCAGGAAGGCTTTTCTTCGAAGTCTTATCGAACAATAGAACCCCTCCCAGCATTCCGTGGGAGAAAGACGCCCACATAGGTTTACATCTGTCAGTAAGAGGCAGAGCAAAAACCCCCAACTCAACACTCTCACTCACAAGAATATCCCCCAGATTTCCGAGTTGATAGGCTTGAGCGCCCCGAGTCTTCGAGCGATAATCAGAAATTAGATCCCGATTAACGCTAAATCCGGGAATGGTGCTGCAGGCATTAACCAGAAACTTGGTATTCTCCGGGCTTGAGGAAAGAATAATTATCTTACCAAATTCCCTGGCAAGCTTTAGCCTCCTAACGGTAGAAAGCTCCTCTTTAATCCGCAAAACTATCTCCGGGGAAAGCAAGGCATTCTCTGCTACCTTTTTCTCTTTGCCTGCCCTCTTAAGCTCCTCGATAACCCCATTGTTAAGCAGGATTATAAGGGTTTGGTAAACCTCATAATCGGGGAAGGAGCAGTTATCAACTATGTCTTTCACCCTCGAATAATACTCCAGCAGGAGAAAGACCTCCTGGGTAATCGGACGCAGGTCTTTGGGGAGCTGAGACATATCTATTTTGAGCTTCAGCAGGGAATTGGCATCAGGAAACTTTTCCTTCAGCTTTCCCCACTCATCCAACTGGCGCATCCCTTCCATCAGCAGATTATCAGTGGGGCTCTTAATCCTAACCGGAGAGGCAGCACGTTGAGGAACAAATTCCAACTTTCCCTCTCCCCAAGAAAACAGCCGGAATAGGGCCTTCACCCCCTCTATTTTGTCAATGATAGCATTAATTATTTTCCCTTCCTTGAGATAGATAAAGGCTTTCTGCCCATCCCGGGAGATAGTTATTCTCCCATCCTTCTTATTCATGGATAAAATCTGGAGGAAATCCACCAGGGGAATCTGAGCCAGATCGCCCTCGATCTCCTTATCCACCCGGGTGACCTCCTGAACCCTTCTTAGCTTACGGAAGTGAGAGTCAACCATAGAGACCGCCTTTCCCAGGTCAAGTGGCTTCGAAAGCAATCGGTCCTGATAGCCATGAAGGCCCCGAGGCTCCACAGATTGAGAGAACATAAAGATTATCGGGATACTTTTGGTGCGGGGGTTGGCCCGGATGATCTGCGCCAATTTTCTGGTACCAATGATGGGAAGTGCCACACTTGCCATAATCAAATCCGGTTGTTCGGTTATAGCCTGCCCCAGGGCTTTTACTCCATCGAGGGCATTAAGGACTTTATAACCCTTGGCTCGGAGAGCATCCTTAAGTAACACAACCGAGACCTGATCGGAGTCAGCAATTAAGATTTTAGAACCTTCAATTTTATTCATAGAATTAGGCAGTGAACTTATTTTATTTTATAATTCCAAGGTCTGACAAAACTCCCATCTATCAAATCCAAATGACAAAATCCAAATACCAAATGAATGACAAATGATTAAATATTAAAAGGTTTCCCTTCTAAATCATATATTTATCATTTGAACTTTGGGCTTTGTTTGAACTTTGAGCTTTGGCATTTGACATTATATTTTCTTCCTCTGACAATAATAATTCTGTCGGTGAATTCTGTCTATCCACTATATTTCGTGAAGAGCCTAAACTTATAGCTGTTTTTTGAGCATATAATTATCCTGGAGTTTTGATACCAGTTTCTCCACCAGAGTGGAATCCCCGGTATGAAATCCAAGCAGCTTGCCCTGTTTACCTATCCGACAGATGAGGCCGTAGGCATAGTCTTCATTAAGATAAAGGATGAAGGTATGGCTCTGCATCCGCTCATCCGATAAAAAAATTGGGGTTATTGGGGGGATGTCCCAGCTTTTATCTCCCTTTCCTTTAGCTCCGGCGGACTGCCCGAGAATAAAGACCCTGGTAGCCGAAGACTCGATGATCTGATAATTTTCCAGAAAGCTCATTCTCGGATCTATCCTTTGAATCCCCAGGAACAAGATCCCTCTCATATCCGGGTTCTGAGCAATCTCCTGAAAGACGACCTTTTGGGTCTGGTTTATCAGGGAAGAGGTGAAAATATGATGTCGACTGAGTCCCTTAATATCTTCCGTGGCTTTATACCCCTCTTTGCCCAGAAGGAGGTCCACTACCTCCCAGAAGCTCTTCTCCTCCAGGTTTAATTTTCTATAGATACTGCTACGCTGCTCCTCCATCCTGTTGCCAATCTTAACTGTCAGGGAGTCGAAATCGGTGCCATCCCGGGGAAAGGCAGCCGAACCCATACTAATAAATAGCTCCTGCAGATCCTCTGAACCTTTCTGCAAGTCGCTAATGTACCTTCTGGGTTTCAGGACCTTATCTACCCTCCGGATTGTCATAAGGGCGCCAAAACAATCGGTTTCAGGCAGAAAGATATATATTTCCCTTTCACTGACCCGGGCAATGACGTCTGATTCCCGAAGAAGCTCATTTATAGCAAGGACAATTCTTTCCACTGCCTGAGCCAGAAGGGCCTGACCAAAATTTTGTTGGATCTCCTGGTAATTATCTATTTTCAATCCGATCAAGGAGAAAGTTCGATTGTAGCGTCGTGCCTTAAGGATTTCCTTTTCAATATAATCAGAAAGATATGCAAGATTATAACTTCCGGTAGCATTATCTTTAAATCCTTTCTTCCCTAACTCTTCCAGCCTCCGGGCATTTCTTATGGCGAGCCCGGAAAATTCTCCGATAGCCTTAACCGCCTTCAGCTCCCTTAGGCCGAACTTTTTCCCATCCGGCATCCCGGTGATCTTAACCAATCCCAGAAGATTTCCTTCTGACCTCAACGGTATATAAAGGCAGTCCTTAAGAATTTTTGGGTTAGGGCTCCCGAGCGGGAAACCTTCTGTTTTGGGATCTGAAGATTTAAAGCGGGGTATCTCATCCTCCAGTTTAATCAGCCCTCGGGCAGCACTGAGCACAAATTGATCAGGCTGTTCAATGTCCTTCAACCAGAGCACACCTCCCTGCCCCCCGGTTTCCTCAATAAAGGAGTCCAGAATGGTATCCGAGAGCTTATCAATCTCCGTAACTATTAGGATCTTTACCCCCTGCCTATGGATAGAAAGGGGGACATATCCTGCGCTTTCGGAATGCAATTTATTTGACTCCAATGATAACTATTCCTGCGACCCTGCTATTCCCTTCCGCCGTCGTCCCGATGTCCATCGGGACTATGGCGGACAGGGCTATTCCCTGAAGTAAAGGAAACATAAGCTAAAACCCCTAAAAATGCCCCAATGGTATCGGCCAGCAAATCGTAGATGCTCGCTTCTCGGAAGGGAACAAACTGCTGGTGAATCTCATCGCTCAGGCCGTAGGCGGCCGCGATAAAAACCGACATTATGCTCATAGACTCAAAGGATTGGGTAAAATGAGAGTTGTTGAAAGAGCGGATCAGAAGAAACCCCAGAACTGCGTATTCTATGATATGCAGCAGCTTATCCAGAAAAAGTATTTCAGGAACAACATCGGGCACCGGCCTTGAAGAAAACAGAAATATCAGCAGGGCATATAGAAATACGGGACTCCAGTAGACAAGGATAATGGAAGGGAGGTTTCCGGAGGTAGAGATTATGTTACATCTTATACTTTCCAAAATCCTCGGGAGAGAGTTTTTCCAATATCTCAGCCCATCTTTTTTTATTCTCTTCCTCACTAAGCCCTTCCTCCTTCGTTAGATCTACCTTCCTTGACTTAGCGATTACCTTTTTATCCACCAGGATGGGAGAATCGGTCCGCAAAGCCAGGGCAATAGCATCACTGGGCCGAGAGTCAACAACAATCTCCTGGGACCCGACCATAATATGGATAAGCGCATAGAAAGTATTATCTTTCAGATCATTGACCACGATCTTTACCACCTTTGCTTCCAGAGATTCCAGGATGTTGCGCATTAGATCATGGGTCATCGGGCGAGAGAGCTGGATCTTTTCCATTTCAGTGGCGATGGCAC
>SDBV01012665.1_pt1 | contig 10791 bp, 10 predicted proteins | sample 2277081 | NCBI WGS metagenome assembly SDBV01 (sample SAMN10402039, study PRJNA504765) | marine sediment metagenome | isolation source: marine sediment core GS10_PC15, 223 cmbsf | place: Arctic Ocean: Southern Knipovich Ridge | collected 2010
GGCCTACCCTTGCGGCCTGAGGGCGTCACAGCGCTCGCTGAGGCGAATCGGCTGGAGTTGGCAGGGTCAGCTGGGTCCCAGCTCAATGCGCGCCATGCGCGGCCTTGTAGGAGCTTGGCGGCGTCCTCCTCAGGGACCTCGAAGGGCTCGCCCTCGCCGTCAGCAATGAAGCCGCCGGCGCCGATGCGGTAGATGTTGCCGTTGACTGTGACGTTGGTGTTGCGCTTGTGGGGGAATACGTTTTCTAGCTGCATGGGGTTCGCTCCTGGTTGGTGAACCCCTCATGGCTACCACGAATATATTTCAGAGACGAGCTTTGAGATGAGCCCCGGGTTCTCCCGATGGCAATGAGCCAACATAGACTTGAAAAGTAAGCGTTCCACTTCTCGGTGATGCTTTGAGCAGAGGGTAATGAGATTTTCAAGGGCATCCTCACCGCCGACAGAGCGGGGTACTTTGTGATGGGCGTGAGTACCTTTTCCTCGGGATTGTCTTTCACAAGATGGGAATTGGCATGTGTAGGAGTCTCGTTTTCGAGCTTGCCGTTTCCAATACTTTCCGCGAGCATCGCCGCCCTTCCAAGCAGGGTTACCCTCCCCTTGGTTGTGAAATCTACTAGAGCACGATTTTGAACAAAACCATTTCGTTTTGAGATGGCATGGGAGAACCTGCATTTCCTTTTCACAGTATTTGCAATTTCTTTTTGTCGTTGAAACAGAACGTCCATTTCCGTGGATTTTAGTTCGGCACGCGCGTGAGCAAAATTCCTGGATGCGAATTTGGTAGTTACTTGTAGCTCGCCAAACAGAGCTACAGACGGGGCAGGTCTTATCTGTAGGGAACCACTTACGAGTTCGGGACATAATGGAAGCTCCTTTCGGATTGTTGCTTCCACTATGTCACCTCGTGCCTCGTTTTGTAAATCAAATTCTGTTAGGGAGCGCCAACAAAGTCAGTTTGGCGACCCACGTTGGTATACAAAACATTTTTGCCGGGAGTATAGAGCACCGGAGTTCCATATAAAAGTTGCATCCAACGGATTGAGGAATCAATTGTAGCCAACGGAATCTTCACCATGGGCGCGAGCTGCTTGAAGCTCAGGCTCTCCAGGTTTTGCTGGAAGAGGTACGCCGTAGTGGTAAAGGGCAGGCTGGCGTTGAGGTCAGTGATGACCTGAGCACCGGCGCCGTTGGTATTCGCGATGCGCTGGATGAGCCGCAACGCAGTCCCATCGGGCTGCGAGCGGAAAACCTCATACCAGTCGGGCAGCGGAGTGCCGGACGGTGTCACGCCAATGGTCACACCATCACCGGAGACAACGGCCACTGCGCCGCCGCCAGGTACGAGCGCCGGACCACGGCCGAAGCGATTGACTGGCTGCACCTGATACAGGTAGTCGCCAGCGTCGTCGGCTGTGAACTGGGACGCGCCATCAGGAGCTGCCGCCAAAGCGGTAGACTCGGTGAGAGACGCAGGACGTTTGGCCGCGTCGCCAATGGCTAGGGTAGGAGCCCCACCATCGTCGATGAAGGTGTCGGATTGGAAGCGCACATCGCCGGCGGGACTCGTGTACCCACCGATATCGAGGCCGACCATACCGCCACTGGTCTTTCCATCAGCAAAGAGGTTGTACCGTTCCTTCGGGAAGAAGGTCTTGACGAAGTCAGCCTTCACCTTGGGATTGAGATACAGGTCCGTCGGCGTACCGTAGTTGGGGGCATCCTGGATCGTCAGCGAACCGTCGATCAGGTTGTCCTCGGTCAGCGCCTTGCCTCGGAGGTCAATGATGTTTGTCGCCGGAGCGTCATCGAGCATCAACTTCTCGAAACCGTCGAACTGCAGCGTACTCAAGGAGCTGTCACCCTTGAAGAGCGCTCGCTCGATGATACGGAGCAAGTGCATCGTGCCCGACACGGTTTCTTGAGCGATGACGTTGCCGTGAGCTGGCTTCACCAGACTCATGACGTGGGTCACGCGCCGCACCGTACCGAGGTACTTGATCACGCTGAACTTACGTTCGTAGATCGAGTCGTCCTCTTCGGGGAGATCACCTTCGTCGATGAACCCGGCGTCCGGGTTACCACCGTACTGGGTGATCAGGTTGTACTCTTCGACCGTGTTGTAAGCCGCGATCTTGGGAATGTTCCGCCAGAAGCGGATGTGCTGCATCTTGTAGGTCGTGTTGCGGAGCGTGCGCTCCAACGACTCGACCCGCAGCGCAAAGCCATCACCGGCTGTAAACGACCCCGGGGGGTTCTGGTCCTGACCAGCAGTCAGGGCTTTGTTCAGGTCATCGATGTCTTCCTGCACCGTGTACCCAAAGCCCTCGACTCCGGCATAATCGCGCCAAGAAACCATGTTACGCATCAGAAACTCCTACGCCCGTTTTAGGGCCAAAACTCCAAAGGGTTGTTGCCTTCTAGGGTGATTGCCTTCTAGTGGGCGTTCGCTTGCCGAAACTTCACGATGTCTCCGAGCATGGCCTTCGACATGAGGCCAGTCTGCTCGTACTTGGCGGTCGCCTCGGTGATGTCCTCACCGCATGGAGCCTGGCCATTGCTGGACTTCTCCATCATGTCGACCATGCAATCCAAGGCCTCACCCTTGGACATCGCCTCGCCGGTGCCCGCCGCGGGATCACCGCCGAAGCTTTTGGCGAGCGCGCCTTGGTGCTCGGGAACCCGAACGCCCTGACTCTTGGGCCCGCGAGCTGGCTGCTCCTCGATGACACCGAGGCGATGGCTCATCGCCTTGATCAAGGTACCCTCTTGGTGGATGGCCTTAGCGAGCACGATGTTGAAGTCGTGCTGGCGGAGGTCACTCGACTCGATGCGGTCAGCAACCGCGGTCAGTGCCTTGACCAACTCGCCGTGCTGCTCATCGAGGTACTCGCTGACATCGAGGGACTTCTGAAGCGCCTCGTTGTCCCCGAAGCTCTTGGTGAGGCCTTCGGCGAAGGTGGGATCTTCGTCGGCCAGCTCATCGCCGCCGCCGAGCGCCTTGAACAGCTCATCGCGCTCCTCATTGCTGAGGTCGCCGGTCTGAGCTTTGACGAGCAAGGCCTCTTTGCGGCTGACTGGGTCATCTGACTTGATCAAAGTCTCCAGCTCGTCGAGCGTCTTGTTGAGGTCGTCCTCGCTGATCATCGACTTCTTACCGACCTCCTTGCTACCGCCGCGGTCACCCGTGCCGGGGTAGTCGGTGTTGTCGTCCGAGTGCGAGTGCGCGTGATCGTCGGCTTGGCCGGGCTTGTCCTCTTTGGTGTCGACGCCGGTGGGGGCCATCATCTTGTACATCTTGCCGTCGCCGGCCTTGTAGTAGGCGCCCTTGTCGTCCTCGTTGTACTTGCCACCGGCTTTGCCGTAACGCTTCATGCCCTTCGCATACTTCATGAGAATCTCCTGGTTAGGCCGCCAGTGGCGCCTTCTGTCGAGCCGCATCGATGATGCGGCCTGCTGTTGCCAAACTGATGTTTGGATACCGAGACTTCACCAAGGTGATGGCCTCCGCGTCCGAGAGTGATTTCTTCGCATCGCCGGGGCCAAACTTGGCCGCGAGTGCCTTGCGCTCCTCATCTTCCAGACTTTCCGGCGCAAGAACCTGACCCGCCGTTTCCCCTTGCTGGGGACCGACCGGTGCATTTTGGGGGGCCTCGGCTGTCGCCGTGCCCATACCCAGAGCCTTCCACAGCTCCTCGGGGTTCGAGGATGCCTCGACGGCTTCCAGGCTTTTGGCCAGGGTTTCGAGCCGCGAGTCGAGCTGCACAGGGCAATTGGTGATGGCGACGTTCTTGACCGACGCCTTCGCAATGATTTTGTTGTTGGGGCCTTCGCGCTTGTGGATGGCGCCCTCGACACTGAAACCCAAGCGGCGGTCGTCTCCAGACTTTGCTAGAGCTTGCGCTGTGTCCCACAGCTTCAAGCCGCGCTCGTTTTCGAGCATGTAGCCCTCAGCCCAATGGCCGTTGTTGGGGGCGAGCTTGCCGTCGGGCAGCTCTTCGCCCTTCTGGTAGTAGGCGAGCGAGTTTTTGTCGGGGTAGCCGACGATGGCCTCGGTGGCCTTGTCGTGATTGTCGTTGAACCAGCCGTGATTCAAGAAGGGGTCGAAGTCGAGGCCCTTCTGCAGGATGATCTCTTTTTGGCGGTCCTTCCCATCGGTGGTCATGAGACCGCCGAAACGTCGCTGCCGACCTGCGGGTGCGGATTTGTCCATCCACATCCCGATAGGGGCGTTGAACTCAAATGGGATACCGCGTGATGTCATCTGCCTTTTTTCCAATAAAAAAGGGCGAGATAGCTGGGGAATATCCCTCAACCAACTCGCCCCAACCGCACCTATCGTGCCTACGGGCTACCGCTACTCAAATCTGGAATTGAATGTCGCTGAAAGTCTGGAAGGTGTCAAGTCTTAGGAGACTTGATGGCGGCCATCAACCGGCTAACCAATTTGACCGCGCATGAGCGGCAAATGCCTTTTTCACCACAATGACCACAGTTGCGTATGGCCCAAATCACGGTGGTTTCAGCGTTAGTCAGGGGAAACCCCGTAGCCTGGATCTAGCCGCCGAATACATCTTGAAACCTGGATCGTCGTATCCGTCCTCGGAGACTTCCCTAACCTCTTCGTCGGTCAGCCGATACTCTTTGCAGGTGAGACACCACCATTCGCAAACAAGCGGGTGACGGTGTACCGGATTACCGCACCACCAGCACTTGGGTTGTGGCCAAACCAAAATCAGAAAACGTCCATCCCCCCGCAAACCCCCGCTTTATACGACTTGTACATCCAATCGCCTTGGCATTTGCGTTGACACCAAATCTCCACGGCCGGTTCGCCTGAGGTCATGTTGTAAGCGCAGCACTTGTCCTCACTGCCGGGGCTCCAGGTGCATACGCACAGCGTCATGTGCCTCAGGGAATTCGGAGGCGGGTAACACGACCACGGCTCTGGCGCGCATGCTAGAGGTGGCGGCGGCGGGGGGCACGACACGCAAAGGGATTTGCAGGAGCTGAGAACGAGCAGGAGAATAATGGCGATGCGCGTCATGACATTTTCGAGGTGCCAGGCGTTTCTCTCCCGGCACCCTCAGTCAATCGATGTAGCAGCCTTCGATGGATAGCGAACTTGCCTCGCCATCCTTCCAAAGCGTGCCGATGAAGATGTCCGTTGCTGTGATGGTCGTCGACAACTCATACGGAGCCGCCAACCCATTCAACGGAACTACGAACTTGACGCCGTCGAGCCAGAACTGCACATCGTCGTAAAAGACGCTCCAGGTTTCCGTATGAAGATCATCCGTGAAGGTCACTTGGTAGTTTCCGTTTCGCAGCTCGTACTGCACTGCCTCAACGGGGGCTTCAATGACCTCCGGGGCGGACTCCTCTTGTTCTGACCCGCAGGACAAAACATTCAATGCCAGCAAACAAATGATCAGGTATCGCATGGTCTCTCCTGCGTGATGTGTTTCATCAGGCTACTCTCGTACTTGGAAATTGCAACCGTCAAGATCGGTTGATGGTGTACTTTTCGCCTGCCAGTTGTAAACCGGGTTGGAGCTGTAGGGGAATCTCAACGTCGCGCTTGCACCAGTAGCACTTGGCGAGCGTCTTTTGGCCGTCGATGATGATGGGTCCACGGATGCGCACGCGCACGCGGTCGCCGGCCTTCTGCAGCAGGCTGTGTCCACATTTGCACCGCACTAGGCTTTCCAGGTTTCCACACGATAGACCTAACAGCTACGGCCTATATCGGCAAATTAGGAGGTCTTCTGCGCCATTGCACTATTGACCGAATAGGTTACGTTCTTGGTGGCTGCGCGAAAGAATATAGGAGTGCGCACCCCTGCTTGCTGATCTTTGATAGCGGCATCACTTTATTTGCACCAATTCATGTCCAACGTCCTCGTTATAGGCGACACCCAGCTTCCCTTTGAGCATGAGGATTACTTTGACTTCTGCGCCGAGGTGTACCGCAAGTTTAGGTGTAACAAGGTCGTACACATCGGTGACTGGTGGGACTTCCATGCCTTGAGCAACTATCCCACCCACACCGGCGCCATGTCGTACAACGCAGAGCGCGACAAAGCTATCAGGCGCTCCAAGCGTTGGTACAAGAAATATCCCGACGTTTCCATTTGCAAGGCTAACCACGACGAGCGCCCTGATAGACGAGCCGAGGCTGCTGGGCTCCCTGACTGGGCTCGTGCCCGGCGCAGCGATGTGTTTCAAAGCCCACCTGGATGGAAGTGGCGCGACACATTCATCATAGACAACGTCTACTACGAACACGGGCATCATCTGTTTCCTGGCCGGGGGCCTGGTTGGAAAACCGCCACCAAACTGGCCGTCGAGCGCCGCGGTGTCTCCACCGTGTTCGGGCACCTGCACACCGTCTGGGGTGTCGTTGGCTGCCGCAATAGAGCCGGGCGCTTGTTTGGCATGGCTACCGGTTGCGGCATCGATGAGCGCAAGTACGCCTTTTACTACAGCAAGAACGCCGACAACGTGCTGCATGGCTGCGCCGTTGTAACAGACGGCAACCCGCACGCCATCCAGATGCAACTCGATAGGCATTACCGATGGACGGGGAAGTTGTACGCCGACCGAGGCCTCACGGCTCAACCTGACGACCATTCAAAAACAGCTCGTACCAAAACTCCGTGCAGGAACACTCCGGCGAACACACCGCTACCTTGTGTCGTATGCTGCCCGTAAAGCGCACCCCGTCTAAGTGCGGTACCAGGGTGATGTCGTAGAACTGATCAAGCACTCCACACCTCTGGTGATTGGTGCTCTTAGAAAAGTAGATCTTGTCTCCCTCGCTCAGGCCTATGAATACTTCACCTGAGATGTCGAACTCGATCACGTACACATCGTATGCGACGGCGTCGGACTCGTGGGGGGTGTGAAACGCTTCCAGGTTCATCTCGAAATACCCGGTGTCATCCACCTTGGGGTTGGGCCAGTCGTCTCGGTCGTAATTGAAGTCGACCCCGTAGAAGCCGCCTAACAGTATGCCCGGCAAATCTGTCGAAGTCATGCAGGACGCCACAAAGGCAAGAGGCATGAGACACATAAGCAGGCGCGTTTCCTTGATCATATGGGTTGCTCCTTATTTAGAAGCACACCACGCGACTCTGACATTGGTCTTAGACCACGGTGTTACCCCAGTTAGGTGATTTCAAACATCGGTCGGCCGTACCCGCGGCCAGCTAAAGCCGCTTGCACATTCTTGGCAGTTTTTCCGGCCTTCCGGAGAAAAGACGGCGCCCGAGTCTGAGTACCGTCCCCCTCAATTCGAAAGGTGGACGTCCTTCGGCACAATCCCGATAGATTCTTTCGCCAAATAAACCCAGTGATGGCGCCATCTGAATGCTCCGTGCGCGATAGCTCAAAGAAATATTGGCTACCCCCACACTCATAGACATTGGACATTCCGGTCTGAGTGACACACGCCTTGTCCCAGGCATCCAAAATATTTGCAGCATCTGCTCGACATGACCAACCCATCACGTACCCTCCTGTTTGATGTCATCTACTGAAAACAGCGTGCCCGTGTAGTTGGGCTTGTCTCGGTCGCGGTCCAACACGACCCAGTACGCTACGATCTCACCCGTGCTCGACTGCCGAGGGCGGGACACGGTCCCGGTACCTTTTGGCGTTGTAACTCGATCACCAATCTGCATGATTAGGCTCCCTTCAGATTCAACGCGATAACTGTACCGGCATAATGCCGGTACGTCAACACTTATTTTCAGGGGGTGGTAAAGGGGGGTAGTAGTGGTACCCTACCCCAATGACCCGTATCGAAAGGCGCAGAGTAGCCGTAAAAAAGCTTCTCCGACTTAGGAAATCTGCCCAATTAGGGCCCAATGATCGACGCCGCCTCGCAAAACGCTTTGGCTGCCGTGAGACATCTATCGCTTACGATTGCCAGCAGCTAAGCCGCCCCAAAGACCTCGCAACACCTTTCACTACACCTAAAAGACGAAGAATAGTTCACCAAAGAGACTCAAACACTTGCCAGTATTGCGGTGGAGCAACCGATATACCCACTCAGAATTATATCGACCACATTATCCCCGTAGCTCACCCGTTTCATGGTGACCAACGATTTCATAACTTAGTGGTCGCCTGTTCCGTTTGTAACACCGTCAAAGGTCGTTACGGGAAAGTCTGGATACCACAAAATTTTGATGTCATTACCGGTGGGCAACCTGCTTACGCTCGGCGCGTGCTTGACCTCGTTTCTCTCCATAATGGGAGAGATTACCGATTGCGATTACCTGAATAAGTCAAAGCGGTACAGTCGCCTTTTGTAGCGGTATCGTGAACAGTTTGAGCAGCGACTTCTCTAAGTCCCCCCTGCGTGCCAGCACATCCATCAGGTTGTCCATGGTGGCGCTAATGGCTTTGCGCTCGGCTTCGCGCGGGTAGACGTCAATCTTGAAATTGCCAAGAGACCCGACAAATCCAGCTTTCGTCCCATCCACGAGGTAGCTGTTGCGGCGTCCATGGTCTTCGAGCTTGTCTTGGACGTGCGACTCAAACGCTCTGGCGAACATTTCCACGCGGCTACCCCAATAGTCCTTTCCGACCAAGTTTGAGCTGATGAGGTATTCGCTCGACTCAGGATCCATATTCTTGACGATGTTGTAGTACTTGCGGTCTCGATTGATCTCGGTCCGCATGATCTCAACTTGGATCTCCAAGCGCCGCATTTGTTTGGTCTCTTCCGGCGTTCGCACAGCTTCTGGCTTCTTGAGCGCCTCAACGTCCTTTTGCCGCTTCCCTATCCAATACCGCAGGTTGTCTTTGTGCTTACGCGCTGCGGCTCCTCGGCTGGCGCGGTCTACCGCTATGATCTGCTCCTTGTACCCTTTGATGTTGTTCTCGTAGATACCAATCTTCCGGTCGGCTTCCTCGCGCGTTCCAGGTTTTGCGGCGAGGGCTTTGTGCTCGCGCACCATCACGTTGCTTTTCGATACCAACAGATTGACACGATCATTCAATTGCCGTCGGTTCTCGGCGAATCGAACTCGGGCTTCTTTGGGGTCAGGTGACTTCTCCATGGCGTTGATGACGTTCTCAACCGCTTCCTTCACCTCAGCGGGCATCTTGCTGTGACCCTTATTCTCGGTCAGGTACAGCGGGCTTGAGATATTACTGCCCGACAGCAATACCGTCGCCATGACGTTGTCCATCGCGTGACCCCACTCATGGGCAAGAGAACCACCGCCTCGAAACTTCGTTATGTTGATGGCATGGCGTCCTGTTTCATAGTGCGCTGCCGCTTTGCCTCGCCCGCGTGCACCCATGGCAACCCCCAAGCGACCATTGAGGCTGAGTACCTTGGGGTCGACGCCAAGCACTTCGCTGAAGTCATGCATGGCCCCTTCGAGCGCTTTGACGTGGTATTCTCGGTCGGCCTGAGTCATGTAGCCTTCTTGCCCGAAATCGATTTCCTTGAGGTTGAACGTCTTTTTGGTGCGCTTCTCGTTAGCGTTTTTGACCGGTACGTTGGCACCTTTACGCTCAACCTCACCCGCTACGTCCTTCGCCGTTGACCAACCCCTTGACGTCGCGGTGAGCCCCATTTGCTTGCGGATGGTGGCCTTCTCCTTTTCCTTGGCGACTTTGCCCATCTTGTCGACGATGCCGCGCGTCGCCAAGTAGCTCCAACCATCCTCATGGCTATCGGCACGGTCTGCTTCTCTACGTGCCGAGATCCAGCCTTTGCCCTTTCTGCTGATGAAGTCGACGAAACGCTTACCGAGTGTGTCATACGGCCGCAACGGAAGCTCGTTGAGGACATAGCTGTAGCTCGCGTAGGAGTACGTCAGCTCGTACTTCTTGTCGGGGTTGTCCTCTTGGGTTTGGGCCATCGCTTGGTTCGCTTCTGCCCGGTCTTTGAACGACTCGATGGGCTTGCGTCGCAGGTGTCGTCCCCGCTTGTCGTACATCTCCTCAAGGAGGCCTCTGAAGTCCTCTGCCGTTTTCGCTTGCTTGAGCGAGCCCATGACCTCACGGGCTTCCTCGACGTAGGCAGCGCGACCCTCCTTGGTATTGGGCGGCTTGGCGGCAATCGACGTTACCAACGCCAGGCTCAAATGCGCGGCCCCCGGTGTCTGCCCGAGGGCTTGCAGCGTTTCCAGATTATGGGGCTCTACAACTCGGGTCTTGGTCACAAGATATTTGGCGTCCTCGTAGGTCAGTCCTTCGAGGTCCGCTGCCGACTCAATGCGCTTCTCCGCTAGGTCTTTGCGTGACCCCCAGATGTGCTCACCGGTCTGTTTTATTTTGCGGGGGACTTTACTGGGCTTCGCCTTCACCTTCGCTTTGGTCTTCTTGGGCTGGAGTGTCGTCGGCTTGGGTCGCTTCTCGCTGTCGGCCACTTTCCAGGTTTTCTGGCTGTATTTGAGGCCGAGCTTCCTCAGTGCGTTCTGACGGGTTTTCTTGGCTCGTGGGGTGTCTGCGCCATCGACGAAGGTTTGCGCGGCTTCCTGGGCCAGCGGTGAGCCCTCACGCACCATGTCATAGACAGTCTTGGCCGTGAGCCTATCTGGCATGCGGTCCCACCCAGGCTCTGACTCAGCGGGAGGCTCCTCGGGGTCGATCACCTCAACGGGCTTGGGTACCTCAGGCTCAGGCTTTCCAGGTTTTGTTTCAAGCACGAACATTAACTGCTCAGGTGGTTTAACGGCTGACTGTACCTTGAGTGCTGATTGAGCCTGCCCTACCGCGCGACCCCAGCGAACGAGTGCTATGGGCGTTGGCTCACCGGCTTCAACGA
>SDBV01012666.1_pt1 | contig 10790 bp, 14 predicted proteins | sample 2277081 | NCBI WGS metagenome assembly SDBV01 (sample SAMN10402039, study PRJNA504765) | marine sediment metagenome | isolation source: marine sediment core GS10_PC15, 223 cmbsf | place: Arctic Ocean: Southern Knipovich Ridge | collected 2010
AAAAGTAGACGAAAGGTTTTGCGTGTTTGAGTAAAAAGTCCTCAGATCGTGCTATCAAGTGCCCTTGTGGCCAAAATATGCGAAGTGCTTCGACAAGGTTGTATTTTAGATTTTCTCAGTAAACCCGTGTCAAGTCTTTTTTTACTACTTTTTGCTTTTTTCACTGAATAGTTACTTTTCTACAAGATATAATCAGAAGTCGGTTAAAGGTAAAAAATCTGGGAGAAAAGGCGGTTACGCTTTATCAAAACCAGATCTCTTATTTTATAAAAAAGGGTTATAAATTTTCAACGATAAAAAGCTATGTTTCAGAGTTAGGGTTTGGCTTGTGAAAATAGTCATTTTAGCGATGGATGATCCACTGCATACAAACGGGTTTATCAGACAGATTATTGATGCAAGACATAATGATGTTGCCGGCTTTGTTTATGTTACCAAAGGCAATAGGATGACAATCGGAAAGGAGAAATCAAAAGCAGCTTATCTTTTTTCTTTATTGTTGATAATGGGTCTATTCCATTTTTTATCAAATTCACTCATAACGATTTTTCATAAGATCAGGATAAAACTATCAAGGACATTTTCATTTGTTTCCAGCCCATTAGTAATTGATTATGCCAGGGGAAAAAACATCAAATCATTTGAAATAGAAAACCCTAATAGCCAGAAGTTCATCAATAAGCTCAGGAAACTGAACCCTGATATTATTGTCAATCAATGCCAGAGCATCATAAAAAGAGAATTGCTTCAAGTTCCTAAAATTGGGGTGATAAACAGACACAATGCGCTTTTGCCAAAAAATCGAGGTCGTTTGACCCCGTTCTGGGTCCTTTATAATGAAGAAAAGAAAACAGGTGTTTCGATACACTTTGTTGAAGAAGGAATTGATTCAGGAGATATCATTGTGCAGAAAAAGTATAATATCGATAGTAAAGATACCTTTAGTTCATTGGTGAAAAAAAATTATAATATCGCGCCAAGGGCTATGTTAAAAGCACTGGACAAACTGGAGAAAGGGGAGAAAAATTTTATTCCCAACGATAATGAATTGGCCACGTATAATACGACGCCTGATTTCAAACATGCCATAGAATTTAGAAAGAAAAGAATATGTCGGTGGTTTAATGTACATTTCGGTTTTGGGTACTCGACTTCGTAAGATTATGCTGAATGTTCATCCGCAGAGGTGGACAGGTGATTATGTGCCGTGGGTGAGGGAGCTGGTGGGGCAGAATTTTAAAAACATTGTAAAAAAATGGATGATTAAATTTAGGAATTGAATTAGCCACAGACCCACACGGACTCACACAGACGTTTCCTCCTGCGGACCCCGCAGAAGGAAAGGGTATAAAAAAGGTTATATAGAATGAAAAGGAAACCGGCGAAGGAGACAAAGGAGTCACCCATAGGGTTTAGTCGGTTTCAAAAATTGAACGATCCAATCTTGACTGTCGAATGATTGACATTAAAGTGCCCGTGTGCGTATTTGTTTATGATTAGGGACCGGAATTGTTATTGTGGAGTCTTCAGTTTTTATCTGCATAATTATATGGCTGCCACGTTGCCGGATTTCTTCGTAACCATGTTGCGCTAATATCCGGCAAACTTCTCGGCCTGAGAAAATTCGCAATTTAGCCAATTGCAACCGCCAGTCGGGTTATAAAAACTTCATTGTGAAGCCTTTCTTTTATTTCGAATTCAGATGCATGTTTAAAAAATAATTCCAATGCTTCAGCCAGGTTCTGGCGTGCTTCCTCAACCGTTTCGCCCTGACTGGCGATATCAAGCTCAGGGCAAAGGGATACATAGCCATCACCTTCACGCTCAATAATTGCTGTAAAATCTCTGCTCGTTTTCATCAAGGTCACCTTATTTTCCTTTTTAAATACTTTTTGCACTCTAAATCTTATTTAAAATTACGATATTCGATCTTTTCCGATAAATATATATTTAGCCCATTGAATGATCAAGGTAATATTATAAATCGGGTTTTAAATAGCATTCCTTATATCGCCCAAGATTGCCTTTCAAAAAATGATCCTTTAGCTTTTTGTCCAACGCAATGCCGTTTAAGAGCTTCGAAACGACATCTATATAGATCGCTTCATCACTATCTTTTAGATGAAGTTTCTTGAAAGATTTTTTGAAATTCTTTGTTCTTGCCAGACCAAATTTCATGATTTCAAATCGGTCATCATATCTTCAACGCCATCATATCTAACTAAATCATTAATGTCAGCCTCTCTCATAGCTTCTCGCAATCTTTCTGACGGTACTTTTACTGGAAAAGGTAATCCGCCCTCAATTCTTACACGGTTCAGAAAAATATTAATGGCGTCCGTTACTGTTAAATTGTACTCTTTAAAAATAATTTTGGCCGCATTCCAAGCTTTTGGGTCAACCTTAATTGATGTCTGCCTTCTTGTGCTCATAACCTCCTCCTTTGGAATTCGTTCTTTTAATAAAATACTTCAAAAGAAGTTCGTTGTCAACTGAATCTTACCACCCATTCGCTTTGCTCATTCGAGGCACGGAGGACACTGAGAAATAATCATTTTTTCAGGGCAGGAGATTATGCCCTGGAAAAAGCTTCCATCCAGCGATGCTGGAGATTAAAGCGGTGTTATTTGTCCACGGGACATTTGGTTTTATCCAATCGCCGTCGCCCGATTGGAAAAAAACTCTCCTCTGTGATCTCCGTGTCTCTGTGGTGAAGAAAAGATTTTGACTCAAAAATAAAGAATTAAAAAGGTGTTTTCCAAAATATTATTTTTCATTTGGTTGTTCGCCATCACGTTCATCTCGCTGGTCGATTACTCTTCCATCGGCGCAATAACCCTGACAAAGGGCATGGGTTCAGGGTTTTGGCTGCATATTGCGGGGTATTTTATCGCAGGGGTGCTGTTCTTTTTGGCCTTTGGCAGAACCCGGAAAAAGTGGATGCTGATCGCGCTGATCGCCCTGTTTTTACTGGGGGTGTTGTTTGAGGTGTTACAGATTTCGATCCCTAAAAGAACGTTTAACCCAAATGATATCGTTGCTAATGGTCTTGGCTTGGCGGCGTTTTATGTCTGGTACAGGTTTAGAGCATATTTAGCCACAGACACACACAGACAGACACAGACGAAGTAATCATATTTCACCGCCCACTCGCTTTGCTCATTCGAGACACAGAGATCACAGAGAGACTAATTTTCCTTCAATCGGGAGAAGACGATTGAAGAAAAGACTCATTCCTGCGGAATAATCTACAAATAAAGTTTAGGCGACCAGAGAATAATTTAGCCGCAGACCCACACAGACACACGCAGACGGAAAAAAAATCTCACCGCAAAGGCGCGAAGAACGCAAAGAAATAATCATTTTTTCAGGGCAGGAGATTATGCCCTGGGAAAAGCTTCCATCCAGCGATGCTGGAGGTAAAAGCGGTGTAGGACATGCTGCTTTCTCGGATCATCCGTCCTGATCATAGAAAAAGAAAACCCTTAGCGTCCTTCGCGCCTTTGCGGTTCAAAACCCTCTGTGTCTCGAGCAACGCCCCGCATAGCGGGACAGGCGCGCGGTGAATAATAAACAATGATTGCGCTGAAAGCGCCACCTCAACTTTAGCTCACTTTAGTCACTTTTAACTTTAGGCACTTTTTCCCCTTGATCTAAACCTATGGAAACTCGAAAACACACCCGTTTGCTGGCCCAGGACGACTCCTTTGCCGAACTGAAAGGCGAGGGGACCCGGGTTGGCAAGATTTCCGACATCAGTTCCGGTGGGCTGTCTTTTAGCTACCTGCCTGAAAAAAATGAGGTGGACGGGTTTAAACATGTGGATATCCATCTTAGGGAAAACGGGTTTCGTCTGTCTGATGTGCCGTGCACCATTGTTTACGACGAAAAGGATGCTTCAAACGGATCATCCAATGGAGATACCTATCGACGGTGCGGTGTACGGTTTGGGGAGATGGCGGATGATCACAAAAACAAGCTCAACTATTTCTTAAGTCATTTTACCATTGGGATGGAAAAGGGCCGGAAGCTCAAGACTCGGATAAAGACTATTTTCAGAAGCGCCCGGCAGTATGTGGTGCCCCTGTTCATCGATTTTCTGCTTCTCACATTCTCGCTGCTTATCGTACAGGTAGCCAAACGGCAAACCATCGATCTGTCAATCCTCTATCTCAAGCTGTTTGCCGTGTTATATCTGTTCTGGCTGGTGGTCTCTTTGGTGATGGAGAAGTATCGAAAGATCTTTCAAAAAACATTTTCCGAATCGATTGCGGTAATCTTTAAATACAATATCGCCATGGTCTATTTGGTCTCTTTTTCGGTGGTGCTGTGGTCGCCGCTGGCAAAGGTATCCCGGATGCAGACCTTTGGCGCGTGCGCGGTCTTTTTATTGCTGGAAATGGCTGCATTTTCCTTGTACCACCTTTTTCACCAGCACCGCATCAACGGACACCATGCGCCTGAAAAGAAGGCAGCGCCCGCTTCCCGCAACCTGTCTTATCCGTTGATGGTGATCGATGGTGCGCTGGTGTTTGTCTCCTTTATGGTTATGAACTATATCAAGAGGGGCAGCTTTTCCCTGCCGCCTAAGTACGATCAGGTTATTTTACTGCTTTATGCCGTCTGGATGGCCAGCTCACTGATGGCTAAAAAATTCAACACCAGCGGTTTTAAAACATCTTACACGGCAGCAATCAGCCACAGCGTCAAGGCGGCTATTTTTATGGGGGCTGGTCTGGGCGTGATCATTTTCGCCTTGCGGCTGTTTTACTATTCCCGGATTCAACTGTTCGGCACACCGGCTGTTTTGGTCGGCTTTGAGCTGATTCTTTTTTATTTATACTATCTTTACAGCACCCGCGGCAGACTTGGCAGCGACATTGAAACCGCTGCAGAGGTCAAAGAGATCATCAACCTGAACGGCTTCAGCCGGGATCTGCCCGAGGCGCGTCGCGATTGCACTGTTTCCGAACCGGTAGAAACAAAGCTCAACCACGCACTGGAATTTTTTGACCCCAAGCTGTTTGCATTTATCAAAAACAGTATCGATCTGAAACAGATCGACCGGTGCGATACGGCCCTTTTGAGCACCGACGAGATCGCCGAGATCGAGGCCCTTGACCCCATCGGGCACCGATTGTTGGTCAACCTTCACAAGACCAACGATGTGCGATGGTTCAACCGGTATTTTCTCCAAATATACCGAAAGCTGGAGACCCACGGCTATTTTGTGGGCAAGGTCCATACCATCGATACCCATAAAAAAGATTATGATGAAAAATACCCGAAATATGTGGCCGGGCTGTTCTATGGTATCAATTTCATCTGGTGCCGGGTCTTCCCCAAGCTGCCCTATATCCAAAAACTCTATTTTGCGCTGACAAAGGGGAGAAACCGGATCGTGTCAAAGGCGGAGATTTATGGCCGGCTCTATTTTTCCGGGTTTACGGTGAAAGCCGACATGGAAATCGGAAACCGGCTCTTTTTTATCGCCCAAAAGGTGAAGATGCCGTCTTTTAACACCAACCCCACCTTCGGGCCGATTGTCCGGTTAAAACGGATCGGTTTTCAGCGAAAAATAATTACCGTGTACAAGTTCAGGACCATGTACCCTTACTCCGAGTTTCTGCAGGAGTATATCTTTGAAAGGAACAATCTGCAGGTTGGCGGTAAATTCAAAGACGACTTTAGGGTCACCGACTGGGGTAGATTCATGCGCGCCACCTGGTTGGACGAACTCCCCATGATCTACAACTGGCTCAAAGGGGATCTCAAGTTTTTTGGAATCCGGCCCTTGAGCCGCCAGTACCTGGGGCTTTATACGGATGAGCTTCGGGAATTGAGAATCCGCGTCATACCCGGGCTGATCCCGCCCTTTTACGCGGATCTTCCCAAGACGCTTTCAGAGATCATCGAGTCTGAATTGCGGTACATCAAGGCGTATTTGAAGGCGCCGATGAGGACCCAGTTCAGTTATCTGTGGCAGTCGTCGGTTAATATTATTTTTAAGGGGGAGAGGAGCGGGTGAAGGGCAGGTTTCGGGCAGAGCCTTCGGCCGTTTAAGGTTAGAGGTTGGAGGAGCGCTTCGCTTTAGGCAATAAAAGACAGGCACGCGGCGTACGGCGCAAGGCGATAAAAGATAGGCGCACGGCGCACGGCACAAGGCATACGGTGATAAAATCGATGTAAGACAATAAAAGATAGGCGCAAGGCGTACGGCACAAGGCAATAAAATAGATTTTACTAACACTAACACTAAAAACTAACACTGCTCTTTTCAGGTGCCAGGTTCCGGGTTTCAGGTGTCAGGGGAAAGGGCAGGTTTCAGGGATAGGGATTGTAGATTTCAGATTGAAGAACAAATGACAGAAGTCAGAATAGGGATGAACATCGAATACGGGAGACAAAAGAAAAGGGGATTTTATAGATCAGAACCAATCCTCTATTTGAAGGCCTCCGATCCGTTTAAATTCCTTAATATTGTGTGTCACGAGGGTGCCGTTTACGGCGCACGCGGTGGCGGCAATTAATATATCGTACGGGCCGATCGGTTGGCCTTGTGCTTCGAGGCTGGCTCTGATGTCGGCGGCATGGCGCGCCTCGTTGAGACCGAACGGAAGGACTTGAACCACATCAATCAATTGCGTGAGCTGCATTGTTCTTCTTTCCGGCGATACCGACTTGGCAATCCCGACCTGAAGTTCGAACACAACGATTGCCGGGAGCCCGATGTCTCTGGGTGGCACGGACATTAGCTGTTGGGCGACACGGCCCATACCCTTGAAAAAATAGATCAGGGTGTTGGTGTCTAAGACAAACCTCACAATAATTCCCGAGGATAATCATTTCCGGCCTCTTTTCGGATTGTTTCAGCCAGAGGCAGATTCTTCCAGGCGCCGGCCAACCGGGCCACACTTTCGGGCCATGATGTCATTGTTTTTTCGCGGATCAAATCCGCTATCCACCTGCTTTTGGACACCTTGGCGTTCTCGATCACAGCTTTGAGTTTTTTTTCGGTTTGCGAATCCAGATAAATGGTCACCTGTCCCATATTGCACCTCATAGTTTCAATCACATCAATATAACAATTATAATTTAACATATATTTTCCCGGTGTCAACTCAAAATCGCCAATCCAAAGCCACCTGGTACCTGGCACCTGTCGAAAATCCCGCCCCAAGCGGTGAACCTGTTCTTTTCACTCCTCACTTTTCACTATCTATTATCACTAACGTGGAGTCGGATCATGGTCAATAAAATCACTTTAATTGTGGCGCTCATGTCGCTGTTTCTCCTAACACCGAGCCAGGCCCAGGAATACCGGGTGGGGAAGGGGGATGTGCTGAAAATCAGCGTGTATGACAACCCGGATCTTGAAAAGACCGTTAGGGTGTCCGGAGAAGGTATCATTGTGCTTCCGCTGATTGGTGAGGTGGGGGTGGGGGGAATATCCGTCTCAATGGTGGCCAGGCGAATCACCGATCTTTTAGCGGACGGATACTTGATAAGCCCCCATGTGAGTGTTTTTGTTGAAGAGTTTAGAAGCAAAAAAGCGATCATATTGGGGGAAGTCAACAAGCCGGGGCTGTATGAGATCAGCGGGGATATCACATTTCTGGAGATGATTTCAAAAGCCCAGGGGTTCACCAGAACCGCCGGGAACCGGGCGGTCATCAAACGGAGAATCAAACCCGGACAAAAGACACCGGAGATCATCCGGATCGATTTAAAGGATTTTGTGGAACGGGGGGATACATCGGTCAATGTGGCAGTAGAGGACGGTGACAGTATTTATATCAAAAAGGCTCGACTCTATTATGTGAGCGGTGAGGTCAAAAATCCCGATGCCTACAAGTGGGAACACACCATGACCATTATCAAGGCCATCACCTATGCCAGCGGATTTACAGCCAAGGCATCACCCAAAAACGTCAAGATCATTCGAAAAATAAACGGTGAGGAGAAGGTCCTGCGGCGTGCGAAGATGGATGAGCCGGTGCTGCCCGATGATGTGATTGTGGTGCCGGAGTCTTTTTTTTGAGGGCAGGTGGCGGGGGAAAAAAGTGCCTAAAGTTAAAAGTGACTTAAGTGCCTACTTGTCCCGTATCAAGCGGGGAAGTTAAGGATGCGCTTTCAGCGCCGACAATTTTTATTGTATACCACCCATTCGCTTTGCTCATTCGAGACACAGAGATTGCAGAGAAATTAATTATTTTTTCAGGGCAGGAGATTATGACCTGAAAAAGGTTCTATCCAGCGATGCTGGAGGTAAAAGCGGTTTTATTTGTCCACGGGATATGTGGTTTTTATCCAATCGCCGTCTCCCGATTGGATAAAAGAAGTCCCTCTCTGTGGCTCTGTGGTGAAAAACAAAAATAGCGGGGTGCCCCCGCATTAATCGGGATCTTCGACAGGCATAGGGAAAAGAAGGCCGATACGTTCTGTCGCCTCTCTTCTTAGCGAAGCGGTCTTCTTTCTTCCATCGGTCTTTTGTTTAGCAACTGAGTTTACCACCCATTCGCTTTGCTTATTCGAGACATAGAGAAAATAGTCATTTTGATCAGGGCAGGGATGAAGAACAGTATTAGTTGTTAGTATTAGTGTTAGGTTGAGAATTGGGTGAAGCAGGTTTCAGGGAAAAGAGCAGGTGCCAGATTTCGGGTTTCAGGATGAAGAAGTAAAAAGTAAGAAGACGGAAGTTAGGAAAAACAGGATTATGGATTAAATTACTGGATTATGGGTTAAGGAATAATCCTTACTCCTTAATCCCGCTTCTTCCTAATCCTTCTTTGGTAGTTATTTCTAACACTAACACTAAAAACTGACACTGTTTTTTTCAGGTTTCAGTTACAGCGTTTCTCTAAATGCGTTTAGTTTTTCAAAATCCTTGTCAAATGAAACAACGACTAGGTCAGGGGTGGAAAAGGCGGCCAGAATACAGTCAACGATGTCCACGTTGGTATCTTGGTAAATGAAAAGCGATTTCAGGATAGCGGATTTGTCAGGATTGACGATGCCCTTGAAATTCAAAATGCGACTTAATTTGTCGATGATCTCTTTTTTGGGCACCTGGTAAAATTTTTCCAGAACATAAATACATTCGACGATCACGACAGCCGGTATTTTTGCCTTTTTCGTTTTTTTGGAAATCGCTTCCATAAAAACGAGGGCTTTCGGGCTGAAACGGCTGTGATCATCCAACAGGTACCGAAGGATCACGTTGGTATCAATCAGGTAGACCTTCCCGGGAGGCTTCATTGGCAATTGTCCTTTTAATATCGGTTCTTATGGTACGCAGCGGGACATATTTTTTAGCATATTTTTTTAGACTTCCTGCCATCTGGTGAACTTGCCCAGAGGGAACCCCTTTGAGCTTGACCTCTCCATCTTCGATCAGAAACAATATACCACCCTCTTTTTCGATCATTAATTTTTCTCTGATCAGTTTTGGAATCGTTACCTGGCCTTTTCTGGATAGTTTGGCATACATAATAATTATTCCCCGTTTTTTATATAAACCTTACTTTTAAATATATCTTTACATTATCTGTTTGTCAAAAATTATTTTATTTCAGCACCAAAATAAGTAAAAAGTAAGAAGACGGAAGTTAGGAAAAACAGGATTATGGATTAAATTACTGAATTATGGGTTAAGGAATAATCCTTACTCCTTAATCCCGCTTCTCTCTAATCCTTTTTTGGTAGTTATTTCTAACACTAACACTAACACTAACAACTAACACTAACAACTAATCCAAACACGGCCTAGCTATGGAAGAAAAAGAAATTTATCTGGAAAAAGAGATTCATCTCAGGGACTATTTTCGGATTCTTCGGAAACGGAAATACACGGTCTACACCTTTTTTATCATCACGGTTGTCATGGTGGTGCTTCACACCTACACAGTGACGCCCCTTTACCATACCACTGCCAAGCTTTTGATCGAAAAAGGGGAGCAGAACGTCCTGCTGACCAGCTACGGATATGTGCAGTACGACCCGGAGTTTTTGGAGACCCAGATTCAGATTATCCGAAGCACGCCGGTAGCCAAAAAAGTGGTGAACATGTTGAACCTGGTGGAGACCTATGACTCCTTTTTTAAGGAACTGGAGGGGCGAATCACCTTCAACTCCCTGGTGGCATCGGCCAAGGGCTGGGGCAAGAACCTGTTTGGCACTGTTATAAAACTGACCGGAATTGTGGCAGCGGATCCCGGGCCTGGAAACGATGAGATTGAATCCGACCCGATACCTATAGATGAGCTCATCGCCATGTCCATCAGCAGTGGCATTACCATTGAACCGGTGGCGGAAAGCAAGATATTGGACATCGGTTTCACATCGACCAATCCGGTGTTGGCTCGCATGGTTGTCAATTCCGTTGCCAAGGCCTATATCGAAAAGACCCTGGAGATGAAAATGGAATCCTCCGGGTACACGATCAAATGGATGACCCAGAAGGTGGATGAAGAGCGGAGCCGGCTCAGACAGTCTGAAATGGCTTTGCAACAGTACATGAAGGCCCAGGATATCGTTGCCACGGAAAGCCGCCTGGCCATGACGCCCCAGAAGATGAACGAGCTCAACAGCCAGCTAACCCTAGCTGAAACCCAACGAAAGGCGTTGGAGAGTACCAGAATAAAGTCAAGTCAAAAAATTCCATCTTATTAAGGCAACACTTCTCCTGTCCCGATCCAGGTCGGTTTTGAAAAAATTTTAATGAACCCGTCTCAGCCATCACAGTTTCAGATTTTCAAAGTTCAGCATAACAGGTGGTAACCCCTGCCCAC
>SDBV01012667.1_pt1 | contig 10789 bp, 4 predicted proteins | sample 2277081 | NCBI WGS metagenome assembly SDBV01 (sample SAMN10402039, study PRJNA504765) | marine sediment metagenome | isolation source: marine sediment core GS10_PC15, 223 cmbsf | place: Arctic Ocean: Southern Knipovich Ridge | collected 2010
AGTCGCCGAATGCGAGAAGCGACTGACGCGAAACGAGCTTGCACGCCTATACCACTGGAAACAGCGTAACCGCTTCCCTCCATTGAACATAAACAAAAGACAGATCTAAAACAGTCGAACTAATCAGATCTTCCATTGCCAACACACACTTTGCTGCATAGTCTGGGTTATTCCCACACGCTTCCAGAATTCCGTGTGCGAAATAAACTGCTTCTGATGCCTGTTGAAACCCATCGCAACGAGAAACAAACTCGGACACGTCACGTAACACGCTTGAATCACTACACATGATACTCCCTTTCACGAATACTTATTCGCCGTTTCATCTTCCGCTGAAAACACAGCTTCCCAATCGATGCTTGGCTCAGCGTCGTCAGCAGGTAAATCAAACACACGCCCATCCACGTGTTGGCATTTGCGATTCACCAAGATTTCATACAGCGTTGCGATATGCCCCCCCCATTCACCGGGGCAATTTCGCATTTCCTTCAATTTCACATTGATGTGCTCGAAGACCGTTTCCAAATCGTAGTATGTCCGTATTCCATTCAACGCCATTCTAAGTTCGGCGCTGGGGTTATCGCCAACATACCATTCCTTGTTGTCCGCAAGTTTACAATGCAACACAACAACTCTCTTTGCAGCTTCCGTCACATCAGAAGCCCGAATCAAAATCTTCATAAGACTAACTCCCTACATCTGTTGGCGAACAATCGGTTAAATCAATCCACCCAACGCTGTCCACCACTTCCGATGGTTTGGATTGTTGTTTGTTTTTCATTTCAAGAATAACCGCCATCCCAAGGCGGGTCTGCTTTAATACGGTTGAACGGTGGCGGGTCGTCTTGCACCACTCGCAGCAACCCTTCCACCTTTTTTACGCTAAACGCTTTCACGCCCTTGAACCCGGCGTTAAGGGTTTCTGCGACAAGACTTCTTACGAATTGCTCGTCAGATGCGATTTCCAGCACATCCTTACCAGAAGCTTGTGCGCCCAGTTCCGCCATTGGTAAAACATCGCACAAGAACACCTTGTCTTCCGACAAGTTTGTCCACTTCACCGTCACCACCCAGGGACACTTCACATCCGGCATGTTTCTTCTCCCTTAATCTGCGGACAGTCATTCAAACCAATCCAACGGCGTCCGCTTCTTCCGCTGATTTGGATTACTTCTTCCCCAAGAAAACAAAAAACCCGTCAATCTACCTTGCGCGCAAAACACGCATATAAGGTTAATTGACGGGTCTCTTACAATGGTTTGGACACCCGCCCGGCTTACGCCGGATATATAAGTTGGTCTAACCCACCGCTCCCAATCTTGGAACGGTCTGTATTATTTCTGGAGAATTTACAAATTTCGAAAGAACAACCGCTGTCACACTTGTGGCGACACCCGTATTATACTGCGATTCCGGCGCTTGTAAAGTTGGAAGTGTCCAAATTCGTGAAGTGCCGCTGTCACCATTCTGGCGACACCCACATTATACTGCGATTCTCACGTTTGTAAAGTGGGAATCCAAATTCGTGGAGTGCCGCTGTCACACTTGTGGCGACATCCACATTATACTGCGATTCTGTCGTTTGTAAAGTTGGGAATCCAAATTTTGCCGTGGCGTCTATCGTCCCATCATATCCCATCAGTTGCCCGTCTAAAGCCCTGCAATACCAATGGTCAAATATCACAACCCTGATCGCCAGTCAATACTCGGAGACTATCCAAGCCGGTGGGTCGGATGGCACACTCATTCAACAACCCCCGTGAGACTTCGCAAATACCCGCCGAATCTCGTCCTTCCCCAACTCACGCTTGGCGATCAAAGATTCGGCAAGTGCTGTTAGCAGCACGCCGTTCCTTTTCAGGATCTTCCGAGCTTTCGCTTCTGCCGCTCGGATCTCCGTAAGTGAGTAGTCGCCTTCCCAAACGAACATCTCGTCGCTCATCCATCCGGGCTCTTCGTCATCGTGCAAACGGGCGAGACTCTCACTCACCAGTCGATTCTCGTAGCCAAGTACTCGGGTTCCTGCCTGTCCCGCCACTGCGATCACCAAATACCGTTCCGGGTCACGCTGTAATGCTGCATTGGAACAGAACTCGACGTTTCCCGATGTCCCTGTTGAGGTCTTACCCACTGTCACTTTCTTGGGCGTCAGCCTCAATCGATAACCGACTACAGCGTGCGCAGATTCGTGAATTGCATGGTAGTGAATGTTCCAGCCCATCGTTCGTTCCTCCGTATGTAGGTTCACCAAAGGAATTGACCCTCGGCACCAAGAAACAAAAAAATCCCCGATGGTGGCCAGCGCACGGAGTGCGACAGCTACCATCGGGGATACTGGGGTCCACCGCCCCATTGTTGCCATCACGCCCTATCGGGCATCCCGTGAGCCACACGTGCGGTCAGGCTGGGGGCGGAATTGTGAACGAGTATTACTCAAGCACTCACCCGTGGGATCGGGTTCGCCTGAGCCCCATTGCCAGAATTATACTACGATTTCTCGATTTGTAAACCTGAATTCCGTGGCGGCCATCGCCATTCTTGGTTGACGTAGGTTCTGCTGTTGACAATCCGACCTCGAAAAGCGGAGCTATCCGCCATTGCGTTCGGGACACTCCTACGCATCTTTTGTGCAGCATTTTCGCCCCCTATCGGGCTTTGGAATTGCGGCCACGGCATCGCCCAGAAACCAGAATTCATGAATTTCGGAAATCCCCGCCGAATCGGACGGGGGATGTTGTTTCATTCTTTGGTTCTTGTATACTAGGTGCCGTCCCTCAACCCTATGGGCGACACGCCCAGAGGCAGCGTCTTAGCACCCAACCTACTTCGCCCCACATTCTTCGCGGGGATTCTCTCGGGTGAGTATTTCAGATCGCCGGTTTCTACGGCGATGTTTCCGACACTTTCTTTATTGGAGGTAGTGCGATGAAACGATTTATGGCGATGGTGGCGTTGGTGTTGTTGATGGTGTGCGCCGGGCAAGTTCAGGCCGCCGTCTACACCATCACCGACCTGGGCACACTCGGGGGAGACTATTCGGTTGCTAGCGGCATCAACGCTTCGGGTCAGGTGGTCGGTTCTGCTCAGAATGCCAGCGACTCACAGCACGCCTTTCTTTACGACTCTGGGAACATGACCGACCTGGGCACGCTCGGGGGAGACTATTTGCCGACGCACGGCATCAACATCAACGATTTGGGTCAGGTGGTGGGTTATGCTCAGAATGCCAGCGGTCAGAATCACGCCTTTCTTTACGACTCTGGGAGCATGACCGACCTGGGCACACTCGGGGGAGACTATTCGTATGGTTCGATTGCTTACGGCATCAACGCTTCGGGTCAGGTGGTGGGTCGTGCCTACAACGCCAGCGGTGAGAATCACGCCTTTCTTTACGACTCCGAGACCATGACCAACCTGGGCACACTCGGGGGAGACACGTCGATTGCTTACGACATCAACGCTTCGGGGCAGGTGGTGGGTGTTGCCTCCAACGGTAGCGGTCGGCCTCGCGCCTTTCTTTACGACTCCCAGACCATGACCGACCTGGGCACACTCGGGGGAGACTATTCGGAAGCTCACGGCATCAACGATTCGGGGCAGGTGGTGGGTTCTTCTTACAACGCCAGCAGTCAGACGCACGCCTTTCTTTACGACTCCGAGACCATGACCGACCTGGGCACACTCGGGGGAGGCGAGTCGATGGCTTACGGCATCAACGCTTCGGGGCAGGTGGTTGGTTATGCTTACAATGCCAGCGACTCACAGCACGCCTTTCTTTACAACTCCGAGACCATGACCGACCTGAATGATTTGCTGCCTTCAGGTTCCGGGTGGGACTATCTCGTATACGCGACTGACATCAATGACAACGGCCAGATTGTCGGAACAGGTTTCATCGCCGGTCAACAGCGTGCCTTCTTGCTGACGCCCGTCCCCGAACCCTCTACTCTGACGCTGTTGGGCATGGGGGCGATTGGACTTCTGGCCTACGGCTGGCGAAAACGCCAGTCAAGACGGTAGCTTTCTTTGCGGTTTTGCAAGTGACACAGAACCGAAAGACACGAAACTAGCCCAGATCCCACCAGATTCCACCAGATCCACCGTAATGCGACATATTGCCAAGGGTCTAAATATCCCACCCCACACGAAAGAACACTCCAGAATCAAAGGAACAAAAGATTTGAATAAGGGGGTTGTGATTCAATTCCAATTCAAACAACTTCATGGAATTCTCCACCGCCACAAGCTTGCAAGAACCCAAATTTACAAATTGCAAAATCCACCCAAAGCCTTGCCCGCTTTCCCGAATCAGAAATATAACACGGATCATTGTCGTTTGTCGATAGATCTTGTTTGGCGTCCCGCATTCCTAAATCCACCCAACGTCTTCACGAAAAAATCCCCTTCCGCATTGCGGAAGCAACCACCGTATCACGAAAAAAAAACGCCGTCTAGGGTAATTGTCCAGACCAGGGTCAGACTTCAGAATTTACAAATCTTGGAAGATCCAGCGGTAAACCACAAGCATCCCTGAGAATTAGCCAGATTAAATCACAATGCGTTTCGAGGGCGTTGCCGTGGTTTGGGTGGGCGTGTGGTTTGCGATTCAAAAGTAAAGGGAATTCAAATGAATTCTAATGAAGGCAATATAAAAGCCCCCTAGCAGCGTGCTGCTAGGGGCTTAGAGTCCTAGGGTTTTCCCCGATGGTATTTTCAGACGAATTTGCAAATTGCCGAAACCGCTCTGAGGGTTTTGGGGCTCTAGAAACCCGCCCATTCCGATTGTGCTCAATACTGCCGCCACATCGACGTGCCCGACACGTCTCGCAAAGAACTGCATCAGGAATGATGCGCGTGGATGATAAGCGATTGTTCTTCTGAGGATTCCGAGATTTTGGGCAGGGGAAGGGGCTCACCACAGCAGGTGTGATGCAGGTGGTCTATTGCCCTCTTGATTCCCAGCACTTCGATGTCATTAAGAAGGGGGAAGGGTATTGTTCGTGGTCGAATCGGCTGCTTTATTCCTGTCTGAGTGGAAGGTTGATCCGCTCACGCAAGCGTGAGCGGATCTTATTCAACCTGGACCTTATCAAAAGCAATCTGTTTATAGAAACGTCATTAACGGTGAATAGCTCCTCGCCCTGACGGGCGAGGAGCTTGTCCCATTGAACCGACAACAATTCATCTCCAACATCCCCGTTAATAACACTGCCAATCACCAACCCCACATTCTCTTATTAACTGAAGTCCTTCTTCCTCTATGTGGTATCCGAGAAGCTGTTGAATCTGCTCAAATCACATCCCCCAAAGAACTGTCGCACTTCGCACGAACGATAGACTTCTATTTCGATCTCGAACTCTTCGCCGCCTGACAGAGAACATGCGTGTTGCAGTGTTATGGAGCGGACTCGGGATGTGTTGCATACGGGAAAAGAGGGGCGGACTCTACGCCGGAAGTCCGGCAGATACTTGAAGTGGCTCGGAAGTTACACCCCTCTCAATGTTCACCACTCAAAGCCTCGCCTGGACCAGCTCGGCTAGGACTTCCTCATCGACCGGCACTTCCTCGATGTCTTCAGAATGCGAGCGGCGTTCCGCGATCCAATCCGTCCATTCGTCGAAGAGGTCTCCGTTGCCGGCATCATCTTCATCGCGGTTGACCTTCCAACTCTGTCCGAACGGCTGTGCAAGACCCGTATCTGCATCCATTACTCCGAAGATTCGAGCGTTCTCAGAGCGTTCCGAGTCATCTCGGTCGAGCCGGCGCGACGAGTCGAACTTGCCCCAGTTAGAAAAGTAGCTATCGACAAGCCGCGGATGGGCAGCCAGTTCAGGGGCCAATCCAACTGACGAAGAATTGGAAAAGTACCCTGGCAGAAAGCTTGTCGAAGCCGATAGCCGATTGCCCGATGCTAAAGTAGCACCCATTACCTCATAGGGGTCGTCATGCTCCAGGCCCATCACGTGGCCGAGTTCGTGAGTCACCACTGAAAGCAGGTCAACTCGCGTACCGCCCGGCTGAAGCGAAGTGCTGTCGGTCATCCAACCATGACCGGCGGCGTCCAAGTCGATCCAGACCGTCGTGCCGAACCTTGCGCCGAGCCTCGTGCCTTTCAAATCGGCCGTGCGAACGTCCACGCGATCCAACAGGCTCAACTGTTGGGAATCCAAGCTGGAGTTCGACCAGATGCCCATCGCCTGCTCGATCACGGGATCCAGGACCGAACCAGCCAGGGTGTAGCCGGTCTGGGCCACCGCCGCTTGGCCACCCGCAACGTTCAAATCATCGGTGTGAATCTGAAGGTTCCCACCGGCCAGATCCTGCTCTTCGGTCTGCGAGCCATCCCAGTTGGTCGCGAAGACCAGCGTTGGTCCGTCCCAGAGGCTGAACCCGATCGTGTCCGGATCCACGTCCTGCGAGCCGGGCTCGCCGACGTCGGTGAATTCCACGATCATCTGCAAGCCGCCGGCGGAATATCCCGTTGCCTGATTGATCAGGTTGGCCTTGCTGACAAACGTGGCGTGGAAGATGCCGGCGTCTTGCGCGTCCTCAACGACGGCGAGCGAGTCGGTCGCTGACGACTTGATTCTCCACCGCTCGCCATCGTCCGTTCGAACGATGGCGTTGAAATTACCCTGAAGCTTCGTCATCTTCTTGCTGTACTTCAAGTTGAAGCCGAAATTGATCTTACTTTCGTCCGCCACGTTCAGTTCCACGTCCTGGATGGTCTCGGAACCATCATCATTCGTCTTCATCATGGTGACCATGCCACCGTAAGCGTTCTCCTCGACGAGGTACCCACCGCCGGTGATGAAGTCACCTGTCGGTCTGGCCACGGTCAGGATCGTCTGCTCCGTCGCAGCGTAGAAGCCGTCCACAATGATATCGACCTCATAAACCATGGACAGTGCCTTCTTAATATCGGCCGTCCACGTCGCAACTGCCACACCAGTTGTCGGATCGGCGTCGATCGGCAACACAGGCACGGTGATTGTCTCGGCAGCCCCTCCGCCACTGGGCCTGATCTCGAATGTTACGGTGCCGGTAGGAATGTCAGCTCGCGTGATGTCGCCCGGCTGGACATCGCCGGATGCGGGGAAGAACGAAATGTCCTGCACGACCGCCCTCAACTCAATTTCGGCCAGGCTGGGACGTTTCGGGTCGGTGGTAACGAACAACGCCCCGGCGTAGGTCGGTACCGCATCTTCCTGCGCAACAGTCAGGAGAATACTCACGTCCGTAGAGCCCGTGTCATCATCGGTGACGGTTGCCACGATTTCGTACTCACCCGGTTCAAGGTCCGCGATACCGCTAATTGTCCACTGGGCGAAGCCGCCCGTGTTCACGATCGTAGTCAACGACAGTCCCCCGGGAATCGTACCTAGGTCGGGCGGCAGTACCAGTCCAATGGTCATCGTGTCACCGACAACATCCTCGGCACTGATCGTGATGGTCTGAATCCCATCGCTATATTGGACAGAACCATTTGGGTTATCGACCGTAACGTACGGTGCCACATTGTTGACTGTCACCAGGAAACTGTCCGCTACCCAGGTGCCCTCGGGCATGTCGTCATCCCGGATGCGGACGATTACCGTATACGTGCCGTTGTCGGCGTAGACGTGACTGCCGGCGATGGTTCCGTCCAAGCCGGTGGGCGATCCCGAAGATGCAAACGGCGACTGGTCTAACAGACCGACCTCGACGGGCGTGCCGTCGCCCCAGTCGATTTCGGCGGTGTGCGTATCCAGTGTACCGAGATCGTTGAACGTCGACGGGTCAAGAGTGACTACTGTGCCCTCCTCGGCCGTCTGGTCCGCCCCGGCTTCCAACGTGGGCGCCACATTTTCGGCGGTCACGTTCATTATGGCTTCGACCAAGGCGGTATCACCATTGGATGTTTCGGTGGCCGTCACCATGACCGTCAGGTCGAAGGTTGCGTCATCGAGAACCGTAATGGCCAGGTCCACCAGATCTTCCGGCACAAGCGACCAACTTCCGTTGCCGTTGTCCGTACCCTTCGAGAGTGCCGCCCCGCTCGGCAGACCATCGACGGTGATCGCCAGATGTTCCGAACCGTCGGTATCGCTTAGCTCGGCCAGGATGTTCAGCGAGATAGGTGTCCCTTCCTCGCCGACGACATCCGCAACCGAGAGACTGGGCAGGTCGGCTACCGCGTCGACCGTAAGCAGGATGGTGTCTTCGGCAAACAAGCCACCTACGTCAGTTGCCCGGACCACGATCGTGGCGGTTCCGCTCTGATTATCCTGGTAGTCGAATGTTAGCGTGCCGTTGGTGATTGAAGCGGCCACCAGGGTCTCGTTGTCGTTACTTTGAACGCTGAATGCAAGACTATCTCCGTTAGAGGCGATGTCGACGTCAGCGAAGACCGACGTCAGATCGAACGTCGAGTCGGCTGCGTCCTCGTCCACCGTGACCGGGCCGATCGGGACGGCAACCTGCGGCACATCGTTGACCGGGGCCACGTTGATCGTGACCGTGGCCTCGTCGGAGTAGAACTCGCCGTCGTAGCCCCTGAACGTGAAGCTGTCCGGACCGTTGTAGTCGGAGTTCGGCGTGTAGGTTACCTCGCCGGTGTCGGGGTCGAAGTTGCTCAGGCTGCCCCACTGCGGCGGCGCTGCCAACTCAAACCTCAGCGGCTGCAGCATGCCGTCGTCACTTCCGGTCAGTGTGATCTGAATCAGTGCGTCTTCAACGGCATCCACCACCTGCGGATCGGCCACCGGTGGCTGGTTGACTTCAAAGGCAATAGTCGTTTGAGTATCCGGCGTTTCGGGCCGCGCTTCCCGGTGGCCGACGTTGTCGATGGCAACGGTGTAGAAGGCATAAGTGTGGTTGTCCTCGCCGCTGAACGTTGCGGAACTCTCCGTGGTGTCGTCCAGCCAGAGGACGTAAGAGTCGTCAACGTAGGGATCGTCGTCGTCCATGCGGTAGTAGACATCGTAGCTACCAATGCCCGAGCCGCCAGGGTCATCTTGGCCGGTCCACTCGACGAGGAACTCCGTCCGGGCCGTGGTGGCCGGGAGGGGTAGCACGTGGCTGGCATTTTCGGGTATTGCGGCATCGATCGTGTTCAGCGCTTCCTTGGTCGGGTCGGTGCCTTGGCTGGGGTCGTGCGGATCGACCTGGTTGGTGGCGATGATCTCGCCGAAGTCGAACTGGATGATGGCGATGTTGCGGATCTCGGTGCCGGTGGGCAAACCCGTTTTCGAGCGGACGATGTAGTTGAAGTGCCCCATGCCCCGGCCCGTGTCGTCCTCGGGCGGCAAGAAGCCGATCATGACGGCAGGTGGCAGGCCGGTGTCCGGATCGATGGAGTAGAAGTTGGCGTAGACTTCTCCCGTGGCGGCTCGGATTCCCGCGTCGATCTGCACCTCGAAATCGACGCCTTCGAAGCTCATCGGCACGGTGGTTTCAAAGTGCTGACTGCCGGCCGGCACGGCCAGCAGTTGATCGCCAAACCCGATCTCCGTCAGCTCGAACGTGGTCCAATCGATGTCCGAATCGAGCCGGTCGGTGACGGTCACCACCTGCGCCGGCGCGGTCGCCGTGGCATCGTTCTCGAAATCAACGCGATACAAGAGCAACGTATCTTCCACAATGTAGCCGGCATCGCCATAGCCGCCGGGCCCGGTCTTTTCGTTGGGGTCTCTTGATGCACTGTTTCCCGCGTCGTCGCTGTCGCTCTCGTCGGTGGGGGGGATTGGTGGATCGGGAGATTGTGTACGGCCGTACAGATCAAGGTCTTCACAAATCGTGCCCTTAAGAGCCTCCTTGGTCTTTTCCCAAAGACGGCGTTTGCGTTTCTCCCCTTCCGCAATTTTCTTCGAATTCTCGTACGTTTTTTTGTAATCAAGAGGAGAGAGGCCTGCCGTGCCCGTGAAAACGACAGACTTAGCACCTGCATTCAAGCGTTCGGGAAATGGTATACGGTCCGCATCGTCGTCCGCTTTCTCGTCGTCCGAAGCATCTGACTCTGAAGCAACCTCTTCGGTTGCCGAGCTTTCTTCTTCATTACGGTCGGAGAACCATCCGAGACCAAGCGGATCCCGTGTGTTGGGGCTGGAATTCCAGACGTACGCGTAGAAGTTGATGTCACCGCCGGCAAGGCCGATCGGGTCTTCGCTCACGAACCGACCAATGCCAGATGCATAGAACCTCGCGCGCATGAACTCCAATCCATTGCTGTCATTCATGACACCAAACGCACCGACGAACTCGAACGGGTTGGGTATCGTCTCGGATCTGTGGACCGAGACGCCAAATGGGTCATAAGCGTAGGTGTTGCTTGCCACACCGACAGGGTCGACCAACTCGGTGGTGCTGCCGATCGCGTCGAACGTGTAGTAGGCCGGTGTCCCGGCTGCATTGGTGCGAGAGAGGAGGTCGAAGCCGTAATCGTAGCGGGCGATCAGGCTTCCCGCGGCGTCGTATTCGCCCACCACGTTGCCAAGGCCCTTCGGATCGATGACGTAACGAGTAGTTTCACCGTTTTCTGTCGTGGCAATTCGGTTGCCGAAACCATCGTAGGTATACTCCCAATCGCCTTCGGACGACGAGACGGCGATCAGCCGGTTTACGTCGTCGTAGGTGTACGTTATCGTGCCGTCGGGCGAGACTTCACGAATCAGATTCCCATCGGCGTCGAACTCGTACGTCGTGTCGCCGACTTGTGTGTACTGGTTCATGTTGTTGGTGGTGTATTCGGCAGTCTCCCCGTTGACGACGGTACGGATGCGGTTACCCAACGCGTCGTAGACGTAGGTG
>SDBV01012668.1_pt1 | contig 10789 bp, 12 predicted proteins | sample 2277081 | NCBI WGS metagenome assembly SDBV01 (sample SAMN10402039, study PRJNA504765) | marine sediment metagenome | isolation source: marine sediment core GS10_PC15, 223 cmbsf | place: Arctic Ocean: Southern Knipovich Ridge | collected 2010
GAAGCCGGGGTTGCCCTGCAGGCCACAGTTGGAGGAACAAAATACTGGAAAGACAAAGAGTTAAACTAGGGCGCTTTCGCTTTTTTGTACTTCTGTACTTCTATAATTCTTTTTTAACTTCAGAAAGTACCGGCGGGTCACAGGTCCGGGCCTCATCCATTCCCTCTCCTGTTTTTTTCTCTTTTGGAACCAGCATAAATTCATCTCTGCAGGCATCCGGCCTGATAGATTCGAGGTCGAATACCCCTATTCTCTTCTCCAGTTTTCTTGCCAGCTGAGACATTGCAAAGCAGACAATCCAGAATCCTATCCCCATGCTTGCATAGGCAGCATACATTTTATCCGGGTCTCTCTGGCTGATAATAATGCCTGCCTGCGTTAGCTCAATTACCCCGATAATAAAAACAGTTGAAGTATCTTTAAATAGTGAAACGAAAAAACTGACAAATGACGGGACCATTATCCTGAATGCCTGCGGAAAGATTATATACCGCATAGCCTTATATCTGGACATGCCTGTTGATAGTGCTGCTTCCAGCTGTCCGCGGGGGACCGCGATTATGCCTGCCCTGACAATCTCAGCCTGATATGCTGCAGCATATACGCTGAGAGATATCACGGCACTCCAGAAAATAGTAATATTGCTGCTGACTAAATATGGGAGGAAAAAATAGAACCAGAATATAATCATGATCAGGGGGGTAGCGCGGACAATCTCTACAAACGCCATGCTTGGAAGTTTAATGTACAACCTGCATGAAAGCCTGCTGGTTCCCAATACAGCCCCGAAACCAAACCTAAAGAATATGGCAAGGAGTGCCAGTATAATATTTAAAGTAAGCCCCCCCATGTCCCCTTTTGGGAATGGGCCAAAAAGGTAAAACTTTATATTTGAAAACTGTTCAAGTAAATCCATTATCTTTTAGCCATTGAGTGACTTATACTGCCAACATCAATTTTCAGGAATTTTTCAAGAAGTATAATTATGGAAACCATTACGGCTGCCAGCGCTATATAAAACATTGTTGCTATTGTTGTTGCCTCAATACCGCGGAATGTGAGGGATTCGATATTCTGTGTTGCCCATGTAATTTCAGGGGCTGTAATGGCCATGCATAAGGATGTATTCTTGAAATTGTGGACCATCCTGGTCCCGAGGGGGGGGAGTGTAACACGGAACATCTGAGGAAGAAGCACATGGAAATATTGCTGTGTACGACTTAATCCGGTTGAGATCGCAGCCTCCCTCTGGCCATGAGGTATTGCAAGTCTTCCGCTGCGGAGAATGTCTGAAACATATGAGGAATTATCAACAGTTAGGCCGAGGATGCCTGCTACAATTGGATAATTTATATAAGCATTAAGCGTATCACCCCAGCCAAAAGGAAGCAGTTCGGGGAAAATAAAATAGAAAAACAGTATCCAGAATAATCCCGGGACATTTCGAAAGATTTCAACGTAAAGGGTGCCTATGTATCGAAAGATCCTGGTTTGAGATATCCTCAATACAGCTATCAATGTGCCCAGGGAAAGAGAAGTGACGGTTGTAACTACCAGCAGAATTATGGTGACCTTGACCCCCGTAATCATCATCTCAAGGTACGGTTCCCTGAAAGGAATACTCCAGTCGAATTCGTATGCTAAATCAATAATCTTAATCCTCCTCTAAATTTTCACCAAAGATTGGAATATGGAAAACACTGCTCATAAATTCTTTTGTCCTGTGATGCTGGGGATTTACAAATATATCAGGAGGGCTGCCAACCTCAAGGATTTCACCGTTATCCATAAAGACCACCCTGTCCGCAACTTTCTGTGCAAAACCTATTTCATGGGTGACAACTACCATTGTCATTCCCTCTTTTGCGAGTGAAATCATAACATCAAGAACCTCATTAATAAGCTCGGGGTCAAGGGCAGAAGTCGGCTCGTCAAAAAGCATTATTTTGGGCTCCATTGCAAGGCTCCTGGCTATTGCAACACGCTGCTGTTCTCCCCCTGAAAGCTGTACCGGCAAGGCATCACGTCTATGAGTAAGCCCTACCTTTTCAAGAAGTTTCTCAGCCCTCTCTGTTGCCTTTTGTTTGCTCAAACCGCGCACTTTTCGCGGAGCAAGAGTAATGTTTTTGACTGCTGTTTTGTGCGGGTAGAGGTTGAAATGCTGGAAAACCATCCCGATTTCAGCCCTGAGAGAAGTCAGGTTGGTTTTTGGATCAGAAAGATACATGCCGTCAACGATTATTTCACCGTCATCTATAGGCTCAAGCATATTGATTGTTCTGAGAAGGGTGCTTTTGCCGGCCCCGCTGGGCCCGCAAATTACAATAACCTCTCCTTTTGCAATTTCGAGGTTGATATTCTTTAATACGCGGTGGTCGTTAAACGATTTATTTGCAGCTATAAATTTGATCAATTTTTAACCGGTTTTAAATATAATAGAAAAAATGATAGTTGCGCCTTCGTGCAACTAATATTATTCCAAATATATCAATATTTTGTCAATGAAATAAGTAATTATTCTTTACGAATAATAAATGAAAAATGGCAATATTGTAAATATATTTTCCGGGTTTTCGGTTTATAAATAGAATATTTCAATAATTATGTTGTTCTTTGTAATTTTACATAAAAAGAGGACCCCCCTGCTTTAAGGTGCTTTAAGAGCGGATTTTGCGAAAGCGCGTTTATTTTTCCGTAAATTTTTGTTATAAATCGATAAGTTCAGCCTGTTTTTTCAGGGTATCGAATATCATGACAGTTGGCTTAAACTCAAAACCATGAGTTGTTCCGGGATTCAGCACCAGTGTATTTCCAATCTTCATATTCTCATATTTGTGTGTATGTCCATATAAGACAACATCGTATTTCCCGCACTCGATTAAGGCATCTTTTATTTGCAGTTCAGTACCGTGATAACACGCGAATTCAAGATTGTCTTCCTGAAATTCATAATAATCACCCTTTATTTCTCCGTTTATATCGTTAAAGGCACTAATCAATCTGAACTTATCTCCGTCATTATTTCCAAAAATTCCTATAAGTTTTATGCCCTGACAAACCCTGACTGAATTCGGATTTACATAATCCCCGAGGTGGAGCACATAATCGGTTTTCTTATTCTTAAATATATCGATACTTTTATTGATATTTTCCATGTGATCATGCGAATCTGACATTATCCCGATTTTCATTTGTATGCTGTCTCCTTAAAAAACAGATTTATGACAGGTGTAATTTTAATTCAAAGTTAATCGATAAATCAAAAAATTTTCTGAAAAGGTTTTTTTCTCTGCTATTAACATATGTTTCCAGCAAAGCTCCTGAGATATTTCAAGTGTTTCCCGGGAGCCTGCAATTGATGAATAAAGCATCTGGATATACCCGCCAGGTTCAATAAACTCTTTTGCCTGTGTAAAGAATCTTCTGATTAACTCTTTGTTGAAATCGTACAAGGCATGGTCAAGAGCGGTCTTGATCTTTCCTTTCATGTACGGAGGGGTGAAGAGAATAACATCAAATTTAAACTGGTTATTTAATGAAGAAAAAAGGTCTCCTTCCATAACCGTTACAATGTTTTCCAGAGCATTGGCCTTTACATTTTTCCTGGCATACTTGACCGCTTCAGGATTTACATCAACTGCAACAACTTTAGAGGCTGTCTGTCCTGCAGTAATCGCCTGAATTCCGGAACCTGTTCCCATATCCAGAACCATATCATCTTCTTTTACGTTAATATTTTCTGCCATAAACTTGCTGGTGCAATAAAACTTCGGGTTGAATACTGCTTCTGATATCTCGTAGGTTCTTCCGGACACAAGGACCTTATGGGGACCATATCTCTGTATTTTTTTTATGAGCCATACTGATAATGATTGCTTTACTTTCAGAAACATCTTTTGCCTATTTAAAATTATCCCTATCGTAATCCCGGGTTATTCAAACATAAGGGCCTTTTTGACCTTTTTAACATCCTCTTTTCCATTGATTATTTCAAGCAGTTTAAAGGCAACATCCAAAGATGTATCAGGCCCCCTGTTTGTAATTATCCTGTCGGAAACCACAATTCTTTTCCTGACCGGTATTGCGCCGCAATCCTGAAGGGTCTTAAGGTTATTGTGACGCCTGCTCATTGCGTAGGTTGTTGCTTTTTTCCCTTTCAGTATCCCTGATTTTGCAACAGGAAGCGCCCCTACACACATGGCAGCTATTATGCCGTTGTTCTTATAAACATTTCTTATCAGTGCAAGCACTTTTTTATCGAATACCTCTGTCCAGCCGCTGTCGTTAAATCCCCCCGGAATGATCAGGGCCTGATAGTCTTTTACCTTAATATCGTCAAGCAGGATATCGGTTTTAATTACCAGGCCGTGCCTGGATCGTATATTCCTTTTAAAGCCGGTTATGACAACGTCTAATGACCCGGTTTCCTTTAATACTCTCGTCCAGCCAAGAATGTCCGTAAAGGCGGCTACTTCAAGGTCTTCAAAACCCTGCGGAGCAAAGAGCAGAACTTTTTTGTCCAATTGCATAATGCTTTCCCCGGAGTTAACCGGAAAAGGATAATCCTGTCCGGTTGTCTGAAACTAATATTATCACAGTAAGTCTATTTTCTTTCCCCGGATTTCTTTATTAGTTTAAAGATTACCTTAAATTTACCCGTATTATATATAAGGAAATCATATTGGGAAATCAACAGGGGGAAGAAGTATATGAAAAACACTATAGAAAACAGTAAAGCTGATATCCTTCTTGAATCAGGAACAAATGAACTCGAAATTGTAGAATTTTCTGTCGGCGGGAATATCTACGGAATTAATGTTGCAAAGGTGCGTGAAATTATCAGGTTCCCGGACAATGTAGTGCCCGTTCCTGACTCACATCCGTCAATAGAGGGAATTGCCGAGCTGCGCGGCAAGGTTGTGCCAATCATCAACCTTCCGGCACATCTCGGACAATCCGGTGAATTTGATAAATTATCATCCTATGTAATTGTCACTGAGTTCAACCAGGCTTCTGTTGGGTTTTGCGTGGATGCAGTTGATACGATCCGCCGTCTGTCGTGGTCACAGATAGAATCTCCCACCGGTGTCCTTGCATCCGAAGACGGACTTGTAGTCTCGATTGTCAAGTTTGATGACCGTATGGTTTTACTTCTCGATTTCGAGAAAATAAGTGCAGATATTAACCCTGCCTCCGCAATACAGAATACATCGAAGCACACTGACGAGAAGACGGAATATTGTATGGACAGATCGTCTAAAACAATTCTGGTTGCTGAAGACTCCCAGTATATACTTAAAATTATTGTCAGAAAACTGGAAAAGGCCGGTTATAAGGTACGCACTGCTTCCAACGGTTTACTGGCCTGGGAATATTTAAATTCGATAATCGACGATATGGATAATCATATCAATATCTTAATAACCGATATTGAAATGCCGAAGATGGACGGACTGCACCTGGTCAAAAAAATCAAGAGTCATGAAAAGTTAAAACGACTGCCCTGCCTTATCTTGTCCTCCCTAATAACCGAGGAAATGATAATGAAGTGCAAATCAGTCGGCGCAGACGGCCAGATCAGCAAAGCTGAAATAGAAGATCTTGCAGCACTTGCGGATAGTTTCATCCTGTCCCCGGGGTAAACCTTACCCCCGCAAAACCACAAAACTAAAGATTTATGCCTTTTATTTCGACAATACAGATAGATATATAGACTACTTATAGAAGGGGATATGCGCCTTCTTTTCATATTTCGACACTGATAATGTATACAAAAACAAAAGATACAATATTGACAATCCTCTCATCGGCAGGGGTTTTATCAGAGGAGCAGATAGAGGAGATCAGGTCAAAAGAAGAAGTGATCCGGTTAAAAATCCTGAAAGCAAGGGGATCAGCAGGATCAGGCGGCAGGCGCGGGCGGCAGGCGCAGTCAGAAGTTTCGATCGTCGAGATTATAGAATCCATGAACCTGCAGATACCAAATAACGGAAACACACAGATAACAGAAGAAGTTATCATGAAGGCGGTCGCAAAGCACTTTAAAATGCCTTTCGTAAAGATAGACCCTTTGAAGCTTGATACCGATATCGTAACAAAAATCATTTCCAGACCATATGCCCTTAGACATCAGCTTGTGCCTATAAAGCTTTCAGGCAATACTTTGACAATAGCAACATCAAACCCCTTTGGACGCGAAGGGATTGACAGGATCAGGCAGTCCAAGGGATATGATATAGATCTTGTAATATCAATAAAATCCGACATAATGAAGATCGTAGCAGAATTCTACGGCTTCAAATCATCCATCGACGCTGCCCAGAATGAAATGTCGTCAGAAATTGATCTCGGTAACCTTGAGCAATATGTAAAGCTGAAATCAATGTCGGAACTCGCCTCAACAGACCAGCATATTATCAATGCGGTTGAATATCTCCTGCATTATGCCTACTCCCAGCGAGCATCGGACATTCACATCGAACCCAAGAGAGAACATTGTCTCGTAAGGTTCAGGATCGACGGCGTGCTGTACGATATCCATAAGATGCCGAAACAGGTATTCCCTGCATTTGCTTCACGTATTAAAACACTTGCACGGATGGACATTGCCGAAAAGCGGAGGCCGCAGGACGGAAGGATCAAGACAATCCAGGACGGCAAAGAGATTGAACTTCGTGTATCGACCCTTCCTGTTGCATTCGGAGAAAAGATCGTTATGAGAATATTTGATCCGGGCATACTGATGCAGAAAATCGATGAACTTGGATTTTCAGAGCGGGAATTAAATATTTTCAGGTCATCTATTTCCGCCCCATACGGGCTTGTCCTGGTAACCGGCCCGACAGGCAGCGGGAAGACAACTACACTTTATTCTGCGCTAAAAACCCTTTCGACTCCGGACGTAAACCTTACCACCATAGAGGACCCTGTAGAAATGGTATACGAGGAGTTTAACCAGATATCAGTACAGCCCCAGATAGACGTTACATTCGCAAGCAGTCTGAGGACCATACTCAGGCAGGACCCTGATATAATCATGGTCGGAGAGATAAGAGACCTTGAGACAGCGGAAAATGCTATTCAGGCGGCACTCACGGGACATCTTGTTATGTCAACGCTGCATACCAATGATGCACCGAGTACAATCACAAGACTGCTTGACCTCGGCATCCAGCCTTTTTTGATAAATTCCGTATTAACGGGAATCGTAGCTCAAAGGCTTGTACGAAGGGTCTGCCCTCATTGTTCTGAACTGTACGACCTCTCAGAAGATGAATGCGGGTTCCTCGGAATCAGTCATGAAGATGCCCGGAATCATGAAGTTTCAGTCGGGGCAGGTTGTCCCCAGTGCAGAGGGACCGGATACCTCGGAAGGACAGGGATTTTTGAGGTTATGGAAGTATCGGAAAAGATAAAGGAAGCAATTGAGGCAAAAACCACCCCTGAGAAAATCAGGCAGATTGCGATAAGTGAAGGGCTCAGGACCCTCAAGCAAGGCGCAGTGGATAAACTATTAAGCGGACTAACAACAATAGATGAAATTGTAAGGGTCACAGGGATCCTGGGTTAGAATCCAGAGCTCTAATCCTTCCAAATCAGGTTTTTCATGGTACAATTACATTGTAAACTTTTCTTCACTTTATTCTGTTAAAAGAAGGGGGGGTAAAACATGGAATTAACCGAAGCCCAGCAAGACGCGGAAGAAACCATTAGAATAATAATGTCTGAAGAATTTATAGGCACGCCTGAGTGTGAATACGCATATACCCAGATTACCACCCTGATCGAAGAAAATGACCTTCATGAACATGCCGAATTATTAAATGATATTCACGATAATTTCAGGGAATTTGAATGCCACGATACCGCCGCCCTGTTTGCGAATAAATTTAACCTGTAGGGGCAGGCCCCTGTGCCTGCCCTTCTGTTAGGTCTTGTGCCTGTCTGCCGTCAAGGCAGGCCTGCCCTGTCGTTAAACATGCCTGATAAAGAAAGTGCGCCCACAAGAGGCGCCCCTACACTCTTTCCCGCTTACCCGCTGATCTGGGCGTAGGATTTCTTACTGAAGCCTTCATTTTTGATAGGCCTGATCAAAATTATATTGTAGACTAAAATATACACTCACAATTACTGCCTTGCCCTTGCACATTTCAAATGGTTATCGTCAGGCCCCGCACCTCTAAGAAATGCAGACAACATCATGTACTCAATAATATTGCAGACACATATTTTGAGGATTTGCGATTGAAAGCTATAGTGGAATATTAGATTTGAAGGCTTTTGAAACTTACAAAGCAATTTTGAAATTGCTTACAAATTCTAAATATTTTTCGGGGGGACTGATAAGCTCAACACCAATACCATTAGAGTCAGGTGAGAGTATTATTCTGTTAAGATTAACAGGAACATTCAAAATCTCTTCTCCCAGAGCAAGAGGAATATCAAATTGGACATCAAAAGGGAACCATGCCTCTTCTATATTAATAAAGAAACCTTTTTCTGCAAGATTCATTATAGTTCCGGAAAATTCCGTAAGGTTACAGTTAAATCTCACTTTTATATTTGCGGGTATTCTCTCAAAAGATCTTTTTTCCATATTAACAAAATGTCCTTAAAAAAGATTGAATTTTGATAGCTAAAAAAACTGGTTATAAAAGTTTCAGATATATAGAAAAGGGCTTGACAAGCCAACCCTTTAATAATGAGTTCCAAATAATATCTACTTTCAGCCTCTCTTTTTTCTTTTCCAGAAGCGTCTGACCCCTAATGTTGCTCCACCAGAGAGAAAAAGAATAGAACTTATTGGCTCCGGGGCAACTGCAGTTCCTGCACCAAAATTGGGGTTTTTTGATGGCATATCAACATGTGGTGGATCAAGCAACAGTGTTAGAAAAGGCGGTGTATTTGCTGGTGGTGCTTCAAATGGCGGTGTCTCGAATGGAGGCGTATCAACAGGTTGTGTAGCGAACGGCGGCGTATCAAACCACAGTGTTAGAAAGGGCGGTACATTATCTGGAGGCGTATCAACAGGTTGTGTAGCGAACGGTGGCGTATCAAACCATAGTGTTAGAAAGGGCGGTACATTATCTGGAGGCGTATCGAACAGATGTGTATTGAATGGAGGTTGTGCGTTTGAAAAACTGGGGAACGCTAACAATAATGTAAGAACTATTAACATTGTTTTTGAAAATATTTTTACCATTTTCATCTCCTTTAAATATAGTTGGGACTTTATATAATTCAAGAAAGATGCCAAGGCAGGAGAAAAATTATTTTTTATTATTTATTACAAAGAATTAGATAGTTAGTATAAGGAGGATTGATTTTGCTTGATAATGAAATGGACTAAAACTGTGACTTTGACACACGATGCCTTTCACATTTTGTGACAGGTTACAATAAGCAAAGAGGTTATTTATTTTATTTCTACTGTTAATTTTCAAAATAAATGATAACTGTATGCAATCAGCGGAATCCTAACTGCATCAGCATTATTGATAACTTCAACATATTGAGGTGTTATGAGAGCAATATTATTAGATGATTTATAACGGTAATTATTCACAATTTAAGTTCTTCCTGAAATAATTCGAGTTTAATAAGTATGAATACCACGTTATCGGAACAAAGAAAATATACCCGATTAAAATTATCTTATACACTAGAATTAACGCTTTTCTCTTCAAATCATTTGGATAAGTCGTTTATTGGGTATATTAAAGACTTGTCAACAAAAGGAGCCTGTATACAACTTGAAGACAGATATAATCGATTTGATATGATCGAAAAGCAAGAATCGTGGATAGAACTTGTAATAGACGTGCCGCAGGGAGAGCAGGTTTCTCTCAATACACGTATTTGCTGGATAAAAAAGGATAGTCTAAAGAAAAGCTTCTCTATCTTGATAGGCCTGGAATTTAAGGGAATAAAAGAAGGGCAGTTGGAACAGATCAAAATGTTGTCAAGAATAAGAAAAAAAGATCGTCAAATGCTACATGACCTTTTTGATCATCACGTAAAACAAACTTTTAGATCTTAAGCTGGAATAAATATTTCATAGTTGTCATTTCCGCATCGATATAATAGTCAAGTAAATGAAAATTTACATTTCTTGATTTACGTTTGTTATCTTTCAAAAAAAGAAAAATTCAGATCGTTGATAACTTCAACATAGAGAGTTTTTGGATTTCCGTAACTACTGATGATATCTATCGAATATCGTCAAAATTCACTCTGGCTTTAACTGTCAACTCTTCGTATCATCTATTTGTACATTAGAGTCAAAGATCTTATACTGTGACCCACCCATGGCTTTGGCATGATACATGGCAGTATCAGCATCTCGAAGAAGTTCATCAGCTGTGCTGTAACCACCTGTACTCAGGGCAATTCCGATACTCGCTGTTGCAGTTATTTCATGTCCTCCAAGATTTATGGGTAATGACAGTTCTTTCCGGATTCTGTCTGCTATGATTGTTGCGGCACTTTCGTCATTAATGTCATCAAGGAGTATTGCAAATTCGTCTCCCCCTAAACGAGCGGCCGTGTCAGTGGCCCGTGTACATTTCTCCAGTTTTCGGGCAACCTCCGTGATAAGCTGATCTCCTCTTTCGTGGCCGAGGGTGTCGTTAATGACTTTAAAGCGGTCAAGGTCTACAAAAAATACAGCAAATTTGTAATTTTCATGTTGTGCCGGACGCGTGACTATACGTTGCAGGCGATTTATAAACAATGCCCGGTTTGGAAGATTGGTTAAGGAATCATATAAGGCCTGATGATGCAGTTGATT
>SDBV01012669.1_pt1 | contig 10788 bp, 8 predicted proteins | sample 2277081 | NCBI WGS metagenome assembly SDBV01 (sample SAMN10402039, study PRJNA504765) | marine sediment metagenome | isolation source: marine sediment core GS10_PC15, 223 cmbsf | place: Arctic Ocean: Southern Knipovich Ridge | collected 2010
GTGACCCCATCGAAGTGCCCCGGCCTGGAGGCGCCGCATAAGGTCTCTGTCAGGTCCGGGACGGACACCGTAGTTACGTTGCCCTGAGGGTACATCTCATCGGCGTCGGGAGTGAATATAAGGTTGCACCCCGCTTCCCGGCAAAGGGATGCGTCCATTTCCAGGTCCCTTGGGTACGAATCGTAGTCCTCGCCAGGTCCGAACTGAGTCGGGTTTACGAAGATACTCACCACCAGAATATGGTTTTCCTCCCGCGCCTGGCGCATGAGGCTCAGATGCCCCTCGTGCAGGAAGCCCATTGTGGGGACGAACCCGATCCGGTCTCCATGGTTTCGGAGGCGGTCTGAGTGTTCTTGCATCTGGGATATAGTCGTAATTATCTTCATATTGTCTTTTAGGGTTAATGCGGCTTTCAATAAGGGGTCATCTACTGCGTTATCGCCCTTCGGAAATCCTCGACGTATGTCACCATATACGCCTCCGGTTTCCTCAGGACTCTCCTTCGACAGGCTCAGGACGGTGAGCTATGTCGAACCGTGGCCTTGTATCTAACCCCTTCTTGAAAGCCTCAAAAGCAATTTACTCTCTTCGCCCTGCATCCTTCGCCATCCGCCCGGCGGTCTTGCATCTGACCTATTCTCCCATGCCTTCAACCGTTGTTTTTCTCGTCAGTCTCCCTCGACAAAGCTCGGGACGGTGAGCTTGTCGAACCGGAGCCTCGTATCTCCTCGACCTTGCTCGTGGCCTGAGCCTGTCGAACGGCTGACGCACTCTTGAAAGCCTTGGAGCACAGGCCTTGCATCTGACCTTCTTGAATTTTGAATTTTAAATCTTGAATTCATTCGTAACTGTGTTCCTTCCCCGGGAACGTTCCTTCCGTCACTTCCTTTGCGAAGTCTGTTATGGCCCTTTCCATCTCCTTGCCCAGTTCGGCGTACCTTTTGACGAATTTGGGTACGAACCGGTCGTACAGGCCCAGCATGTCGTTTAACACCAGGACCTGTCCGTCACAGTGAGGCCCGGCTCCGATGCCGATGGTCGGTATGGTAAGCTCTTTGGTGACCTGCCGTGCGGCCTCGATAGGAATACCCTCGAGGACGATGCTGTAGGCCCCAGCGTCCTGCACGGCCCGGGCGTCGTCAAGAAGAGCTTGAAGCCCTTCTTTCCCCCTGCCCTGGATGCGATAGCCGCCCATCTGGTGGACCGACTGGGGCATCAAGCCAACGTGGCCCATGACAGGTATCCCCCGCAGGGTGAGATAATTGATCGTTTCGGCCATAGTGACACCACCCTCCAGTTTTACGGAATGGGCCGGCGTCTCCTTAAGAAAACGGCAGGCGTTTTCAAAGGCCTGGGTGGGACCGGTCTGAAAGGAACCGAAGGGCATGTCCGCGACAAGCAGGGAACGTTGACAGCCGCGCCCCGCCGCCCGAGTGTGGTGCAGCATCTCCTCCATGGTTACGGGTACCGTGGTGTCATACCCGAGAACCACCTGGGCAAGGGAATCGCCGACCAGGATGATGTGGACACCCGCCCGGTCAGAGTAGAGGGCGCTGGGATAATCGTAGGCTGTGACCATTACAACAGGTTCGTTGCCCTTCATACCTTTGATTGTGTTGATAGTGATCGTGTCGGTCATAATTAAATTCCGTAATTCGTGATTAGTAATTCGTGATTCGATGACAGTGATCTGTGACCCGTTGTTTACCAATCACGAGTCACGAGTCACCAATCACGGCCCCACATAAAAAAATCCCCGTGCATGGACGGGGACATCTGCCGCGATGGCAGGCAAAGAAAGTATCCCCGTCCCGGTCCGGCTAGCCGGATCCGAGCGGTACGTAAAACTGGATCCCTTTTTTCATCCGTTGGATCTCCCGGACCAAGTCCTGGAAGTCTTCCGGTCTTCTTACAAAGTCCACCTCCGCGGTGTTGATGATCAGGAGCGGACCTTCATCATAACTGAAAAAGAACCTGTTGTAAGCCTCGTTGATCGCCTCGATGTAATCCCGGCTTATCTCTCTCTCGTAGCTCCGGCCTCTCATCCGTATACGTTGCTGAAGTACCTCCGTTGGAGATTGCAGGTAGATGGCGAGGTCCGGTTTCGGGATCCTCTGGTCCAGCAGCGTATAGATCTGCTGGTAGAGCACCATTTCGTCATCATCAAGATTGACCGATGCAAAGATCCTGTCTTTGGCGAACAAGTAGTCGCAGATGATACTCTGGCTGAAGAGTTCCTGTTGTGCCAGTTCGCGCTGCTGCTTGAACCTGCTGAGCAGGAAAAACATCTGGGTCTGGAAGGCAAAACCCGAAGGGTTCGTGTAGAACTTGGGAAGAAAGGGGTTGTCCGCGACTTTCTCCAGGATCACCCTGGACGCAAACTCCTCTCCAAGCATCTGAACCAGGCTTGTTTTGCCGACCCCGATGGGTCCCTCTACAACGATGTACCTTTTATCTGTCATTGGGAATTGTTAATTATAAGGCTACAGCCAACGATTGACAACAGAAGAAAAAATTTCGAATTGAAAGTTCCGAATTGAGCATTAAAGACGTTTATTTTCAATCCTCAATCCGTAATTCGTAATTTGCTTTAATCTCCTCCAATGTCCCCAACCGCGTTATTACCTGCTCCGGATGATGGACGATCAGGTCCGCCGCTGCTTTTGAAGCTGTGATCCCGTTGGGTGGTACTTTTAAATCGGGCGCAAGTTCAGCCAGTGGCTCCATGACGAATCGGCGGCGGAGCATGCGCGGGTGGGGAAGGATAAGATCCTTTTCCTCGACGACGGTATTCCCGTACAGGAGAATATCCAGGTCGATAAACCTGGATCCACTCTTTCCCCATTCCCGGATCCTGCCCATGGTTTTTTCCATACGCAACAGCGCCTCAAGGAGCATTCCGGGTTCCAATCCCGTCTCTATCACCGCAACGGCATTGAGGAAAGGTCCACCTCCCACCCCGACCGGAGATGTTTCGTACAGGCCGGATAGGGCTATAAACCGGGTATCCTCCAGTGTTTTAATTTTTTCGACAGCCGTTTCAAGGGCCAGAACCCTGTCGCCAAGGTTGCTTCCCAGGCCTATGTAGGCGATCTTTACTTCCACATCACCAGCTTACGGTCCCGATGCGGTCAAGCGCCTCCTGAAGGCGCAATTCATTGACAGTGAGTGAGATGCGGAAATAACCCTCTCCGTGTTGCCCGAAACCGTTACCGGGTGTAAGAACGACGCCTGTTTCCTGGAGTATTCGTCCGGCGAACTGGGCGGATGAAAGGCCTTCCGGTGTCCTTACCCATATGTAGAATGTGGCCTTGGGCGCCATGAAAGAATAGCCCTTTTTCGACAGGAAATCACAAGCCAGGTCACGTCTTGCCTGGTAAACGTTCCTGAGCTCTTCCACCGGCTGCTGGTCTCCCTGGAGGGCCTCAATACCGGCCTCCTGAACGACCTGGAATATGCCGGAATCAATGTTGGTCTTGATTTTGCCTATGGCGCCGATGGCCTTCTCATTGCCGCAAACCCAGCCGATACGCCAACCGGTCATATTGTAGGTCTTGGAAAGGGAGTGAAATTCGATCCCCACTTCGTTAGCGCCGGGGATTTCCAGGAAACTCATGGGAAGTTCACCGTCATAATAGACTTCAGTGTAGGCGGCGTCGTGGCAGACAAGGATGTTGTGCTCTGAAGCGAAGGTGACGACCTCCTCGAAGAACCCCCTGTTTGCGACGGCGGATGTGGGGTTATTGGGGTAGTTCAGGAACATGATCCTGGCCCTTTCCAGAATATCGGTCGGGATGGCTGCAAGATCGGGCAGGAAGAGGTTCTCCTCTAAAAGAGGCATGATGTATGTTTCTCCGCCTGCGAACATGGTTCCGATGCTGTAAACCGGATAACCGGGGTCGGGGCATAGAACGACATCACCGGGGTTGACGAAGGCAAGGGGAGCATGGGCGATCCCTTCCTTTGATCCAATGAGGGATACAACCTCGCTGGTTGGGTCGAGTTTGACGCTGAACCGGTCTCTGTACCACAGGGCAACCGCTTCGCGGAAGCTGAGCATTCCTTCGTAACTCGGGTACTGATGATGAACCGGGTTATCCACGGCCTTCTTCAGGCGATCGATAATGTTGGGCAAAGTGGGAAGATCCGGGTCCCCGACGCCAAGGCTGATAATGTCGATCCCCCTGGCCGCGACTTCCGCCTTCGTGCGGTCAAGCTCGGCAAAGAGATATGGGGGGAGAGCATTGAGGCGGTCAGCCAGCTGAATCTTCAACGGTTACCTCCTGGTGGTTGTTTTAATCGTTTGAATCGGTGTGTCGGAAGAAAATTCATAAGATCGCTCGACACGGAGACACGGAGAAAGGGGGACACGGTGTTAGGTCCTTTCTCCGCGTCATCGCGTCCCCGCGTCGCCGCGTCCAGGGTATCTTCTGCCAAATACCGCTCACTCCAGTCCCAGCACATCGGCCATACTGTACATGCCCGGTTCCTTACCTATGACCCAGCGGGCGGCCCGGATAGCGCCTCCGGCAAAGTTGTCCCTGCTGTGAGCCCGATGAGTCAGTTCGATGCGTTCGCCAGGGCCGGCGAGGAGAAGGGTATGTTCTCCGACGATGTCTCCCGCCCGGACGGTCTGGATGCCTATCTCGCCTGCTGAACGTTCTCCGATCATTCCGTGTCTGGCATAGACTGCTTTGTCAGCCAGGTTCCGACCCAGTGTCTTGGCAACCACTTCGGCCAGGGCCAGCGCGGTTCCGCTGGGAGCGTCTTTTTTCATGCGATGATGGGTCTCCACGATCTCCACATCGTAATTATCCCCGAGGGCCGCCGCTGCTATAGCCGCGAGCTTGAAAAGGAGGTTCACCCCAACGCTCATGTTGGGTGAAAAAACGGTTGGAGTCCGGAGGGCGAACATGTGCATGGCTTCCTTCTGTTCCTCTCCCAGACCTGTTGTGCCGATGACCACTGGAATACCCAGTTCGGCGCAGGCCTCCAGGTTGCTCAGACTACCCTCAGGTGTCGTGAAGTCGATGAGGACGTCCACGCTTGTGGAAATGGACTCTGGGCCGGAAGTTATCGTAACGGGAAGTATACCGGGCAGGCTGATCTCCTGCCCGAGAAGAGGATGTTCCGGGTGTTCGAGGGCTCCAGCCAATTCGATACCCTCTGTGGATACGATGGCCTGGATAATGGTGTTGCCCATTCTCCCACATGCGCCTGCGACAGCTGCTCTGATCATTTTATTCCTCTCTCTAATTTCAAATTTCAAATAATCAAAAGCTCTAACGCAGAGGGCCGCAGGAAGCGCCACTTTGCAGGCGCTGTCGCCCTTCGACGCACTTGCGTTTGCTCAGGACCATGAGCTTGTCGAATGGCAGAGGGCCGCAGTGTAAACCCTTGATCAGGCTTGTTTTCCCGAGTACTACTGCGTTGCTCTGCGGGGTGTGCGGCCTACCAACGGGCCGCCTTCCGCCGTCGCTGACGCCTGTCGCCCAGCTATGGCGGACAAGCTGCGTAACTCTGCGTTAATAGCTCTAAACGTTTTTATATAATCCACGCATTTCCCGATTCTCTTCGCTAAGTCGCTCCGTCGCCCCATCGAACGGTTTCTCCTGCGTTCTGCGTCCTGTGTTCCCTGCCCTGAGCCTGTCGAAGGGTGCGTTCTATCTTATCTCTTTTCCCTTGTCCCTTTTCCCTGCTTTTCCCTATATCAGCCCGAAGTCTGTGATGGCTGCCCGAACCGAAGCGGCTCCTTTGTCCGAGATGGGAACCAGGGGAAGACGGAGTTCGTTCTTTATTCGCCCCATCATTGCAAGAGCAGCCTTGACGGGAATAGGGTTGGTCTCTACGAACATGGCGTCGCAGATCGAGAGAAGTTTGTGGTGTAGCTCTGCCGCTCCCGCCATGTCCCCATCCAGGAACCTCCTGCACAATTGGGCCATCTCTCCCGGGAGAATATTCGATGTGACCGAAATGACGCCACTTCCACCCACAGCCATGAGAGGATAGACCATCGTATCCTCTCCCGACAGGATGATAAAATCATCCGGGACGAGTTGGCGGGTGTAGCTGGCCTGCTTCAGATCGGCGGTGGCGTCCTTGAGGCCCACAACGTTGGGGATTGTCGCGAGGCGGGCCACAGTTTCGGGAAGCATGTTGATCCCCGTTCTGCCGGGGACGTTGTACAGCACCATGGGTATGTCTACCTTTTCGGCAACAGTGGAAAAGTGCTGATACAGCCCCTCCTGAGTGGGTTTGTTGTAGTAGGGTGTTATCATGAGGCACGCGTCAGCGCCCACTTCCTTGACCCGCCCTGTCAATTTCAGCGCCTCCGCAGTGGAATTGGACCCGGATCCGGCTATGACCGGAACCCTGCCGGCGGCGTGCTCGACAGTGATGCGGACAACCTCTATGTGCTCCTCGTGGCTCAGCGTGGAAGCCTCTCCCGTAGTCCCACAGGGTACGAGACCGTCGATACCCTTTTCGATCTGAAAGTCCACGTGGTTTCTCAATGCCTGGGTATCGATTCGACCGCCGGAAAACGGTGTGACTAAAGCTGTGAATGCTCCTTTAAACATTATTAACCTCCCCATCTGCGTATCAAAAAACCGGGATACGCAGATGCAAATTTGTCGGAAACCCCTAAATTATAATAATACTTCAATCTTGGAGATCTCCGGGGAAAATCGCAAATGACAATATCCAGGAGCCCGTCAGGAGTTTTCCGTCAGGCTCCTGGATATTGTTTCCGCAGTGAGTTCGCCCCGATAAACAATGGAGGCGTTCCCCTTCAGATATACGTTTCCCGCCATGGGGTCCGTCTCGTCCAGCTGGACGATGAGCATGTCACCGCCCTTGGTCGTCACCGATACCGGAGGCGTGGTCAATCCCCTGACAGTAGTTACGAGGGCGGCCGCGACAACGCCCGTTCCGCACGCCAGGGTCTCGGCCTCAACGCCCCTTTCGTAGGTCCTGACATGGATATTCCCGGGATCCATGATCCGGACAAAATTCACGTTGGTACCGGTGGGGGCGAACTGTGGGTGGAAGCGGATTTCCCTCCCGAGCTTCTCTATATCGGCTGTTTCGAGGTTGTCGTCTTCAAGGACGAGGACCGTATGGGGAACCCCTGTGTCCACGAACCCGGCCGTAAGCACACGATCGTCGCCCACTTTCAGAGCGAACTCCGATTCCAGGCCGTGGGGCCTGGTAAGTTGCACGCGAATGGTGGATCCGTCCACCGAAGCCCTGATCGGTCCTGCTGCGGTTCTGAACACCGATTCGGGTCCCGCGATACCATCCAGATATGCCAGGCGTGCTACGCACCTTGCGGCGTTGCCGCACATCTCGGCTTCGCTGCCGTCCGAGTTGAAAAATCTCCAGGCGAAATCAAGCTCTTCGTCATCTTCGATGAGGAGAAGACCGTCCGCACCCACCGACTGCCCTCTCCGGCATGCCTGGACGGCGAGATCCACCATCTCGTCATCCGCTACTATCTTGTTGCGGTTGTCGATGATGATGAAGTCGTTGCCTGTTCCGCTCATTTTTGCGAACGGAATGGGAAAGCGCATGTAACTCGTCTCCGTTACGTGTTCTTCAGGAATCCAGTATCCAGAAGCCAGAATCCAGGATGTAACCCAAAGCGATATTATTTCTTCTTCTGAATTCTGGATTCTGGGTTCTGAATTCAGCTTTCAAAAAATCGCTCTCCCTTGATTAGATCCTCGTACGTTTCCCTGTCCCGTATCACCTGGAAGCGGTCACCCTTTACCATCACCTCTGCAGCGCGCGGCCTGGAGTTATACTGTGAGGCCATGGGAAAGCCGTATGCTCCGGCGCTCATCACCGCCAGCAGGTCTCCCGCAGCCATCACCGGGAGCTTGTGGTCGCGGGCCAGGAAGTCTGAGGACTCACAAATGGGGCCTACCACATCCGCCACTATCTCCTCCCTGTCGTTTTTGACGACCGGTATGATCTCCTGGTAGGCGTCGTACAGACTCGGGCGTATGAGGTCGTTCATGCCCGCGTCCACGATGATAAAGTTCTTGGTGGCCCCTTTTTTATTGTACAGGGTTCTCGTTACCAGGATACCGGCATTGCCGACGATAACCCGTCCCGGTTCCAGTATCAGAATCCTTTCGCTGGTCCCCAGAGCGTCAATGATGGCCTTGGCGTAGTTCGCGGGTAATGGAGGAGACTCCTCATTGTAGACGATACCGAGCCCACCACCCACGTCAAAGTACCTGATGGATATTCCCTCGGCTTCGAGTTCGTTAACCAGATCCATAAGCTTGGTAACGGCTTCGGCGAATGGCTCAGACGTTGTAAGTTGGGAGCCGATGTGGCAATCCACACCCAACACCTCGACCCAGTCCAGCTCCACCGCCTCCCGGTAAATGGAAAGAGCCTCTGTGATGGGGATACCGAATTTGTTCTTTTTCATCCCAGTGGAGATGTAAGGATGGGTATTTGGATCCACGTCCGGGTTTACTCTGAGGGCTACGGGCGCTTTTTTTCTCATCTGCCCGCCAATTTCGTTTATGGCGATGAGTTCGTCCCTGGACTCCACATTGAACATGAGCACACCGGCATCGAGGGCACTGTGAATCTCGTCGACTCTCTTGCCCACACCAGAAAAAACTATCCTGTCTGCCGGGATGCCGGCTCGTAGAACTCGGAAAAGTTCCCCACCGGAAACAATATCCGCTCCCGCTCCCATTTCGGCGAGGAGCCTGAGCACCGCCAGGTTCGAGTTTGCCTTGACCGAATAGCAGACGATGTGGTCGATCTGCGAGAAAGCCTCGGTAAAAACCCTGAAGTGCCTTTCAATCGTGGAGGCGCTGTACAGATAAAGCGGAGTCCCAACCTCTGCAGCTATTTGCTCAACCGGTACCTCTTCGCAGTACAGCTCTCGGCCTTTGTATTCAAAAAAGTTCATGTACCTCAGTCCTATTGATGGACTTTTTGCTAGTCCATCGAATATTGATAGGGTCGCAAAAAGTCTTATCGCAGCTTTTTGTGACCCAATATTTATTTGGGGAAAGCGAAAAGTGTCATTTTCGCTTTCCTTAAAAATCAATGGCTTACATGGTCAGTCATTGATTTGGGCACCCATACGGGGCGCGTTGATGGACTTTTTACGAGTCCATCAATATTAACAAGTGATAAAATTGTTCAGCTTCGCCGATTTTTCTCCGATACGCGAGGCTGGATATGAAGTCAGCAAACCTAACAGAGGCGGTTGGGATGTGTCAATCAGGCTGCCCCGGATCTTCAGGAGCTTTTTCAACCGGCCCCCAGAGTCCGGTGGGGTCGGCAGGGGGCCCCTTGACACCGCAGCCTGCCAGGAAAAGCAGGATGATCAGAGAGCTAATCAGAGCTGACTTTGGCCAACCAGTCATGGGCCTCCTCCATTGCTCTTTTGACCTGATTCCCGGCCGTCCCGCCCGGGACGTTTCTGCGTTCGACCGAGGATCCCACTTTGAGAATGTTGAAGACATCTTCATCGATGACACGGCATTTCTCTCTCATTATGCTGATGTCCAGGTCACCCAACCCGCACTTTTTCTCAAGGCAAAGTGCGACAAGCTTTCCGGTGATCTCATGAGCTTCGCGGAAGGGAACACCCTTTTCAACCATGTAATCGGCCAGGTCCGTGGCCGTGGTGAAACCTTCGTCGGCAGCGGCCTCCATGTTACCAGCCTCGAAATGGATGCCGTTTATCAGACCGGTCATGACTTCAAGGGACCCAGTCAAGGTCCTGACGGAATCGAAGACCGGTTCCTTGTCCTCCTGCAGGTCCCGGTTGTAGCTCAGGGGAAGCCCTTTCAGAACCACGAGAAGGGAAGTGAGGTTGCCGATAGTTCGTCCCGTTTTACCGCGCACAAGTTCGGCAGCATCGGGGTTTTTCTTCTGGGGCATCATGCTGCTGCCGGTGGCGAACCCGTCCGGAAGATTGACAAAGGAGAACTCGGCGGATGCCCACAATACGATCTCCTCAGCCAGGCGGCTCAGGTGGGTCTGGCACAGAGCTGCGTTAAAGAGGAACTGCGCGGCGAAATCCCTGTCTGAAACGGTGTCCATGCTGTTTCTAGTGATTTTCGCAAAACCCAACTCCCGGGCAGTCATGGTTCGGTCAATAGGGTGTGGCGTTCCAGCCAGGGCTCCAGCGCCAAGGGGCGATTCGCCGAGATCGTTCTTAAGAGACACAAACCTGGTGTGGTCTCTTCTTAACATTTCGAAATAGGCCATAAGGTGATGGGAAAGCAGAACCGGTTGTGCCCTCTGCAAGTGAGTATACCCTGGCATGATGGTTTCCGTCTGTTCCTGCGCTCTTTCAAGTAGACAGTGGAGCATGTTGCGAATCCGCTCGAGGATGGCATCGCATGTGTCCCTTATATACAGCTTCAGGTCGAGGGCCACCTGGTCGTTCCTGCTCCTCGCCGTGTGAAGTCGTCCGCCCGCCTCACCGATACGCTGAGTGAGGATGGTTTCGATATTCATGTGTACATCCTCGAGAGCCGCATCCCAGGGCGATAAGCCGCCCTCCAGTTCAGCAAGGATCTCTTCGAGCCCTTCGATGATAAGTTTGGAGTCTTCCCCGGTAATGATCCCCTGTTTGCCCAACATGCGGGCATGGGCGATGCTGCCCCGGATATCCTGGGGGTAAAGCTCCCTGTCGAAGGATACAGATTGGGAAAAATCCTCCAATATCCGGGATGTTTCTTCCTCAAACCTTCCCTGCCACGGTTTTTTAGGCATCATAACTCCAGTACCCAGTACCCAGTA
>SDBV01012670.1_pt1 | contig 10788 bp, 8 predicted proteins | sample 2277081 | NCBI WGS metagenome assembly SDBV01 (sample SAMN10402039, study PRJNA504765) | marine sediment metagenome | isolation source: marine sediment core GS10_PC15, 223 cmbsf | place: Arctic Ocean: Southern Knipovich Ridge | collected 2010
TCACACTTGCAGTTGTTAGTGGTGCCTGCACATCTCAACTGTCTACCAGCCAGGTGCAAGGTATGACTTCAGTTTCAACCACACCTCTGGCTACAGACCCTCCCACACGAACCCCCTCTCCTTTCCCATCTCCTACGCACTCGCCAAGCCCGAGCCCAAGCCCAAATCCAACACACACTCCTTCTCCCATACCATCCCCAGAACGCCTGGCTTGTTGGGATGAAGGAGGACGAATAGAGCAAGGAGATCTACGCACTAAAATACTGCCTTTGCCCCTGGGGTTCCGTGTATATCTGCCTCCGTGCTATGATCAGCTGCCGGAAAACCGGTACCCCGTTCTATATTTGATCCACGGGCAGAATTTCAATGACGATCAATGGGATCGTTTGGGGGTGGATGAAACAGCGGATGAGCTGATTGCAGCGGAGGAAATCCCTGCTCTGCTGATCGTTATGCCGCGCGATCGATCTTGGAGCCAGCCAACGGAGGATATGTTTGGCCAGGCGGTTGCTGAACTGCTTCTGCCCTGGATTGATCAGAATTATCGCACTCGTCCAATACGAGAATATCGGGCCATCGGTGGTCTATCCCGGGGAGCAGGTTGGGCGCTGCACATTGGTCTCTCCCGCTGGGAATCCTTTGGGTCGATCGGTCTTCACAGCCTGCCGGTTTTTTGGACAGACTTACCTGATATCAAAGCCTGGCTGGATGCTATCCCCCATGAATCACTGCCGCGAATTTATATGGACCTGGGTGATAAAGACCGTCCCCAGATCTCTAAATCTGCGATCTGGTTTGAAGAATTACTCACTGAGAAAAATATTCCTCACGAGTGGCATTTATATCCTGGGTACCACGAGGAAGCTTATTGGGGTGATCACGTTGAGGATTACATTCGGTGGTATACCCAAAATTGGTGATCCACGATCCCGGCTGTAGAGATCTGTGAAAGTGAGCGTGTAGGACCAGCGTGATATAATCGCTTCCATGAAATTGACCCTGGAAGAAGTCGAGCATATTGCAGAATTAGCACGCATGAGGCTGTCTGATGAAGAGAAAGTGCGTTATGGCGAGCAGCTTTCAGATATCCTGGAATATGCTGCCCGGCTGCAGGCTGTGGATACTTCTGGAATCTCCCCAACTTCCAGTGTTCTTCCGGCGCGCAATGTGCTGCGTACAGACGAACCACAACCTGGGCTGAGCCTGCAGGATGCGCTGGGCAGCGCGCCAGATACCGAAAAAGATCAATTTCGCGTGCCCCCTGTTCTGGAGTAAACTCAACTCGATGAGTGAAATAGTGGATCTCTCCCTGGGAGAAATGCTCACAGCCTTGTACGCTGGGAATTTATCCAGCCGGGAAGTGACCTTGGCTTTCCTGGACCGGATTGAGCGACTAGACCCCGTAATACACGCATTTTTAACTATAAATCCAGATGAAGCTCTTCTCCAGGCGGATGAGGCTGATAAGCTGATTCTAAACTTACGCCGCGAACCCGGGCAAGATCTGCCAGCCCTGACTGGAATCCCGATTGCGGTTAAAGATGTATTGTGCGTGAAAGATCTCCGCTGTACCTGCGGCTCGCTGATCCTGGAAAACTTCACCCCACCTTATAATGCCACTGCAGTCGAACGCTTACGCCAGGCGGGTGTTGTCATTCTTGGGAAGACGAACACCGATGAATTCGCTATGGGTTCATCCACCGAAAACTCCGCGTACGGACCGACTCATAATCCCTGGGATTTCGATCATGTCCCAGGTGGATCGAGCGGTGGCAGTGCAGCCGCCGTCGCTGCTCGTTTCGCCCCACTTGCTCTGGGTACAGATACCGGCGGTAGCGTGCGTCAACCGGCATCGTTTTGTGGTGTGACCGGTATCAAACCCACTTATGGACGGGTCTCTCGCTATGGCTTGGTTGCTTATGGTTCCTCATTGGATGTAGTGGGAACTATTGGTCGCTCAGCTGCTGAAATTGTCCCCTTGTTTAAAGTAATGGCGGGGGTCGATCCTTTAGACGCTACCACGATCGACTTACCAATTCCTGAGATCGAACTCTCCTCTACGGATCCAAGAGCGGTATTGCGCGGTTTACGAATCGGTGTACCTGATGAGTATTTTATCGAGGGGATCCAACCGGAGGTCGAAGATTGTGTCCGGCGAGCGATCGACGAGTTTGAGACACTCGGTGCGCAGATCAAGACCATCAGCCTACCTTATACAGAGCAAGCCTTGCCGGCGTATTATATAATCGCACCAGCAGAGGCCTCCGCGAACCTGGCCCGGTTTGATGGAATCCGCTATGGACCACGAGTACCAGCAGATGAGATGTGGGACATATTCCGACACACTCGGGGAGATAAATTCGGTCCTGAAGTAAAACGGCGCATCATGCTGGGTACCTATGCCCTATCCGCTGGATATTATGAAGCCTATTATGGGCAAGCCCAGAGAGTGCGTACGCTGATAAAACAAGATTTTGAAGCAGCTTTTCAAAAAGTGGATGTCATCGCCGCACCTGTGGCGCCTACCTCTGCCTTCCGCATCGGCGAACATGGAGATGATCCACTTTCGATGTACCTGGAAGATATCTTCACCCTACCTGCCAATCTGGCAGGAGTGCCTGGAATCGCTTTCCCAGTTGGCTTTGACGATCGAGGGCTGCCGATCGGGATGCAGCTGATGGGCTCACATTTCCAAGAAGAACTGCTCCTCCAGGCCGCGCACGCCTACCAGCAGGCTACAGATTGGCACACTCGCCAACCGAAAATGGATCACGCTCTTTGAATTTTCGATCTTGATCGATCCGCCATTGTCTACACTTGATGGGGATTACATGTGCCCTACATGCCTTACTCAACCCTGGAAAAAAAGACATGCATTCCTCCTTACCTGATGAAGCGGTTGATTTTCTCGAGTGGAGATGGCCGCAAATCGAACCGTTTTTCCAAAACCTCTCCCGGCGATCGCTGACAGAATCCAATATCTTAGAGTGGTTAAATGAATGGTCAGAATTGAGCAAACTCCTGGATGAGAGCTATTGGCGTCTCTACGATGCAACAACAATCAATACAATTGACCAGGAGGTCGAGGAGAAATTAATGCATTTTCTCGATCAGATCAGACCCCAGGCGAAGTCTGCGGAACAAAAGCTCAAAGAAAAACTGCTCAACAGCGGGATTACTCCAGATGGCTATGAGGTACCTTTGCGAGACCTGCGCGCCCAGGCTGATCTATTTAGAGAGGCGAATTTGCCTCCACTCAGCGAAGACAAAAAACTCGTGGTTGAATATGACAAGATCATTGGTGCACAAACCGTTTTATGGGAAGGGGAGCAGGTTAGCCTGCCCCAACTTTTGCCGGTATATCAACAGCCTGATAGAGAGATTAGGGAAAGCGACTGGCGACTGGCCGCAGAACGTCAGCTTGCTGATCGAGAAGTACTCAACGACCTGTGGGTAAAATTCCTAAAATTACGTCAAAGGATCGCCGCCAACGCCGATCTCCAGAACTACCGGACTTATCGCTGGCGCGAATTATTACGCTTCGATTACACACCTGAAGATTGCTATCAATTTCATCAAGCCATTGCAAAAGTAATCGTACCAGCCGCCCAATCGATTTATGAGAAACGCCGCCAGCGTCTGGGTGTGACATCCTTGCGACCCTGGGACCTCGAGGTTGATCCTTTTGGAAAACCTCCGCTGAAGCCATTTTCCACATCCGAGGAACTTGAAAATAAAACAGCCCAGATTTTCCGGCAGGTCGATCGCCAGCTGGGGGATTACTTTGAGATCATGCGCGCAGAAGGTTTGCTTGATTTAGAAAACCGAGTTAACAAAGCTCCTGGCGGGTACTGCAGCCATTATATGTCTTCAGAACAACCGTTTATCTTCATGAATGCGGTTGGTATTCACGACGATGTACAGACACTATTGCATGAGGGCGGACATGCTTTCCATGTCTTTGAGTGTGATCATCTGCCCTTTTTCTTCCTGGATGTGCCTTTAGAATTCGCCGAAGTGGCCTCCATGTCAATGGAATTGCTTGCGAGTCCTTATCTGGCAGATGATCAAGGAGGCTTTTACAGCCATGAAGAAGCTGCACGAGCAAGGATCCAATTCCTGGAAAGCATGCTGCTCTTCTGGCCGTATATGACTGTTGTGGACGCCTTCCAACATTGGGTGTATGAAAACCAGCAAGCCGCCTTGGATCCGACGAACTGCGATGCGCGTTGGGCGCAGTTGTGGGAACACTTTATGCCTGGCGCAGATTGGTCCGGACTGGAAGAAGAAAGGAGAACCGGTTGGCAGCGCAAAGCGCATATCTTTACGGATCCGTTTTACTATATTGAATACGGTCTGGCTCAGCTGGGAGCAGTTCAGATTTGGAGGAATTCTTTTAACGATCAGGCGGGGGCAGTCACGGCCTATCGCCAAGCTCTGTCACTAGGATCCAGTGTGACTCTACCCCAATTGTATACCGCTGCTGGAGGGAAGTTCACTTTCGATGAGATCACATTACGCCAAGCGGTTGACTTAATCTTGGAGACTGTTTCAGAACTGGAATTGGATATAGGGTGAAAATACACCCTGAGAACCGATATCAGATTGTGTGAAGGGAAGGAAAATGGATTATCAAAGATTAGGCAAGAGCGGACTGAAGGTTTCCCGGATTTGTCTAGGGACGATGACCTACGGGTCATCCCAATGGCGAGACTGGGTTCTGGACGAACGTGAGTCTCGTCCGTTCATCCAGCGGGCGCTAGAATTGGGGATCAATTTTTTTGACACTGCGGATGCATACTCGCTCGGAGTCAGTGAAGAGATACTCGGACGGGCACTCAATGACTTCACCCGCCGGGAAGAGGTAGTCATCGCCAGCAAAGTCTTTTTTTCCATGGGGGATAAGCCAAATCTTGGCGGTCTATCTCGGGTGCATATTATGCAGGCTATAGATGATTCCCTGCGCAGGTTAGGAACTGATTATATAGACCTCTACCAGATCCACCGCTGGGACCCGGAAACGCCCATCGAGGAGACCTTGGAAGCTCTACATGATGTCGTTAAATCCGGTAAAGTCCGCTATATTGGTGCATCGAGCATGTATGCCTGGCAATTTTCAAAGTCGCTGTATCTCGCAGATCTACGTGGCTGGACCCGTTTCGTGTCGATGCAAAATCACTACAACCTGGTCTACCGGGAAGAAGAACGCGAAATGGGACCCTTGTGCCGCTCGGAGGGGATCGGGGTAATACCCTGGAGTCCCTTGGCGCGTGGTTTCTTAAGCGGGAACAGGTCGCATCAGGATTGGGGCGAGACAGCTAGGGCAAAGAGCGATGAATTTGCCCACCAGATGTATTATCAGGAGAGTGACTTCACGGTGGTTGAGCGGGTAGTAGAACTCGCCCAACAAAGGGGTGTGACTCCCTCCCAAATCGCGCTGGCCTGGCTGTTGCACCAACCCGAGGTAACCGCCCCAATCATTGGGGCCAGCAAGATGACCCATCTTGAGGAAGACATAGCCGCGATAGATATCAAATTGAGCCCAGAAGAGCTCGATACTTTGCAGGAGCCCTACCAGCCTCACCCAGTATTGGGTCACCGATGAACAGCTCAACCGGATAAACGGCGGTCCAATAATGACCACCAATAATTCCCAACCTCCCCCATCTCTTCGCGTGCGAATCCTTTATTTCTGGATCCGCATCACGCGCCCGATCGACAAAGAGCGCCAGGGAGAGGTTCGGGTGCGTTTGCGGGAGGCATCCCACCCAAGTTTTGATTTCTTCCTGCTCGTGTTCCTCTCCGGCACGATTGCCACGATGGGACTGCTTACCGATTCAGTGGCGATTATTATCGGAGCCATGTTGGTGGCACCGTTGATGTCGCCGATTCTCGGTATGGGCATGGCCTCCATCACGGGTGATGGTCATCTGCTGCGCGATTCAATTAGTGGCGTGATTCAGGGGGCGATCGTAGCAATTGTGGTTTCCTTCTTGTGGACCTGGCTGAATCGCAATTTGCCATTTATCCTGCTGCAGGAGGTACCGGGGGAGGTCCTCGCCCGCACAAATCCCAGCCCGATTGATTTGACCATTGCCGTTGCAGGAGGGATCGCGGCAGCATACGCACTAGCCCAACCTCATTTATCTGCTGCGCTGCCTGGAGTGGCGATCGCGACTGCTTTGATGCCGCCACTTTGCACGATTGGAGTCGGGCTGGCCTTGGATCGGATGGATGTCGCCGGAGGTGCAAGCCTGCTGTTTATCACCAACGCGGTGGCAATCGCCTTTGCGGCGACCCTGGTCTTCTTCTCACTTGGATTTGGCCCAAAACCAATCACGACCATAAAACGTTTGCCGCGCAGCCTGATATTCGCGGCTGTCTTGACCGTGAGTTTGATAGTGCCATTGACATACTTGAGTGTTAATTTCGTTCAGGATGCCAGAGAGAGAGGCCGGATTGAAGATATCGTTCAAGAAGAAGTTGAAAAAACCCTAAATGCGGAATTGGTGGAACTAAGTGTGGACAATGTGGGGGATACACTAAGTATGAACATCACTTTACGGACGCCAAGACCACTTTTTTATCAGGATAGCATAAATCTCCATGATGCCATTGCGGCTCGCTTACAGCAACCGGTGGATCTGGTGATCAACAGTGTCATTGCCTCGCGCCTGGATCCTAAAGTGCCTCCCACCTTGACTCCCACTCCCACGATAGGACCTTCTCCAACCCCAACGCGCACGGCAACGCCCACCAGCACCGCAACCCCAACTCCTACCCAAACTCCCACTAACACCGCCACCCCTACGGCAACCAATACGCCGACCACCACTCCTAAGCCATCGGTTGCGCTGGTTGCCCAAACTCTGGGTCGCGGACTGCGGCTGCGCCAATACCCTGAGGGGCCAATTATCGGCACGATGCGAGAAGGGGATCCACTGATCGTGTTGTATGGTACCGAGATCCTCAACGGTTTGGTATGGATAGAAGTGCAGGATAAAGATGGGCGTATTGGGTGGGTACCTCAGATGTATACTGCCATCGTCACTATTACCCCCACCCCGAGCATCACACCATCCAGAACGCCGAGGCCCTAAATCCTGGTACCAACCCGAATATTACCTGGCACTCACCAAGGTGCCTTCCAACATTGACAGGTTGTTGATTCATATACATTTCTAACACCGCGCACTAGTTCCCTCAATTCTAGCGATGATATAATGCCTCTGGTAGGTTTTTCTCTACCAGAGGAAGGTTAAAGTACTATGATGAGATTCGATCGTTTTACTGAACGTGCCCAGGAAGCCGCGCAACGCTCGGCCGAGATCATTCAACGCTATGGGCATAACCAGATAGACTCCGAACATATTTTATTGTCGTTAATCGAACAACCCGAAGGGGCTATCACTCAAATTTTAGAGAATCTAAATGTAGATGCTACCGCGCTGACCGAACGTTTGGATTACATTCTACGCACCAGCCCAAAGGCCAATATCTTCGGCGGTGGCGCCGGGCAGATATTCATCACACCGAGGGTCAAGCGAATTATTGATCTGGCAAACGAAGAAGCCAACCGTTTGAAGGATGAATTTATATCGACTGAGCATATATTCCTGGCGATTCTCAGCGAGCGAAGCACGCCGGCAGCTCGCCTATTGGAAGGTGCTGGCGTCACCCGGGAGCGGGTAAACGAAGCCGTTAAGCAGCTGCGCGGAGGCCAACGAGTGACTGATCCTCAGGCTGAAACCCGCTATCGCACGCTGGAGAGATTCTCGCGCGATTTGACCACATTGGCCCGTGAAGGAAAACTTGACCCGGTGATTGGGCGCGATGGCGAAATCATACGTGTGATCCGTATCCTCTCCCGGCGCACAAAAAACAATCCCGTTCTGATCGGGGAGGCAGGTGTTGGTAAAACTGCGATTGTTGAAGGCTTAGCCCAAAAGATCGCCACCAATGATGTACCTGAGATCCTAAGTGGCAAAAAAGTCGTTTCCCTGGATTTAGGTGCCATGATCGCTGGATCCCGCTTTCGTGGTGAGTTTGAAGAGCGGTTAAAGGCTGCCATCGAAGAGATCCAACGAGCTGCGGGCGAAGTGATCCTATTCATTGACGAGCTGCACACGGTCGTCGGCGCTGGAGCTGCCCAAGGGGCTATGGATGCCTCCAACATGCTCAAGCCAGCCCTGGCACGCGGGGAACTGCATGCCATCGGTGCTACTACTTCGGATGAATATCACAAGTACATTGAAAAAGATGCCGCTTTGGAACGCCGCTTTGCACCGGTGTTCGTCGAAGAACCGAGTGTAGAGGATACGATTAAAATGCTTGAAGGCTTGCGGGACCGCTATGAGGCTCACCATAGAGTTCGCTTCTCGGATGAAGCGCTGGTCGCCTCCGCCCGACTATCTAACCGCTATATCACAGATCGTCATCTACCGGATAAAGCCATCGACTTGATGGATGAAGCAGCTGCCAAGCTGCGAGTGGCACTTTATTCACTGCCACCTGAGTTGAAGAATATGAAAACCGAGCTGGATCGCTTGACTGCAGGAGAAGAACAAGCTGGTCTGGAGCGCGATTACGAACGAGCTGCCGAGAAAAAATCCGAGCGTTTGCGGCTCGAGTCTGAATTTAACGAAATGCGTGACAAGTGGGAAGCAGAACACGAGTTGGATGAAGTTGTGGATGAGAGTGATATTGCTGAAGTCATTGCCCAATGGACGGGCATTCCTCTTAACCAGATGATGGAGACCGAGTCTGAGAAATTGCTGCACATGGAAGAAAGACTGCAAGAAAATATCATTGGTCAAGATGAGGCCATCCACGCCATATCTGACGCCATCCGCCGCGCTCGATCTGGTTTGAAAGACCCGCGCCGCCCGATCGGATCATTTATCTTTATTGGACCTTCTGGTGTAGGCAAGACAGAATTGGCCAGGGCATTGGCAGAATTCATGTTCGACGATTTGGATGCCATTGTACGCATCGATATGAGCGAGTATCGCGAGCAGCACTCCGTTTCCCGGCTGTTTGGCGCCCCTCCAGGTTATGTAGGCTACGAGGAGGGAGGCCAGCTGACTGAAGCTGTGCGGCGGCGCCCATACCGGGTGGTCTTGTTCGATGAAATCGAAAAAGCCCATCCAGAGGTGTGGAACTCTCTGCTGCAGATCCTGGACGACGGGCGTCTGACTGATGGACAGGGTCGGGTAGTCAATTTCCGCAACACTGTGCTGATCATGACCAGTAACCTGGGTACTGAATACATAAACAAATCGGGTGCTCTTGGCTTTTTGCAGAGCTCTGCTGACCAAGAGGAACGTGAGTCTCACGATAAGATCGAAAAAGCTCTGAAAAGCACTTTCCGCCCCGAGTTTCTCAACCGGATCGATGAGATCATCACATTCTCATCGCTGTCCAAGGAACAAATGCAGCAAATCGTTGATTTGCAGATGGAAGAAATTCAAGAGCGCCTGGATGAGCACGACTTTTCCGTTGAACTGACTCCTGCTGCGCGCGAGTGGCTCGCAAATGAGGGTTATGATCCGGCATTCGGAGCGCGACCATTACGCCGGGCATTACAAAAGCATATCGAAAGCCCACTATCGGTTAGCCTGTTGAGCGGAGAATTTAAATCCGGTGATACGGTCATCGTCGATGTCGATGAAGAAACTGAAAAGCTGGTCTTTAGCTCACTTGGCGAACCCGTCCCGGCTGAAAATATCCAATCGGTAGAGTCGTCCCAAGGCTAATATCGTCAAATACACCTAATTATCTATGCCCGCCTTCTCTTAGCAAAGAGGGCGGGTTTTTCTGACCTGATTCTGAACCTAAGACTCATCAAATATGTTTGATTAGTAAAATTGGATCAGGTAAGACAAATGCCCCCGTGCAGGTGATATTTGTCCTAGGTTTGAGGATATTTGCCACTTGGAGATAAATCCCGGAAAGGATACATTGTTAGGATTATAAGGTGGTTGCCATGTCAAACGATGTATTTGAACAGTTCCCTTTATTCGACGGGTTTTCCGAAGATCAGATAGCTCTGCTTCGCCCGTTGTTCGTGCCTAGTGATTGCCACGCGGGCACTGTTCTCTTTGAACAGGGTGAGCCGGCAGTTTATTTTTACCTGATGGTGTCTGGAGAAATTGCCATCCATTACAAACCAGAGGACGATACGGACATCGTGGTCGCACGCATCAAAAAAGGTGGGATGATCGGCTGGTCCGCTGTAATCGGCAGACGCAACTACACTTCGGCGGCAATATGCACTGAATATACCGAGCTGCTGCGGGTGCGTGGATCGGATCTACAGAAGCTATGCGCGCAGCACCCAGACACCGGAAATCAGTTCGTCGATCGGATGGCTGAAGTTGTCGCCCAGCGGCTGGAAAGCAGTCACCCACAGGTGTTACAATTATTGGAGAATGGCTTACGCAGAAGTGATCATCTGGAGGCGAAAAAAAATGACAGTAACCAACAATAATATACCTGAAGCTACTGACGAAGAACGCATTCAGAGCCTCATCGAGAGATTAAGTGCATACATCGAGCAATATCACGGCGGTTCGGTGGAGATGGTCGATTTCGACGGCGAAATTGTAAAAGTGAGGCTTGGGGGAGCCTGTCTGGGCTGCCCATTATTGCCAAGCACATTACACGGTTGGGTCGCAGGGACTATCCGCCAGTTCTTCCCCGATGTACGAGTCGAATCGGCACCCTCATAGATCATATGGGATGAAAGTCAAAACACCATGGGCATCTCAACTTCGAGATGCCTTTTTG
>SDBV01012671.1_pt1 | contig 10787 bp, 10 predicted proteins | sample 2277081 | NCBI WGS metagenome assembly SDBV01 (sample SAMN10402039, study PRJNA504765) | marine sediment metagenome | isolation source: marine sediment core GS10_PC15, 223 cmbsf | place: Arctic Ocean: Southern Knipovich Ridge | collected 2010
CTGACCAGACCCGATGTTGGAATATCGATACAGCCTATCATGTTCAGGGCCGTGGTTTTTCCCGATCCCGATGGCCCGGCTATGGACATGAACTCTCCTTTCTCAATAGTGAGACTAATGTTTGACAAAGCTATTCGAATAGGTGAGCTATTATTTGAGCAGAAAGAAAAATTGAAACATGGTGAATTCATACCTTGGACAAAAATTAATCTTCCATTTTCAGATCGGACAGCAAGAAATTATATGAAGTTGTTTGAAAATCAGGAACAGTTGAAAATGGAAAGTGTTTCCAATTTGAATAGTGCATACAAACTTTTAGGGAAACCTAAAGAAGAACAAAATAAAAAATTAAACTTAATTAAAATTAGTAAAATCATTTTTAAAAAAGATTTGTGGGCAAGATTTGGTATTAATTACGATGTTGTTAAGAAGTATTCAAAATATTTAGATGTTCTTCCACCCGTCGAATTGAGTGAAGATTTTATAATGATAGATGGATGGTTGAGAGCAGAAGCTTTTAAATGGAAAAACAGGATTTATATTCCTTATTTCATTACTAAAGTACAAGAAGATGGTTTTATTAAAAGTTTAGATAAGATAACTAATGAGCGTGCAATACTTACACTTTCAGCATATAGAAATTCAACCGCAGGTATAAGTTATAGTTGGGATGAAGAAAATGTTATTTATTCAGAATTAATAGAAGCTAAAGAAAATCCTGAAGATATACCTATAAGATTTGGGTTTGAAGGATGAGCAAAATGAATAAAAAAATGAGGTGTGATAATGAATAATATAAATATAGTTGTTGGAAATTACAAACAGATATGTAAAAAGATCAGAAAGGAATCATTAAATTCTATAATAGTAAATCTTCCAAAAGAAGAGCATAGTACTTTGAAAGACATTGCAAGTAGTGGAATAATGAAGGATGACGGTTATTGTACAGTATTTAAGAACACAAAAGACTTTGAGGATATTTTAATTAATAGGACAAGCAATAATGACACTATCCTTTTAATTCTTGATGATTATAATCAAGAGCTTATGAAAGTGTGTGAAGAATTTGAAGATCGAGCTTTTACAATAATTTCAAAAATAGAAGAGCCTGTTGTTGGAGTTAAGGAAAAGAAAGTAAAGAATATCGACAGGGTATTAGAAGAAATTACAAGGTTGTGTAAAAAAGAAAAATGTATTAGAACCAATAGTTATTTTGCTGATAAACTAAAGATCACAACACGGACTGTAAGCAGAATGATTAAGCAATTGAATGAAAATGGACATATTGTGATTAAGCAAGTTGGAAATTTAAGAGAAGTTTATCTGTATGGAATGTCTAAGGACATAGAAATATCCAAGGATGAAATGTCTAAGGCTAAAGTGGAAATGTCTAAGGTGGACAAATCTAAACGTGAGCTGGTAACTTGGATAGAAGGCGGTGTTCAGGATCAGGAGCAAAAAATTGAACTACAGGAAACAGATATTGAAAAAGAGTATGAGCAATTACAACACGAACTTTCTGAAATACCTGAACAATATGTCCAAGAATTGCAAGAGATTTTTAAAAGGCATGATATTAATGACAGTGATTATTTTCTCAGAAAAATATTACGAGCGTACTTAAAAATCAGAACATTCAATCAGCTTAAATTGATTGTCCAGAATTTCTTTAAGGAACATAATACTTTTACTGAAAATATTTTTAAGCAATATCTGATGTTTAGGTGTGATGGCAGAAAGATTCAAAGATATAATTATGAAAAAAATAAAATAGAAATTGGTTTATAATAATTAATCAGATAAAGGACTAGCCCGCACTTCAAAGAAATGTGGGCTATTTTATTAAGGTATGGATATGAATTATTCATTATTAAAAAAATAGACTTTTTATCAATTTTTTTACAATAAATGTTGCTTTTTTAACAAGATGTGGTATAATGGTAAGAAAATTGTTAAATTTTTAATAATAAAAAGTATTTACCTACATTATGCACTCGATGTTTACCGTAATTACATCTTAGCAAAAAGATAAGCAGCATTAGTCCACACCTGAAATAAAGAATATGCGGTCATCAAAATAAATTTTTATAAGAAGGTAGTACCATCAAGCATCTAATCTTTTTCGTATGTGCTTTATCATTTTTAGTTTTTATCTTTATAGACTCAAGTCTGTTCAGCACAGCCCAAACAGGAGATAGACTGCTTTATGAAGGAGAGGGTATTATGATGACGGAATTGAAATCGTAATTGAAGCATATCCCACGGAGGTTTATCATGAAACACAGGATAATGATATTATTTAGTGTGATTTGCATAGGCTGTATTTTATTACTAGGTAGTTGTATTATTAAGAATAATCAACCAGATGATAATGGGCTTAATCCACCAGGTGATAATGATGGCGACAACATAGGAACACCCACCGTCTACACCGCAGGTTATGCTGGAAATGGAATGGCTGCTAAAGCCTGCTATTGGGTGAACGATGTAAAAATCGACCTTATCGGTGACGGTGTTAGTGACCATGAGTCCTACGCCAATTCGATCTACGTGTATAATGGCTCGGTTCATGTCGCTGGTGTCTACCGAACAGATACAACTGATGTTGCCGTATATTGGGTGAATGGCGTAAAGCAACCAGACCTCCTTGGTACGGGCTACTTTTCGAATGCTTATTCAATTTTTGTATCTGACGGTAAAGTCTACATTGCTGGAACCTATCACCCTGGCCCTGGTACGAAGCGTATTGCCTGCTACTGGGTAGACGGTATCTTACAACCGGATCTGAGTGACGGCAGCGTGAGTGCAAGCGCCACTTCGATTTTTGTATCGGAAGGCAAGGTCTATATCGCTGGTTTTCAATATGATTTTGATGACCCGACGATGCGTGGCTTCTACTGGGTTGACGGGGTCCAGTACGTCATCGGAGACTACTGCCAACCATGGTCAATAGCTGTCTCGGGTGGCACCGTTTACACCGCAGGCCTATTTGGCCCCCCTGGCCCTAATAACGATAAAGGGAGCTACTGGACAAATTCAACTAGAAATGAACTCCAAGGTATTCCAAAACATAGTGTTATAGCGAATTCGATTTACGTATCTGAAGGAAAGGTATACGTTGCTGGAAGACTCTCTGACGGCGATCATTGGACAGCCGCTTGCTATTGGGTGGACGGTGTTAGACAACCTGACGTCCTCAGCAGACAGCATCCCGAGATTGTGCTACCGGTTGCTAATTCTATATACGTCTCAGATGGGGTTGTGTATATCGCAGGACAATACTCGGATGTTTCCATTGGTGGTGGATATTATGCGTACGTCTGGACGAACGGTGTGAAAACGGATCTTCCGAATCCCAATTCTTCCTATGCGGAGGCGTATTCAATCTTTGTGCCATAGTATAGCGCAAGGGTGAATCTATTGCTGGCAATCGAAAGGATTCCATGTCTTTTAAAGCCCAAAGGGGAATATCTGCATCCCCAAACGAAAACTCAATATCCAGAAGTGATAGGAAGCCTTAAAAAAATGAGGGTTGATAATTTAGGGTCAGAACAACCTGGACTAGGAATCGTTGTATGTTACGATGAGCACCAAAATCAAGCTGGTCGAATTAAAGTTGATATCTACATCAATGTATAGAGAAGTGATGCAAGATACTCGACAAAAAATTATTTCGAAGAGCATACGGAGTATAATAATAACACACTTACTGATTATTTGGATATTCATTGTATTGATTGGCCAGATATAAAAAAGATAAAAAGGGAATTTGGTTGCACCTGTAAGGTCTAAAAAGATATCAATTTAGGAAGGCTTTTTAAAAGATATGTTTGAAGGTTGTAGAAAACTGTATCAGTGTAAAATGCACAAAAGAGTATAAAAACGGTGATATCGGATTAATATTTCATATCAGAGATGGTAAAGTGGAGTGGATAGAGAAAATTAATAGGACTACCGAGAAACCACTGAAAAATCCTTCCTAAAAATCTTTTTTATTGTATAATTAATCAAAATTTATAATATTATTAATTAAGATTATGTAAATATCAGTCTTAAAATTATTAAGAGGTGTAAAGATGTATATTTCTAAAATTGAAATGAATAATATAAAATGTTTTGACCATATTGAAATCGATCTTAAAGAAAATGATAATTTTTTTCGTAGCTGTGTAATTCTTGGAGATAATGGAGTAGGAAAAACAACCATATTGCGAGGTATTGCGATGGTTCTAGCTGGTATAGCTAGTGCATCAGGTCTTTTAGACGATTTAGAGGGTGATTGGATTAAAAAAGATACAGAAGAAGGTTATATTTATTTGGAACTTGTATCAGACAATAATAAATATCAATACTCTATAAAAACAAATTTTGTAAAGGATAAAGATGGGACTGATAAAATTTCGAAGCAAATAATTAAACCCAAAAATTTCCCTTGGGATGAATTATTTGTTTGTGGATATGGGGTCATAAGAGGTATAACTGGGGATACGCTATATTCTAAATATTCAGTGACTGATGCAGTGTATACTCTATATGCGTACGAATCGGGATATCTTCAGAGTCCTGAATTATCGATCAGACGTATAAAAGAAGAAGATGATTCGAAATCTAGAGAAATATTGAATTGGATTGCTGATATTCTTATGCTCAATAAAGGGGCAATTCAACTTAGTAAAGGCGGGCTTTTTGTAAGTGGACCGTGGGGAGAATCAATGCCATTAGGATCTTTGGCAGATGGATATCATGCAATGATCACACTAACAACAGACCTCGTAGGTTGGGCTTTACTTCATAACAAGATAACTTTTGAAAAAGAATTGTCAGGAATAGTTATGATTGATGAAATTGAGCAACATTTACATCCCAAGTGGCAGCGAAAAATTGTAACCAAGCTCAAAAAGGTCTTTCCTAAAATTCAATTTATAATGACAACTCACTCTCCATTGATTGCCGGTAATGCTGGTAAGTTATTTGGAGATGTATACGAATCAATACTATTTTTTCTCAGTCGTAATGAACAAGACGTTCGTGCATCCAAGATTAAGGAAAATCTTGGGGAGTTAGGATGTGATCAGATTTTATCTTCTGAAGCTTTCGGACATATTTTTAATACTAATGGGGAGCTAGAAAAGGTTTTACGAGAAGCGTCATTATTGGCTGCTAAAGATAATCGAACTCCGAAGGAGGACGCTCGTTATAATGAATTCAAAAAACAATTAAAAACTCTTATGTTTCCTGAAGGTAAAACTCCTATTGAAAGGGTTGTTGTAAGGGAATATTATGAGGAACTTGCAAAAAAAGTTGAAGATTTTAATAAAACATTAAATATAGAAAGTAAAAAAAATGATTAAAATTAAACGCGCAAGTTGCCCACAGACTTTAAAAAAAGATGAAGATGCATTTAGAAAGAATGATTATTCTAAGGATGATGTGAAAAAAGCTCTTTTAGAAATGCAACATAGAAAATGTTGTTATTGTGAAATAAATTTAGATACATTAGGTTCTTCAATACGAGAAGTTGATCATTATATTCCGAAAACTGCTGCTAATTTTAAAAATACCTCTGGAAAAACTCAATGGCATTTAGCCAATAGTTGGACAAATCTTTTATATTCATGTAGAAATTGCAATAGCAAGAAATCGAACAAACATCCTTTTGATCAAATTACGAGTGAACGGAGATTTATTGACCCTACTTTTGAAGATACAAATCCCGAAAATGATATTGATTTCATTATCGAGGAAGATTTTATGATGCATAATATGCGGGGTAAGACTAATTTAGGACGGACTACGTGTGAAATGTTACAGTTCTATGCCAGATCTGATCTTTTTAATGGATTTTTTAAAGTCTCTTTAGGAATAAAAATAAATATTAATAATCTAATAATAGCATTAATAAATGACAATACCGTGGAATGTGAGGCAATAAAGCAAAAATTGTCGAATGCAATGAGTGCACACCGCGAATTTGCAGCATTTCAGCGAGCATTCATCGCGAAAAAGATCAAGAGTTTGAATGAAGTAATAATCCCAAAACTTGAGAAGATGCACGATAAATCTTTTGACAAAATCACAATTGTTTTTCCCAAAGGTGCTGAAGTTTTAAAATAGATTCTGAACAATTGGAATATAATCCAGGAGAATAAATTCCTTATGAAAAGTTATGGCACAGAGTTAATCTTAGATATTCACAATTGTGATCCTTCGACTTTTAACAGAAAAAGCATCAGAACATATTTTAAAAGACTGTGTATTTTAATTGACATGGAAAGGTGTAAGCTGTGCTGGTGGGATGATTATAATGTTCCCTCAGAAGAACAAGAAACAGAACCTCATTTAAAAGGTACTACCGCGATCCAATTCATTAAAACAAGCAATGTTATTATTCATACTTTAGATTTATTAAAAAAAGTTTACCTAAATATCTTTTCTTGTAAAGATTTTGATTCGAAAGTTGTTCAAAAATTCTCCGAAGAATGGTTTAGAGGAAAAGTTGTTAATTCACATAAAATAGAGAGGAAATAAAAATATGGTACTAAATGAAAAAGAAATTAAAATTCCTGTAATTGACAACCACGACCCATTACTGCAGTATGTTGCAGAAACAATTTTAGAACAATTGCCTACAGGCGAAATCCCTGTTCGTTTTGTTATCACAAATACAGATGATAAAAACTATCATTGCGAGTTGGGAGTACTTTCAGGTGTTGATAATTCACTTATCTCGAAGAGAAGTGCAATTTTCGATTTCAATAAAAGAGATTTAGCGAATATTGATCAATTTAACGTTGTTTTAATTATACCTACAGGAATTGGTGCAGAAATAGGTGGACATGCTGGTGATGCGGGACCAGTTGCTCGACTCTTATCAGCAGCATGTGATAATTTAATAACTCATCCAAATGTTGTTAATGCTTCTGATATCAATGAACTACCAGAGAATGCTCTTTATGTTGAAGGCAGCGTAATATCTCGTCTCTTGATGGGAACTGTAGGCTTACAAAAAGTTCATTCCAATCGCGTAATGTTGGTTATTGATAAACATTTCGATAAGTTTTTCCATGAATCTGCAATCAATTCAGTTTCTGCTGCCAGAGCTGCATTTGGGCTTAACTGCCCAAAAGTAGTAACTATTGAAAATAATGTACTAATGAGATCTTTATTTTCGAAGTCAGGAAGAGCTGTTGGACGAGTTGAACGATTCAAACAACTTTATGAAGTACTAGAAACATTTAAAGCAGATTATGATGCAGTAGCTTTATCTTCGGTTATTAATGTTCCACTGAGGTTTCATGAAGATTATTATAAGATTGACGATATAACTAATCCGTGGGGTGGGGTTGAAGCAATGCTCACTCATACTATATCAGTTTTACTTAATATTCCTTCCGCTCATTCTCCTATGCTGGAATCGAAAGAAATATTAAATTTGGATCTCGGCATTGTAGATCCTAGAAAATCTGCAGAATTGGTTTCAACAACTTTTTTGCATTGTATTCTAAAAGGCCTTCATAGAAGCCCAAAAATTATTACCGATCCACAAATATTAAAACAGTCAGCAGTTTTAAGTGCCTCCGATATATCCTGCATAGTAATTCCTTATGGATGCGTTGGTATTCCAACCCTTGCTGCCCTGGAACAAAATATACCTGTGATTGCAGTAAAAGAAAATAAAACCCGCATGCAAAACAAATTGGAAGAATTGCCATTTAATCAAGATAAAATTATTATCGTGGAAAACTATTTAGAAGCTGTTGGAGTAATAAATGCTTTAAAAGCAGGTGTTGCTATAGATACTGTAAGACGTCCTATTAATTATACAACTGTTTTGGAAATAAAAGATGAAAAGACTTTTGAGGTTATTGATGGCAAAGTTGAAAATAAATTAATATCAAAGGATTAATTTGTTACAAGAATTTAAACAGTTGTAAAGAAAGAATTAATAGTATATCATTGACAAATAAGAAAGAGTGTATTAGGATAATTTACAACAGATAAATATTGATTAGTCAACCGCTGACCAAGTAGACATAGGCGAAAAATCGATTACATGGCAAACGTCGTGTGGTCGATTTTTCGTCTTTTTTTTGTAGTTGCGTTTTTATTGACATATTTTTATTAATGTGTATAATAATCGTGAGTTGTTTTTGAATAGTAATTCCTTCCAGAAGTAGTAAAAAATGGAGCTATATGGATTCGGAGCGTATGGGCGGATTATGGCTCCAGTGACCTTGGATAATGGAATTGATAATAAAACTGATAGAAAAAATATTTAAATCAGGTAGGATGAAATAAAAAAAGGGAGGCAGGATGAAAAGGATAATACTTATTCTATTGTTTGTATGCGTGGGGTCTCTAAGTTTTGCAAATGGTCTTGACCTGACTTATGAGATACCAACTGATAATAATCAGTATATTATAAACGAATATAAAATGGGCCCCCAAGAAAGGGCAAACGCAATGGTTGTAACGAGGATTGTAGTCGCATCAGTGGCGACATTAATATTAGTGGTTATAACAATATGGGCGGTAAGTCAGCCAATATAATCAATTCTCATACCTGGGAGGGAGCTTGAGAAAAATAGCTATTGTAAACCGCAAGGGCGGAGTAGGCAAAACCACAACAGCCGTTAACATCTCCGCAGGGGTCCAGATGATAATAAGGCAATACATGGAAAGGCAGGGGAAATAATCTATGTGGAAAGTGATGCTTGTACATCCAGAAATAATGGACGCAGAACAACCAACGTGGGAAATACTTAAACTCATATGAGTCCCAATACGGCTGAGGGATACTTTCCTGCTTATTGGGCGGGTGCGGAGGCTTTGGCTGGATATATTGTTCTTGCATTGTTTGTCAGCGTGATGATTATCCGTTTGAGAACCCATGCTTACGCCAGAGTCCCCAATTGGCTTAAGGAATACGAAGATCAGGTGCTAGAAGATAGGAGTAAACCGTTGTTTTTTGATAATAGCTGGGAAGACTATTATATAAATCAGATTAAGTAAATGTTGATTGCAATAAACAAAATATTTTAATCGTGTATTTGTAGGGGTTAATTTTTTTTTATGTAATATTACAATAAATCATAATCTTCTGGGATGAAGAATCTGTCTTCTGTCTCAATAATCGAAATCTCTTGTGATTGCACCATCCTACTGATTAGTTGTTTGATCCCTACAGCATTGTGCATATCTTGTATAAATATTTTTTTTAAAGTAGGTTCCATGGCTTTCAGTATTTTTCTATCAAACGATTTATTGTAGAAAGGAAATGAATAGCCTATTATTATCAGCTGCGTAGTATCTTTTACTAATTTAATGGCTTTATTTACAACATTTTTCATTAAATTATTTAATTCAGATTCAAAAGCAAACCGTATTCCTGAACCAGGAGAATTGGGTTTTATAACCTGAAAATAATAATCTAGTAGTGCACCCATACCCTCTAACGTAAGGGGTGAGAACGCTGCTTGCATCGCTTTATTAATAACACTACTTGCAAATTCAGACCCTGCAGTGCCATTAAGCCTTATAATGAATTTCTGATTAAAAGATATATCATTGATTACTTTATCGATTACTTTATCGATTACATTGTTACCAGAGCAAAAATCATAATAACACTTTTCAATTTGTAGATCATAATTCCAGGTAATTATTTTGATGTTATCAGGTAATATTGGTCCTGGAGTAAACCAATCAATATTAAGGATTGCTGAAAAGAAAACATCGTATCGGGGATCAGGCATAATTCTTGCTTGTTCAAACAATAGAAAAACTGATAAAACTGTTTTAAGTTTTTTAAGTGACGGTAAATCCCCACGTATAAGTAATTTTTTAGCAAAAGTATCAACAGAGTAGTGATGTACAATCTCATTCTGTAACCACTTAACAGATTCAAATAGTATTTCAAAATCTTTATGATTTTCCGTATTAACATTTTCATTTTGCTCTTTTTCTAGTCTCCTTATCTCGTTTTGCCAGTTATCTGAAAATTCGGCTAACCGCTTTGGTAATTCTGCCACTGTAGGAATGGCATTAGCACTAGCTCCTGCACCAAGTAAATATGTTATTTTTTGCATTACAATTACCCCTCTAATAACACACTCACAACTCATATATGTATTATTTACAAATCGCTAATATTAAATTATTACTTCCACATATTCAATTTTTGAAACATTACACTTGCTTGCGTTACCAATTCTATTTTTTTCAAACTATGAGGTCAATTCCTTAGTGGCCGATTGTTGCTTAATAATCTTTTCTGTGAGCAAAATTGTTTCTACGTTGTTATGTTGATCCCAAGAGAATATGATGCCTTTGAATAGCATTATTATTTTGCCCATTTGAGTAGTAGGTATGCCAAATATAAATAAATATTTTTCTATTTTAGAAGATAATTGGCGAGTTTTTTTTAATCTATCCTTAATCCCATCTTTTAATGCTTTCTCATCACCAGCAGTTGGATAAAATATTCCAATTTTATTTTCAGCTTTAATGTCTATTAAATGTTGAACTTCATCATCTAAAAAATCATTAATTTTTCTCACAGATACTTCATGTTCTAAAGCCAAAGCAATAGTATCATGACTATATTCTGGCATTTTGTATCTCCATATATAGTCAATTGTCATATATTCTTTTTTTTCAATAAAAGGTATATTTTCCTTTTGATTTCTTTCCTTAAAGAAATTAAACACTAATTTTGTAATCTCTGATTTCTTTTTAGACCATTTTATTTTTCCATCTAAATATTCGCAGAATTCATTATAAAATAA
>SDBV01012672.1_pt1 | contig 10787 bp, 9 predicted proteins | sample 2277081 | NCBI WGS metagenome assembly SDBV01 (sample SAMN10402039, study PRJNA504765) | marine sediment metagenome | isolation source: marine sediment core GS10_PC15, 223 cmbsf | place: Arctic Ocean: Southern Knipovich Ridge | collected 2010
GTTGACCTTGTCCATGCCTGTGTACTTCGGCGCCGTTCCGTGAGTGGCCTCGAAGATGGCGTACCCGGTCTCGTAGTTGATGTTCCCGCCGGGGGCGATGCCGATTCCGCCGACCTGAGCCGCCAGGGCGTCAGACATGTAGTCGCCGTTGAGATTCATCGTTGCGATGACGTCGTACTCAGCAGGTCGTGTGAGGATCTGCTGAAGGAACGCATCCGCGATGACGTCCTGGACGAGTAGCTTGTCGCCAGGGTGACCGTTGCAGTCTTCCCAGCTCACGGCGACGTCAGAGAACTCTTCCCCGACAAGCTCGTAGCCCCACTCCCTGAAGGCGCCCTCGGTGTACTTCATGATGTTGCCCTTGTGCACGAGTGTGACCGACCGCCTGCCATGTTCGAGGGCGTACTCGATGGCTGCACGAATGAGTCTCTTGGACCCGGACTTTGAGATCGGCTTGATGCCTATGCCGGAGTCCTCGCGGATCTCCCAACCAAACTCTTCATCAAGGAACGCGAGCAGCTTGGCTACCTCGTCCGTGCCCGCTTCGAGTTCCTTGCCCGCGTATACGTCCTCAGTGTTCTCACGGAAGATGACCATGTCGACATCGGCAGGCCTCTTCACGGGGGAGGGAACACCCTCGTACCAACGCACGGGGCGAAGGCACACGTAGAGATCAAGGATCTGGCGAAGAGCCACGTTCAGACTTCTGATACCGCCGCCGACCGGTGTCGTGAGCGGACCCTTGATGCCGACGAGGAACTCCCTGAACGTATCGACGGTTGCGTCCGGGAGCCACTCCCCCGTCTCGTTGAACGCCTTCTCCCCGGCGAGAACCTCGACCCATTCAATCTTGCGTTCACCGCCATACGCCTTCTCGACAGCAGTGTCGAACACATTTTGAGCTGCAGCCCAGATATCAGGACCGATCCCGTCGCCCTCGATGAAAGGGATGATCGGGTTGGTGGGTACGTCGAGACCGTCTCGTGTCCTCATGATCGTTTCAGCCATCAGGTTCTCCGTGTTTGCGTGATTCCTATTGTGTTCCTTGAGTATCAGCCGCAGGACGCGAGTCGCATGGTGTTGGTGAGAAGCGATGCTCTCGTCATCGGCCCCACTCCCCCCGGCACGGGGGAGATGGCCGACGCCACCTGGGAAACCTCGTCGAATGCTACGTCGCCGACGAGACCATCGTCGGTCCGGTTCATGCCCACGTCGATGACAACGGCGCCCGGCTTGACATATTGAGCGTCGAACATGCCCGGTCGCCCGACCGCCGCGATGAGGATGTCCGCCTGGCGGCACACCGCTCGAAGGTCTGGCGTTCTCGAATGTGCCTGGATCACGGTCGCATCCCTGCCCTTCGTGCCGAGCATCAACGCCATGGGCCGCCCCACAAGGAACGACCGCCCAACGACGACAGCCATCTTCCCGGCTGTCTCGATCTCGTAGTGATCGAGCATCGTCATGATGCCGAAGGGCGTTGCCGGCAGCGGCCCGGTCTGGCCAAGAAGCAGCCTGCCGAGGTTAAAGGGGTGGAGACCGTCTGCGTCCTTGGTGGGCAGTACCCGTTCGACCGCAGCCTCATCGTTGAGCCCACCCGGAAGCGGTAGCTGGACGATCATGCCCGTCACGTCTGGTCGTGCATTCAGCTCGTCGATCGCTTCATAGACCTCTTCCTGGGTTGCCGTGGTGGGAAGCTTGATGTCGATCGACTTGATACCGACGGACTCAGCGTCCTTGTGCTTGTACCCGACATAAACATGGCTGGCAGGGTCGTCTCCCACGAGCAGCGTCGCGAGCCCGACCTCACGACCCCGCCCTGCAAGCTCAGCTATCTCGTTCCGTATCCGGTCCTTGACGACTGCCGCGACTTCTCTGCCTGAGATGATCTGTGCGCTCAATGCTTGAAATGCCTCTCTCGTGTGAACACCAATGCCACGCCGTGTTCTTCCGCCGACTCGATGACCTCGTCGTCACGCACCGAGCCCCCGGGTTCGATGATCGCAGTGACGCCTTGCGCTGCGAGCGCGTCGGGTCCGTCGCGGAAAGGGAAGAAAGCATCAGACGCACAGACGGCGCCTCTCACCCTGTCGCCTGCCTTGACCAACGCACGTTCGGCCGCACCGACCCTGGATTGATCTCCCGCTCCCACACCGATAGCTGCACCGTCTTTCACCAGCACGATGGCGTTCGATTTCGTGTGCGCTGCGACGATCCATGCCATCTCGAGGTCCGTTGTCTCCTGGCTCGTCGGCTCCCTCGTCTTGGTCTCCCAGCCTTCGACTCCGGTGGTGACCGAGTCCCGCACCTGGACAAGGAACCCGTCATCGACCGTGCGGACATCGAGGTCGAAATCTGAGGGGGCTGGTGCGATCAGTACCCTGAGGTTCTTCTTGCGGGCCAACACCACCCTGGCTTCGTCTGAGATCGATGGGGCGACGACGATCTCTACGAAGTACTCACTGATCGCGCTGGCTGTGGACCCGTCGAGTTCGCCCTTGCAGGCGACGACACCCCCGTACGCCGAGATCGGGTCGCACTCCCATGCCCTTGCGAACGCTTCTGACATCGTGCCTGCTTGTGCGGCTCCACATGCGTTCATGTGTTTGACGATGGCCACTGACGTTTCAGGCAGATCATTCACCAGCCGCCATGCCGCATCCGCGTCTGCGTAGTTGTTGAATGACATGTCCTTGCCCTGGAGTTGGTCGGCCCTTGCCCACCATCCGTTCGTGTCGGACCTTGCGTACAGGGCTGCTCGCTGGTGTGGGTTCTCGCCATATCGAAGCGATGCCTTGGTCTCGAGCGGGAGCACGAGCTTGTCCTGACCATCTCTCGAGTAAAGCCAGTTGACGATCGCCGCGTCGTATTGCGCGGTGCGGAAGAACGCCTCACGAGCAAGTTCCGACCGAAACTCTGCGGTCGTCCCACCTGAGGAGATCGCCTCGGTGACATCGTCGTATCGATCCGGGGAGACGACGACCGCTACCCATTCGTGGTTCTTCGCCGCAGCTCTGATGAGTGTCGGGCCACCGATATCGATGTTCTCCATGGCAGTGGCGTAGTCCGCGTCTTTCGCAACGGTGTCCTCGAACGGGTACAGGCTCGAAACGACAAGCTGGAAAGTGTCGATGCCAAGGCCGATGAGGTCCTGCCGATGGTCGTCCTTGCCCAGGTCGGCAAGGATCCCACCGTGGATACGAGGGTGAAGGGTCTTGACCCGTCCACCGAGCATCTCAGGCGAACCCGTCACCTCTTCGATCCTCGTGACCGCAATACCCGCATCTTCCAGATGGGTTGCTGTGCCACCGGATGAAACAATGGTCACACCGTTGTCGACGAGCGACGCGGCGAACCGCGTGAGATCTCGCTTGTCCGACACCGAGATGAGTGCCCTACGTACCGCTATCTCTGTCATCAGCCGATGGCCTCCTCGGGCATCTGGTCCCAGCGTACGTGTCTTCCTTGCACTGTCAGAGCCCCTCGCGCAAACGCAGACACAGCATCAGGAAGAAGCCGATGCTCGACTTCTTGTATACGGCTGTGCAGTGACGTCGCGTCGTCGTCGGCCTCGACCCGGACGACTTCTTGAACAATGATCGGGCCGTGGTCGACCTGTTCATCAACGAAGTGGACGGTGACCCCGGTGAGCGCAACTCCGTATTCGATTGCGTTCTCTACGGCGTGGGCGCCAGGGAAGGCTGGGAGCAGGGCGGGGTGGACGTTGATGATCGCGTTCGGGAATCGTTCAATGGCGTTGGGAGCGAGGATGCGCATGAACCCGGCCAGAACGAGACCTTTGGCACCGTGCCGATCGGCCATGTCACACAGGGCAGCGCTGAAGGAACCACGCGACTCGAATTCGGTCCACACGACGACTTCTGCCGGTATTCCTGCATCCGCGGCCCTCTCGAGTCCCCGCACACCGGGGCGATCCGAGATGACTACCGCTATGACGTATCCGTGTCCGGCGTGCTCGGCGTCGATGAGCGCCTGGAGGTTACTCCCACTGCCTGAGATGAGAACAGCGATGGGGAGCGGGGAATCGGTCATCGGTCGACAATCCTAGAGGGCCAACCGGATATGCCACAGGGTTGGGTCTGGTCACTCCCTGAGCGAGGTCTCTCGCATGGCCAGATGTGGAAGGACCATGTGGTCGAGGAATGGTTCCGGGTTCCCGGTCCACCCCATTGCACGCATCTCGCCCCTCGTGCGACGGCCACCGATTACACGCATGATCTCGAACGACGTCGCGCTGAGCACAGCAACCGGATCTCCATAACCAATGTCCCAGCCCATCCCGGAATCAGTCGCCTCAACCCGGATCGTGGATAGACCAAGGGCATCGAAAGTGCGGCGAAGAGACTTCACATGACCGGCCGCTGAGAACTGGACGTCGAGAAGGTCTCGGCTTTCCTTATCGTCGTACGCGTTTCTGAGATCGAATTCGTGATGCAGTATGTCCCCGATCACCATGGCAGGTATTGCCGCGACACTCGTCATCCCGAGCGCGGACGGAATCGCGTCGGGCAACCCGAGGTCATCGAGGGTGTCGAGAAGCACCGCTGCCGAGCCCACGATGTCATCCCACTGCGCAATGACCTCCTCCATGGACAGATGGCTTCGTGCACTGACCTGTTGCTCGGTCCACTCGTTGCTCGCGAAACCGTCGAATCGAAGGTTGGTGATGTCAACGGAGAGCCCTGTGACATGTCTGAGGACGTCCAGAGCGGTCCAATCCGGCGTCGCAGGCACCGGCGCCTCGGGATCGCGACCGGCCATGAACTCCACGATCCGGATCTGGCCGCGCTGATATGCCTGTGCGTACATACCGCGATCCTAGAGGACGACAGACGACAGACGACAGACGACAGACGACAGACGACAGACGACAGAGAGTCGTTCGTCGTGAGCGAGCGCAGCGAGCGGTCCTATGTCGTGAGCGAGCGCAACGAGCAGTCGCTATTCGGCGAGCGCAGCGAGCAGTCGCTATTCGGCGAGCGCAGCGAGCATCGCTGAACCCATGTCCGTCGGGGTCGGGGCCATCACGACACCTGCACCTTCGAGAGCTTCGATCTTCGCCTCGGCGGTTCCCTTGCCGCCCGAGATGATCGCCCCTGCATGTCCCATCCGCTTCCCCGCAGGCGCCGAGGTGCCTGCGATGAAGCTGGCGACCGGCTTGGTCATGTGTGCCTTGATCCACTCAGCGGCTTCCTCCTCGGCCGTACCGCCGATCTCACCGATCATGATGACACCCTCGGTCGCGGGATCATCGTTGAACGCCGCAAGGGCGTCGACGAAGTTCGTACCGTTGACAGGGTCACCGCCGATGCCGATCGCAGTCGTCTGACCGAGACCGTTGAGCGTCAACTGGTGGACCGCCTCGTATGTGAGCGTTCCCGACCGCGACACCACACCGATCCTTCCCGGTGTATGGATGTAGCCCGGCATGATGCCGATCTTGCACTCCTGGGGTGAGATCACACCAGGGCAGTTCGGACCGACGAGCCTGACGTCCTTGTCCTCGAGATAGCGCTTGACAAGAACCATGTCGGCTACGGGAATGCCTTCGGTGACCGTGACGATGAGTGGCACACCTGCCTCAGCTGCTTCCATGATCGCGTCCGCTGCGAAAGGCGGCGGAACGTAGAGGACCGTTGCGTTGGCTCCTGTGGCCTTGACGGCCTCGCGTACCGTGTGGAAGATCGGAATCGTGACATCGTACGTGTCCGGTCTGCCTTGTACGCCGGAGTGATCCGTCGCACCGGTGAACTGCTCCACCCGGCCGGCCCTCGACGGATGCACGGCACCGACCATGTCGGTGCCGTAGGCGATCGCCTTGTCCGTATGGAACCGGCCCGTCTTCCCCATCCCTTGTACGAGGACCTTCGTGTCCCTATCCACGAGCACACTCATCTGGTCAACTCCACGATCTTCTCTGCCCCGTCCTTCATGTCCGCCGCACTCACGACGTCGAGGTCGGAGTCGTCGATGATCTGTCTTGCGAGTTCTACGTTTGTGCCCTCGAGGCGCACCACGAGCGGCACTTCGAGACCAACCTCTTCAACGGCTGCGACAATGCCGTCTGCGATGATGTCGCAACGCATGATGCCGCCGAAGATGTTGACAAAGATGCCCTTCACATTCGGGTCCTCTGTGATGATCTTGAACGCGGCGACGATCTGATCCTTTTCGGCGCCCCCACCGACGTCGAGGAAGTTCGCAGGCTCGCCTCCGACGTACTTGATGATGTCCATCGTCGCCATCGCGAGACCGGCTCCGTTGACCATGCAGCCGATTGAACCGTCGAGGCTGATGAACGAAAGCCCGAACTTCTTTGCCTCGAGCTCGGCCGCGTCCTCTTCGGACTCGTCACGCAGCTCGAGGATGTCGGGATGGCGATACAGGGCGTTGGCTTCGAATGCCATCTTTCCGTCGAGGGCCATCACTCTGCCGTCCGTCGTCACAACCAGCGGATTGATCTCGACGAGGTCTGTATCCATGGCCGCAGCGAAAGCAGTGAGTGTCTTGAGGAACTTGACGCCGTTCTTGAAAGCGTCTTCTTCGAAGCCGAGACCGTAGGCGATCCGCCGTGCCTGGAAGTCGGTGAGACCGAACGCCGGGTCGATCTCCTCCTTGATGATCTTGTCGGGAGTCTCGGAGGCGACAACTTCGATCTCGGTACCGCCTTCGGTTGAGGCCATGACGATGTTGCGGCTTGTGGAGCGGTCGAGCAGAACCGAGAGGTAGAGCTCCGTTGCGATGTCGATGCCTTGCTCGATGTAGAGCCTGTTGACGGTCTTTCCTTCGTCACCGGTCTGGATCGTGACAAGTGTTGATCCAAGCATCTGGCCGGCGAGCTCACGGACCTTCACCTCGGCTGCTTCGATTCCTCCGTCAACGCCATCGAGAACGACACTGACTCCCCCGACCCCGGGGTGCTCCTTGAATCGGCCCTTACCACGGCCACCAGCATGGATCTGGGACTTGACGACGACCACAGGGTTGCCGGTCGACTCGATGAGCCGACGTACAGCTTGCACCGCCTCATCGACGGTGGTGGCCAGGACACCCTCAGGAACGGGAATGCCCCGTCCTTTCATGAGCGCCTTCGCCTGATACTCGTGGATCTTCACGTGTCCTCCCGGCAGGTGCCTGATCGGTGATGGGGTCAGTCTGCGAACTGCTCGTCGACCCACTTCTGGATCGTCTCAAGGGATGTACCTGGGCCGAAAACATGCACGATGCCGGCCGCCTCGAGCTGTGGAATGTCTGTGTCGGGAATGATGCCGCCACCGAACACGACGATGTCCTGTGCTCCTCGAGCCCTGAGTTCCTCGACGACGCCGGGGAACAACGTCAGGTGGGCGCCGGAGAGCGCGGACAAGCCAACCCCGTCGACATCCTCTTGAACCGCGATGGTGGCGATCTGGGAGGGCGTTTGGTGAAGACCTGTGTAGATGACCTCACATCCAGCGTCGCGAAGGGCACGTGCGACGATCTTCGCCCCGCGGTCGTGTCCGTCGAGGCCAGGCTTTGCGATGAGGATTCGAGTCGGCATCGAGCGGAATGCTAGGGGTACGTTGAGCAGAACGTGTCGCCGGGCGGTGTTGCTCCGTACCTACCATGGAGTACGTGCTCGACGTGAATCTGCTCGTCGTCCTCGGCGCCTCGCTGGTACTCGTCGCCATTGCGGTCGGCGTTTCTATGTACCTGCGTCTCGGTGTCGAGAAGTCGATCATCTGGGCGTCCGTACGTGCCGCTGTCCAGCTGACCGCGGTTGGTGTGCTTCTTGTCCTGGTGCTCGACTCTGCATGGGAGCGCTTGCTGGCTCCGATATGGATCATTGCAATGGTCGGGATCGCGGCATTTGTCGTGTCCCGGCGCGCGGGAACGATTTCGGTCATCCCAGCGGCGCTCCTGGCAGTCGGCGGCTCCACGGCCGTGTCTCTTGCCGTCGTGTTCGGCTTCGGTGTGCTGCCGGCTGAACCGATCGAGATGATCGTGATCGCCGGCATCACCATCGGCAACGCCTTGCCGGCAACCGTGGTTGCGGTCGATCAGGTCGTCACGAAGATGACCACGGAACGTCCCCAGGTCGAGGGCCTTCTCGCCCTCGGCTTCAATGCAGGCCAGGCCGCGCGAGTGGTTGTGAGGGATTCAGCCAGAGTTGCCCTCCTGCCTCAGATCGAACGGACGAAGATCGTCGGCCTCGTTGCACTACCCGGCGCAATGACGGGCCTGCTGCTTGCGGGTGTCGACCCGATCGATGCGGTGATCATCCAGCTCGTTGTGATGTATCTCGTGCTGGGTTCTGTCGCCGTGTCGGCAACACTGGTCGCCGTTGTGACCGCCTCGAAAGCGTTTACACCTGATCAGCGCCTGAAAACAACGATCTAGCCCATACGTCCGTCAAGGGCGGTGTCGTTCTCTGGGCCACAGACACCGAATCTGAGTGTCTGTAACCCTGGGTATGCGGAAGGGCTGTTCAGTCGACCTTTTCGAGGGGCGCCCAGGCAAGGAGGAGGCGCTTGGGGCCGTGGGCGTCGAAGATCACGACCGCTTCGGCTCGGTCGCCTTCACCGACGATCTCCTTGACGACGCCCTCACCCCAATGGGAGTGACGGACGCGATCGCCGTTCGAGATATCTGCATCTGACACCGTTGCGGTCGGAGTGCGGGATTCCATGGTGCGCCACCGTCTGGCCCTCTTCGCCTTGGACGTGAGGTGCTCAGGGATCTCGCCGAGGAACCGACTTGGTCCGTTGTAGTTGTTCTGACCCCACATACTGCGGCTCCACGCGCGTGTGAGATACAAGCGTTCTTCTGCCCGGGTCAGACCCACGTAGCAGAGCCTGCGCTCCTCCTCGAGTTCCTTGGGATCACCAAGGGACCGCATGTGAGGGAAGACGCCATCCTCGAGTCCTGTGAGGAACACAACCGGATACTCCAGCCCTTTGGCGTTGTGGAGCGTCATGAGCGTGACTGCCTCGGCATCCTCGATGTCATCGAGATCCGTGACAAGGCTGATCGACTCGAGGAACATCTGGAGCTTCCCGACACCGTCGAGCCGGTTCCACTCATCCGGTCCCATCGAAGCCGGTCCCGTTTCCTCGAACTCGGCACTTGCAGTGAGTAGTTCCCTGAGGTTCTCCTCCCTGCCCATCGCCTCGATCGTCTGCTCAGCGCGGATCATGTCGAGATAGCCGGTGTCGTCGAGGACTGCCTCAAGTGCAGCTTCAGGTCCGTCGGACGCTTTGGATGCGAGGATGTCCGCAACGGCCACGAATTCGGAAATCGCATTCTGCGCACGAGGTGTGAGCGCTTCGATCTCGCGGACCCGTCTCAGAGCATCCATGAATGTGATGCCCTCGGTCTCTGCGAAGCGATCGACGTGAGCAACCGACGTATCACCGATCGCACGCCTCGGGATGTTGATGATCCGTTTGATGGCCACCTGATCGTCTGGGTTCACGATCGCCCTCAGATAGGCAAGGGCATCTTTGACCTCCTTACGGTCGTAGTACTTGAGGCCACCGACGACCTGATAGGTGACGCCGAACCGCACAAAAAGCTCCTCGATGACACGGGACTGCGCATTGGTGCGGTAGAACACCGCAACATCATCGAGGCCGATCCCGACGTCCTGGAGCCCTGCGATCTCCTCGGCGATGTAAGCAGCCTCCTCATGCTCGTCCTCCGCCTCGAATACGACGATGCTCTCGCCTGCGCCCTCATCGGTCCACAGCCGCTTGGGTCTGCGACTTGGGTTGTTGGCGATAACCGCATTCGCTGCGTTGAGGATCGTCTGGGTAGAGCGGTAATTCTGTTCGAGAAGGATCACTCTCGTGTCGGGATAGTCCTTTTCGAACTCCATGATGTTTCGCATGTCTGCGCCGCGGAACGCATAGATCGACTGGTCCGAGTCACCGACAACACAGACGTTGCGATGCTTGGCCGCAAGCATCTTCACCAACATGTACTGCGCTCGGTTCGTGTCCTGGTACTCGTCGACAAGGATGTACTGGAACCGGTTCTGCCAACGCTCGAGTACTTCAGGAAAGGCCTGGAGGATCTCGACGGTGAGCTTGAGAATGTCATCGAAATCAACCGCAGACGCCTCAACGAGGCGTTGCTGATACAACCGGTAGATGTCTGAGACTTTCTCGTGGTAAAAGCCGGAATCCTGAGAGGCGAACGTCTCGTGATCGATCAGCTCGTTCTTCGCCTTGGAGATTGCGCCCTTCATCTGGCGAGGTGGGAAGCGTTTCGGGTCGAGGTCGAGATCCTTGATACACATGGCGACGAGGCGGGTTGAGTCTGCTTCGTCGTAAATGGAGAACGAAGCCCGATATCCGAATCGGTGAATCTCCTGGCGAAGGATTCGCACACACGCCGAGTGGAACGTCGACACCCACATGTCATGTGCGACTCGGCCGACGAGCCGACCGACGCGTTCCCTCATCTCCTCTGCGGCCTTGTTCGTGAATGTGATCGCAAGGATCTCATATGGCGAGACTCCGAGGTCGCGTACGAGGTGGGCAATGCGATATGTCAGCACCCGCGTCTTGCCGGAACCGGCTCCGGCGACGACCAGGACGGGACCATCGGTTGCAGCCACAGCCTCGCGTTGAGAAGGATTGAGGTCGGCGAGAAGAGCAGAATCCGGCATGGGTGGGAACGTACCACCTGTCAGGTGGTACGTAGCGCGTGGACAGAGATTGCTGCGCCGGAGGTTCACGGTTCACGGTTCACGGTTCACGGTTCACGGTTCACGGTTCACGGTC
>SDBV01012673.1_pt1 | contig 10787 bp, 15 predicted proteins | sample 2277081 | NCBI WGS metagenome assembly SDBV01 (sample SAMN10402039, study PRJNA504765) | marine sediment metagenome | isolation source: marine sediment core GS10_PC15, 223 cmbsf | place: Arctic Ocean: Southern Knipovich Ridge | collected 2010
CTTCAACACCTGCTGCTTTAGAGTCTGCTCTATTATATTCGGCTTTTGGTTCTTTGTTATCATCAGTTCCAATAGCAGGAACCATTGAGTTCATTTGTTCTTGAAAAATGCAGCCTATCCAAAATCCTTGTGACTGTTGTCCATCAGCAAAAACACATAAAACTAAATTATCTAAATCAGGAGGCACTCCCCACCATCCATATGTTTTTTGAGTGTCATTAAATGTGTTTGATGTTCCTTGTATCCTACCATCACGATTTCGTATAGGTGTTGCCCCGCCAAATGGTGTGCAATACGATACTGTTTGCCAACCAGCTTCATGATCCTCATCTGGATCCAAATCACGAATCCATACTCGTAATCTTCCCATTGATAAAATGTCACGATTATCTTTAATTTTGCCTACATAAACTTTTGAACTTAAGGTTCGGCGACCGTATTCTGATTCTCCTGAATATCCAGCAGGTGAATTTAAAGTTCTTCCGTGAGATGATATGCTCATTTTAATTTATTCTTTAGTTTTTGTAAATTTCTCAACCGAGTTATTTCAGTATCTTTAATTGCGTGTATAACTTGAGTAAATACGCCTTCATTAAATCTTGATGATAATTCAACAGCTTGATAAACTCCACTTACTATAGTTTCAGTTTGTTGCTCACTATCAGTAAAATTAAGAAGACCAGTCTCAGCATTTTCAAATCGAGAAAATTTCATTTCTAGTACAAATAAAATATCTTCTCTTCCTGTTCGTTTGGCTAAAGTATCTTCCACTACTATTGCAGTGAACAATGTTTTTTGCAATCGTTGTTCAACTCCACTAAGACCTAACCAAGAAGGATCTCCTCTAATCTCTAAATCAATTTGCATTAATTCTGCGTTAGTATAAAAAATTTGATTTAAAACGCTTGATGCAATAGACCTAAAGGGTCTATGACTTCCTTCCATGATGCCCCTGGCTTGTGTATCTGGTCTTGAACCATCTGATGTGTATGGCACCGGAATCGACAATGGTACTGGTTTGGCTGAATCTTTACGACCAAGATCCTCAATAATAGTACTTGCAAATAATTTTTCTTTATCTTTACTAATGTTTATTAATATATTATTGTTTATAGCTTGTGCTGTTGCTCTTTGATCTCCAACTCTATCAAGTTGTCTTGTTACTTCATTTAATTCAGCTATTGCTTCATCCAGAACAGGTCCCTCGGGGCCTGAAGTATTTTGAAATAATTTATTCAAAGCTTGATATCTCTGAGCTAATGTTTCTTGGGCATTTTGTTCCTTAGAAGATACAACCCGGCCTTCATCAATGCTACGAATTTGTTGTAGACCAGCATATAAAGGTATATTGGTAGTCCACATAAAATTAAAATCAATTTCAAGATTTAAAACTTCAGTGTTTTGTCCTGTATATAAATATTCATAAATTTTACCAATACTTCTTTCTTGCAAAAGTGTTTTATCATTTTCTTGAATTTCTTCTTCAGTTCTATTCAGTTGCCCAGGATCGATACTTGCTCTAGTGGTGTAATAAGTACTGACATTATATGTAATAAGTTTACTATAATCATTTACTGCTGGATCATATTCTTTTATTTCAACATTTGACGTTAACATCCATATTCTTTTGACTTTCTTTTTTGTTGTTTGCTGTCCTATATTAACAGAATTAATATCGCCATCAGTCATAGCTGCTTGTACCCATTCTTCACTCGCAACCATAAGATCATTTAATATTTCATTAATATCATATCCTCTCGGAATTTCAACTATAGTGCGATCCTGCACAAAAATTTGCATTGAATTTAATCGTTGAGGACCTTCAGTCGCATTTTTTTCTTTAAGTTTGATTTCCGCTATTTCTGGATCAACTTTAAAATCAAATCTATCTGGGTACATTCTCCAAATACCGCTCTGTTTTTCTGCTTTATTGATTTCTTTTTTCAATCCATCAAAAAATTCACCAATCGTGCTCGCTTCAATGGCTAAATGATGATCAAGCACAAGCCATTTATTTGATGATGTCCAGGCTTCAAATTCTATAGCTTTTATACGATAGACACTACCTTCCGCAGTTAATGTTGATTTTATATCAACAATTTTTAAAGCCCATATTTTTGGCCTAACTTCTGCATCTTCTATAACAAGTGGCACTCCATCATTATCATATCCAAGCCAAGATAATTCTAAATAAAATGGAGCATTTATATAATTATTAATTGATAGTAAATTTGCAGCTTCTAAAATTGCTTCATAAAAAAGAGCTCCGCCACGCGGCTCAAATATTTCAAATTCAAATTGATTGATTAAAAAATTCTTAGCTCTCCAACCTGGAGCAACTACACTTTTAATTTCCATATTTTTCATAGTAAAAAGATTAGTTTCTCCCGACTCTGCAAAAATTATTTTTTCACTTGTTCGAGGATCACCAATTAACGCTTCAATTTTACAAATGTAAAAACTAAATTTGTATGTCCAGGATTGAAATTTATTCAAACTATTTCGTGTTGGTATTAATGGCGGTGGCGGTGCATTCTTATTCGCTGAAAATTTAGAATCAAAACCTGCTGCACCAAATTGATCAAAAATTATATTAGTTGCTATCCGAGATGCACTAGGAGGAACTCCTTGGGAGACAGCCGCTACGACAACAGCATCTTGAATAAGGCGGTTTTGTTCTGATGTTGATGGAGGTTGTGGCATTATCCAACTTCTCTTTCAAGTGTATCTTTTTTAGGAACAAAAATTTCAATTCCAGCTTGCATATCAAAAATTGGATCTTTGATTATATCCATATTTCGTATCATAAATACCCACCAATATCGGGTGGTACCATATAAATCATTACTCAATATGTCTGGACGTTCTACATATTTGTCTTCAATCACAATTAAATCATCATCGTCAGAATGAGTAATTTCTCTAAATGATAAAAAATCTCTATAGAACAAATTAATTGGAGTATCAAAATATGGTGATGATTTTCTTAATCCAATTGCCATTATAACCAACCTCCTCGACCACGAATTGAATCTCCTTTGTCTCCTAACAGTTCACCTGTTCTAAACTTATCAAGATTAAATTCTTCTCTTGTTCTTCGTAAATTAAGTTGAACACCAAGTGTTACAATAATATTAAATGCTGCTGGAACCCATGCTGTTTTATTTTTTTGGAATATAACTGGAACATAATCTGCATCATTCATCAATTCATGTAAAAACATTTTTACCACAACTGGGATGTCATTGAACATCCCTTCACCATATCCAGAAAATAACAGTACAGGCGGCGGAGTTCCAGCACTAACAGTTGGACTGCCTCCTCCAAGTTGACCAAATGTATCAAAGCCAGAAAGATTTCCAGTTTTGCCAAAATACATTTTAGTTACTGTTCTGAAAAAATGAATTGCTGCTAATGCATATCTTGCTTCCTCTTCATTTTGTGCTGTAAATAAGCCAGTTACAGTAATTTCAGTTGGATACGATCTTGCATATGTTTGTACTTCATAATTAGTATGAACTAATGGTTGAGGGGACCAATCTGCTTGATATTGATATGTAACTACAGGAGTGTATGGAAAAATCAAACCATTTGTTTTGCCGCTTGAAGGATGAAGCGGAGCTAAAATATTATCACGTGCATTATTACCAGTGACATCACCAAAAATAATGTTATTAGCATTTGGACTCATTGGACGTAATCTAACTCGACGATCTTCAAATCCTGGATTCGATATGATTGTTTCTAAACCACCTGTTGTTTTTACTGTTCTTGGATCCTGACTTTTAAGGTCTCCAAGTAATTCTTGAGTAACTCCAATTATTGGTGGCGCCGCCCTTAGACCTTGATTTTATCCAGGAGCAAATCCAATAGATCTACCAAGACCATTAAGTACTCTACCAACTTCTAATCCATCAATGGGATTAACTGCCATATATTGTCTCCTCTATTGTAATATTTACCATTGTTCATTTAAGTATGCACTTAATTAGTTGATAAATACTTGAGTATATTGACTATCATTTTGTTTTGTACTATAATAAAATAAAACAGAGGAACATATGGCCAGATCAAAAATTAAATTTTTATCAAACAAAGAACTCTTATACGAAAACAATGAATCAAAAAAATCATATTCATACTTTGTAGATGACAAATATGCAAATTACGACATTATAGTCAACTCTAAAGAAGACATACGAGATATTGAAAAGCAAGAAGATGGCAAACTTGCCAGAGCTGCGAGAATTAAAGATATAACAGCAAGAAATAGCCTACTCGCTGGCATAAAGCCAAAAAATATTAACGTTAATGAATTCTTAACAGATGTTGAAATTGAAGACGTTGTGTTTCGCGTTATGACCTTTGAACATATCCCACTTGAAGAAGGTCGAAAGAATAATCCAAAAACTGAAGCAGACAAGCGAGCAAAATGTCCTTTCCCTCCATTTATACATTATGTAATTAAAGAAGGAAGGATTGTTGAAGTTGGAAAATCTCATTGGTATGGTGGATTAGACAATGGATACTTTCGAATCGATCATGGTGCAATAAACAATCGTTTAGCAAAAATGTACATCAAATTAGTAAATCGTTATGGGCAAAAACCTAATTGGTCCGGATATACTTATCTCGATGAAATGAAAGGACAAGCTCTTGTAAACTTATCAAATATTGGTTTATTTTTTAATGAGAGCAAATCAAATAACCCATTTGCGTATTATACTACAATTATGTATAATTCATTCTTGGGCGCATTGAAAATTGAAAAAAGAAATCAAAATCTCAGAGATGATTTATTAATTGAACAAGGCGGTCTCCCATCATTTAACAAACAATTTGACTATGAAAAAGAAATGAAGGAGTTAGAAGAAAAAAGAAAATTGGGTCCACCTAAGACAAAAAGGAAAAAATGAATCTATTTAAAAAAGTAGCTTGTTTTACAGACATTCATTTTGGATTACGAAATAATGAGCGAGAACACAACAAAGACTGTTTAAAATTTATCGATTGGTTCGTTGAACAAGCTAAAGAGTTTGATGCTGAAACATGCATATTTCTTGGAGACTTCAATCATTATAGATATACGCTTAATATCTCAACAATGAATTATAATATACGAGCATTACAAAAGCTTAATGATGCTTTTGAGAAAACATTCTTTATATTAGGAAACCATGATTTGTTCTATAAAGAAAAACGGACATTGAATAGTATTGAATTTGGTCGTTTATTTCCAAACATAATTTTGATAGACAAGCCGTTGACATTAGGTCAAGTAATAGTTTTGCCATGGTTGGTTGAAAATGAATGGAAGAAAATAAAAAATCTTAAAAGCAAATATGTTTTTGGTCATTTGGAACTTCCTCATTTTAAAATGAATGCGATGATAGAGATGCCAGATACTGGCACGTTCAAAATTAAAGATTTTGAAGGTCCTGATTTTGTCTTCTCAGGGCATTTTCATAAACGTCAAATTAAAGAAAATATCATTTACATCGGTAATACATTTCCTCATAATTTCGCAGATGCATGGGACGATGAACGAGGAATGATGTTGTTAGAATGGGATGAAGCGCCTGAATTTAGAAATTGGCCTGATGCTCCTAAATACAGAACCTTACTATTGACTGAATTATTAAGTGATCCAGAAAAATATATCGTGACAAACACATATGCTCGTGTTACAATTGACACTGATACTTCTTACGAGGAAGCAAATTATATCAAAGAGATATTAACTGAATGTCTCGGAGCCAAAAAAATATCACTCATATCGAACAAACAAGATGATTATTCAAACCAAGATTTTTCGAGTGATATTGAATTTGAAACCGTTGATGAAATTGTAATAAAACAACTTGGTAGTATTGAATCGACTACGTTTGAGGCAGGATTATTAATTAATATTTATAATTCATTATAGGAAAAATGGTATCAATTAGAATAATAAAAACTTCTCCGAGAGAGGAAATAGGTAGTCGTGATTTAACTGATGAGTGGGATAGAGCAAATACTTCAACAACCCATTTCATTGAAGGATTTACGGTAGAATCTAAATGGCATGATTTTTCAGTTGATTTTGAACCCAATCATGATTCAACATACTTTCTACTTTACGCTGTATATTCAACTGGAGATTCATTTGGGCACGATCAGGATGGCGCCATTGAATATTTAGGTTTATTTGAAAATTACAAAACTGCAGAGTTAAATATGAAACGTGTAGAAGCAATGACAGATTTTGGTTCATGCACTTTGTTAACTGATGTTGGTATGGATTATGATGTATATATTCCATGGTTTGGATATTTTGAAAGTCTTAGTTATATTAGAATAGAAAAAGTATCAAGAGCATTATGATGAAAAGACTTTGGCGAAAATTAGAATACTCCCAATGGGATAACGAATGTGGTACAGCTAAGACCGCAAGCGAAAACTTATACTTCTTTAAAAGCAGGCCAATCACTTACGAAGAATACAAAAATCGACTAATGAAATATTTTAAGGATTATGACGAAGATTATTAATGTTTAAGATTAAAACTTTAACAATAAGAAACTTTCTAAGCATAGGAAATGTAACTCAAAGCATAAATTTTATTGATAGAGGGCTATCTCTTATATTAGGTGAAAATTTAGATATGGGAGGGGCTGGCTGTCGCAACGGTGTTGGTAAAACAACAATTTTACAAGCTTTAACTTATGGTTTTTATGACTCTAGTATTACGCCGATAAGAAAAGATAATCTTATCAACATGACCAATGGTAAAAATATGCTCGTTACCGTCGAGTTTGAGATAGATGGTAAACCTTATAAAATTGAGCGCGGTAGACGTCCAAATATTTTTCGATTTTATGTTGGCGACCAATTAATTAATGAAGCACAAGGTGAAAACAGACATACTAATGCTGATGTTAGGCAAATTATTGGCATGTCTGTTGAGATGTTTAAGCATATAGTCGTTCTTAATACATACACTCAACCATTTTTGTTAATGAAACAAAATGATCAACGAATGGTAATTGAGGAATTATTGGGTATTACTATATTAAGTGAAAAAGCTGAAAAATTAAAAAAGCTTATCAAAGATGCTAAAGACACTATAAAAGAAGAAGAGTATAGAATTAAAGCAACGTTGGAAAGTAATGAAACAATTACAAATACAATTCAAACTTTACGAGGAAAATCAAAACTATACCAAATAACTAAAGAAAAAAATATTGTAGAATTTAATGACGCTATTGATGCATTAGGTCATTTAGATATTAAAGCAGAAATTAAAGCTCATAAAAAACTCTTTAAATATAATGAGTTAAAAGATGCAAAAAGAAATTTTGAACAGCATTATCAAAATGCAGAAAAGGCGGTCCTTCGACTCGCAGCTGACATTGACTCCATTGACGAAAAGCTTGCTGATGTTAGAAATCACAAATGTCATGCCTGCGGAACTTTACTACATGACGAAAACCATAGCAGATTACAGAAATCACTTGAGAAGGACAAACAAGGATATCACAATAAACTTGATTCCATCGAAAAAGACTTCGTAACATACAAGACAAAACTTCTAGATGTTACTACCAAATTTGAAGAATTTGAATCTATACCCAATGTATTTTATCCAAACATCGATGAAGCATATAATCACAAACAAAGTCTTAACAGCTTAAAAATTCAACTTAAAGAAGAAATAAAAAAAATTGACACATTTCAAGATCAGATTACTACACTTGAAAATGAAGGCATTAAAGACCTTTCATATGTTAAGTTGAATAAATTAAAAAAGTTGCATGATCATCAAGAATTTTTATACAAGCTTTTGGTTCGAAAAGATAGTGGAATACGAATGAGACTCATTGATCAAAATCTTCCGTATCTTAATTCTCGTTTAACATATTATCTTACAAAACTTGGACTACCACATCAATGTGAATTTAAAAATGATCTGAGTATTGAGATTATCCAATTTGGACAAAATTTTGATTTTGGACAATTATCGCGGGGGCAACAAAATAGATTAATCCTTGCATTAAGTTGGGCCTTCAGGGATGTTTGGGAAAGTACTGGACATCATATCAACTTATTGTTTATTGATGAAATGATAGACAGCGGAATTGATACTCAAGGAGTTGAAAATACTCTTGAGGTATTAAAGAAAATGACCAGAGAGCGAGGTAAAGAAATTTTCCTCATCTCACATAAAGAAGAGTTAATAAATAGAGTTCATAACGTCATGTTAGTAACTTTTGAAAATGGATTCACCACTTTTGAAATGGATGATGATACTGAAAATATGATAGGAGTATAATATGAGTGGATACGGAACGCTAACTCCCCCTGATCAACAACCTCAGAAGGAATATTTAACTGTTGAAATTACGAAAACAGTTCCAGTTGCAGATCGCGAAACTTTAGAAGCTTATTTGAATATTGGACTTGAAAATCACATTGGAAAAAACCTTCGTGGAACAGCAGGTACTAGAGCACTTGAAATGATTGAAGAGGCAGGATTTGAACTTAGGCCGCCAAAGGTTGCCCGATCAACAAGCGGCCATCCTGGTACCTTAGGGTCGGGAGTATTAAGCTCATAGCCAGGAGTAGAATAATGGGTTGGGCTGTAAATCACATTAAGAAACTACAAGCTGGTAAAATTGTTCAATTTAAACCTCGTGGAAATTCAATGAGTGGTTATATTGAATCTGGCGATAGTGTTATGGTCGAACCTATCTCTAAAGCAACCTTGCCACTTTTAGTTGGTGATATAGTATTATGCAGAGTAAAAGGTAATGAATATCTACATAAAATTAAAGCAATAAAAGGAAAGCAATTTCAAATTGGAAACGCTCGTGGGAAAATAAATGGATGGATCACCATAAACTCTATATATGGAGTTTGCATTGACATTACAGGACAAAAATATATACCAAATGGTCAAAATCCTATTCTTTTAAGGAAATTGAAATGAATATTTTTCAAACTGGAGAATTTAGTTTACATTCAGGTGGAGTAAGCAATTTTAAAATTGAATGTGATAATTTAACCGATGACGATCTTGAAACGTTTGCTAAATTAATTTCCGATAAGGTTGAGTTTAATTTTGTTGTTGGAGTTCCTACTGGCGGAGAACCATTGGCTGAAAAATTAGAAAAATATGCAAATGAATATGCTTCTAAAACTTTAATAGTTGACGATGTATTGTCAACTGGTTCATCCATGGAAGACTATCATTATGATTTAGCTGGACGAGAAAACATTGGAATAGTAATATTTGCCAGGGCACAATGCCCAGAATGGATCACTCCAATACTTTCTATGGAAATATGGGAGAAATAAAATGGGAATTTTTATGGGAATAGTAATTTCAGCATTAGTAGCTTTACTTGTAGATGCTTATAAAGAAGAAATTAAAGCTTTCTTTAAAAGCATATTTGAACGTAAGGACAAATAAATGGAAATGTCGTATGAGGAATTACTGGAATGGGGTCGCGTCGAAGCAAAAACCCGTAGAGCGGAGATAGCATCTGTTGACTCAGCTATTAGTCTGCAGATCGTTCAAGATGCAGCAAAAAAGCGGCGAAAATTGGCCGGACTCTCACGCGCGGACGCCACCCATGCTGTGATGAATGCAAGATAATGAAAATATTCAGTAAAAAATGGTGGAATAGCGTTCCTATATGTAAAGAATGTGAAGGAACAGGTGTATCTGATAATCCAATTCGAGTATATTGGAAGGGAGTATTAGTTGAAGCTTGTATAAAATGTCGAGGAAGAGGTGTGGGAGCAATATGATGATACCAGCAGATGAACGATTGATACTTGCACTAGATGTACCGACAGTTTTAGTCGCTAAAGATTTAGTTGAACAACTTGGCTCTACAATCAATTTTTACAAAGTTGGCTTGGAACTATTAATGGATCCAGATGTCCATAATTTTATTGATTGGTTACATAGTCAAAATAAAAAAATATTTGTTGATTACAAATTTTTTGATGTTCCAAATACTGTAGCGTCAGCAGTTCGTCAATTACAAAGCCGTCCGATAGAATTTATAACAGTACATGGCAATGATGAAATATTAGAAGCAGCGTGTATGGAATCGTTTACTACAAAAATTTTAGCAGTGACAGTTTTAACTAGCTTAGACGAACACGACATGAAAGATTTAGGATTTAAAGTTGATATATCTGATCTTGTTTTATCACGAGCAAAACGGGCGCTCAAAATTGGTTGTGATGGCGTAATTTCATCTGGACTTGAAATTAAAAAATTACGAGATGAAATAGATGATGAATTAATAATAGTGGTTCCTGGAATTAGACAAGAGCAAAATGATGATCAAAAAAGAATAACCACCGTTGAAGCTGCATTTGAAAATGGTGCTGATTGTAGTTTCCAACCCATCGGCTTCTGTAATCTCGCAGAACCGGGGTCTCTTCTGCGCCATACCCACAATTTGACAAACCGCTCAGCATTGACGCATCTGAGACATCGAAGCCGATCAACAGCCATGATGTATCGCGCACGTCGGGAGAATTGTCCTCATCATATGGCCAGCTATCCGTTGAGCTACCATTTCCCCAATCTTTGGAGAACCGTGTGACTGCAACCACCCAATACTCCGTTTCATTCGCTTGCAACTGTTCGGCCAAGTACTCTTCGAGCCGACGTAGATTGTTCCATAGCGGAACATTGAGCCCAATCCATGATGGAAGGGGCAAAGTCCGAAACGGAAAGGAGGAATAAAAACTTGGAACTCCTTCGTCGCCGTCGAACAGAGAGGGCC
>SDBV01012674.1_pt1 | contig 10786 bp, 8 predicted proteins | sample 2277081 | NCBI WGS metagenome assembly SDBV01 (sample SAMN10402039, study PRJNA504765) | marine sediment metagenome | isolation source: marine sediment core GS10_PC15, 223 cmbsf | place: Arctic Ocean: Southern Knipovich Ridge | collected 2010
AATTGTAACTTATCAAGATTATCCAGATAATGACGCAAGAATATTTTTACAGAAAGCAGGAATTAATTTAAGAAAAATTAATAGGCCCAACTCACAAATTGAATTTAAAGATTAATTTAGTATGGAAATCTTATTAAACTTGTTTTATAAAATATAGAAATGGAAACATACAAACATTTCATGAAGATTGATTATGAATATAAAGTAGAAGTTCCAACAGAAAGACGAGACAAAAGAATAGCTACAATCAAAGTAGTAGACAAAAAAAATAACACAGTAAAAGAAGAAGTTTCATTTAAATTAAGAAGGTTAGCAAAAATAGATTCAGAAAGAACAATAATCTTGTCAACAAAAGACAAAAAAACATTAGATTCAAAATTTAATGAAGTTTTTGCGAGGTTAAATTTTGATTAATAATTCTGCTCGCTCACAAACTTTGTTATTAATTAAATTTGCCAAAGTCTAAAATCTCTACTCGCTCTTAAAGAAGTCGTTATGGTTGGCTTTGCACGAATTTAAGCTCTATTTCCGTGCAATTATAAAATTCAAGATTAATTGAGCCACTCCAATAATAAATAAGCCTGTTGTTAGAAAAATAATTCTTTTATTGAATTTATGTGTCTGTTGACTATACTCCAAATCTGTCATTGCTATTATACCATGGTTCGTAAAACAACAAGTTTAAAAATAAACGAAGATTTATGGAAGCAGGTTAAGATAAAGTGTATAAAGAAAGAAAAAAAGATATCTGAATACCTTGAAGATCTTATTAGAAAGGATATGAAGAATAAAAGGAAGTGAGGTTACCATTTTTTAGTTATTCAACATGTTTAAATACTCTTTCATTTTATTTATTATATATTCATAAAAATGGACAAATCTTCAAATAAAAAGACTAATCTTCAAATATCTGAATTATTAAAGATTATTGAGGGGGGTTTGCAAAATGATCCTACTAAAGTCCTAAATTATTCTTTACTACTCATCCAAAAATTAGAAAATAATAATGAAGTAAATGCTGAACACAAAATTAAAAACGTTCTAAAAAGAACTAAATCACTTACTTTGAATTCAAAAGGATTACCTTTAGAATCATTAAGTATGCCTGTTGATATGGAATCTCGCCTCCCTTTGGCGGAAGTTAGGCAATATAGAGAAGATGAAATTTTTGTAAGTTTTAATGACCATATAATGGCAGATCTAGAAGAATTTACTTTTCTTTTAAAAAAACAAGGAGAAATTTCAGATGAAAATATAAAAATTTATAGGAATTTATTACTATGTGGTCCTCCTGGAACAGGAAAAACTCAGGCTGCAAAATACCTATCTGCAAAAGCATCTTTACCTTTAGTTACAGTTAGAATAGATGGATTAGTATCTTCTTATCTTGGGAATACTTCAAAAAATATTCGCTCTCTATTTGATTTTATAGAAAAAACTCCTTGCATTTTATTTTTAGATGAGTTTGATGCCATTGCAAAAATGAGGGATGATTCCAATGAGTTGGGAGAATTAAAAAGAGTTGTTAATTCATTACTCCAAAACATTGATTCTTTACAAAATAAAGTTCCTATGATTGCGGCTACAAATCATCAACATTTATTAGATCCTGCGGTGTGGAGAAGATTTGATTACAAAATTTTTGTAGGATTTCCCAAGGAACAAGAAAGAGAACAAATAATAAGAAAATTTTTGGGAGAGGATATATTAAAAAACAATCAATATAGGCTCTTATCAGCATTATCTGAAGGTATGAGTGGTGCAGATATTGAAATACTTTGTAATATGATAAGAACAAAAATATTTATTGAACCAACAACAGAAATAAATGAAAAAAATTTGCTTAAATTAACTTTAAAATATAAAGAAAGAGTTTCACATTCAAATAAAATTGAGAATCCCCTTCTAGAAGATGCGAAAATAGTATTTATGAAAGAGTTGAGAAGCAAAAATAAAAGTTTATTCACTTATGATACTCTATCAAAAATGTTTGGGATATCTACTGGAAAAATTAGTAATATTTTAAATTCAGAGGTAGAAGACCATGGATAAAAAATTTTTACCAGTTAGAATTATACAGCCAAGTAGAGATTTTTTAAGTGCAAAACAAGGGGGAGGAGGTCCATTAAAATTTTTTATTGATGAAAAAGAATTTTCTTCTCATAGCAATAATTTAATTGAGGATTTGAGAGATATTACAAAAAATTTTGAAGATATTTTTGAAGAATTTCCCAACCTACCTACAGTGATAAAAGCTGAACTTAATGAAAAGGCTCTCTCCAAATCAAACAGACCAAAAAAACTATTTGGGAGGGATACTTGTCCGATAATTGGAACCAATAATATCGGAGAGATCTTGTTAAGTACTACCAAAGAAGGCTTAAAAAAATTAGAAAGAAAAATAAAAGACCCAATGGGAGAGGAGATAAAAAGTAACATTACAGCAATAAATGAAATAAAAACTTTAGATATAAAAGAAAAAACCCACAATCTAGAGCTCCAGGAAGTTTTTAAAAAATCTCTTAGAAATAACAAAAGTTATCTTAAGGTATTGCTATTTGATCACCATGATGAAGAAATAAATAAGAGATGTATAAACAGTTTTTTAGATTTCTGTAAAAAAGAAGGTTTAGAAATTGCAAACATATCTAAACTTGAAAGAATTAAAATATACCGTATAATCGGTGCTGATGAAAAGAAAATAGTCAATATTTCAAAACATCCTTCTGTAAAAACTTTATCCTTTTTCCCAGTTTATAAAGTGGTTGTTCCTCTTGAAGCATTTAAGGATAAAGGAATTAATAAATTTCCAAAACCAGAAGAAGGAAAAAATTATCCTATTGTGGGAGTAATAGACTCAGGAGTTTCAAAAGAAAACCCAATTCTTTCTCCATGGATAGTTCATCAGGAAACTTTTATTCCCCCAGAGTATCAAGATACTTATCATGGTTCTTTTGTGGCGGGTATTGTTAGTTTAGGTCATCATTTTAATGGTAAAGATGTTCACCCAGATAGTGATCCTATTAAAATTTTAGATGTGCAAATTAGTCCAAAAGGAAAGAATTTACAAACAGGGGAGGGAGATAGTCTTACCGAAGATGATCTGATGATAAGATTACAAGAATCCATTCCTAAACTAGCAAAAACTTTTGGTGTGAGAATTTGGAATATGTCTTTAGGGTTGGAGGAGGATTGTAAACAAGAAAATTTTTCAGAGTTAGCAATATTTTTAGACGAACTCCAAGAAGAAAATGATGTGCTGATTGTTCTTCCATCAGGAAATTATGATGGTCCTTCTCAAAGAGTTTGGCCTCCAATAAATCCCCGTTCAAAAGAAGACTTATTACAGATTCCAGGAGATTCGGTTAGATCAATAACTGTGGGGGCATTAACCTTTAAAGAAAGGTCGGATAGCATTGTGAAGTCATTTGAACCAGCGAGTTACTCTTGTAAAGGACCTGGACCTTGTTTTATTACAAAACCAGAATTAGTTCATTATAGTGGAAATGTTTCTAAACTGGATAATGGAGACTTGGATTCATCTGGGCAAGGAATAATTTCTACAGATTCAAAAGGAAACATGGTAGAGGGTGTGGGCACAAGTTATTCGGCACCAATGGTTGCACGAACATTAGGAATAGTTAATGATCGTTTTTCTAATAAACCATCTTTAGAGTTGGTTAAAGCTTTAACAATACATAGTGCTCAATTACCAAAAAATCTAGGAGAACCCCAAAATATTTTTCCCTATGTTGGTTATGGAATTCCCTCTTCTGTGGATAAAATAATGAGTTGTAGTAATAGCGAAATAACTCTTGTATTTGAACAAGGAATACATCAGGGATTTAATTTAGATATTCCTTTTAAATGGCCAACGTCCCTTCAGAATGGAACTGGGGCTTGCAGAGGAAACGTTAAAATGACTTTGGTAGCTCATGTTCCTTTAGATAGTGGTTTTGGGTCAGAATATATACGTGCTAATATCTCTGCAGCCCTTCAAAAATGTAAAATTGACTCTGTAAGTGGAAAAGAAGTATGGAACGGAGTGACCCCTGAAGATCCTTGCAATACTGAACTAAAAAAAATGTATGGGAAAAAACTTATTGAGCATGGATCTAGATGGAAACCTATTAAAAGATATGAGAAAAAACTTTTTAGAGTAAAGGCAGACAAATGGAGATTGAGAGTAGAATTATTATTAAGAGATAATTTTGAACAAGACTCTACCAAACCAATAAATTTTACTTTAATTTTTACTATATCAGATCCTGAAGAAAAAGCCCCTGTTTATGATGAAGTGGTTAATTCACTAAGAAATTTAAATATATTAACAGAATCTATTTCCCTTAAATCTCAAATAAAACAGAAAGTTAAGAGTTAAATTTTTGTATAAAAAAGTAAGCCATTATTCAGAATTTATATATAAAATTATTTCCGTGCGGAATCAATGCCGTGGAAAACTATAAAACAACATAACATCTCATTTATTTTATGGCAGTAATAAGATTCAATGAAAACTTTAAAACTGAAAGGAATAAATGGGTTAAGGAACATGAAAAATGGGAAAACGAATGGAAGGATATTATCGGGAAAGTTGTTTGGGTTCACCTTAAAATAGAAAATTCAATGTTAAGCATGATTATAGACTTACAAAATATTGGACTTGGTTCTGAAGAAAGAAAAGAAGTTGAAAAACTAAATTTTTTAACCGCTGCAAGAACTTGTTTTTTAATGAGTTATATAGATTATACGTTTTATGAGGAAATTAAAGGATTTAATACAGAAAGAAATAATGTAGTTCATAAAATTTTTAAGAAACCCAAAAAGACAGAAAATTTTTCTATTAAAAAATTCTTATTGAACGGAGAAAGAATTCATAGAAAAATTTTGGATACTCATTTTTCATTAGAAGATGAAAAAGCAAGAGAACTATTGGGTGGAAAGAGTGAGGCTGGGCTACCTACATTATGCGGAACTCCTGAAGAACAATTAGAGCAACTCAAAGGTTATAGTGGATATGGGATTAAAGAAATGAGAGAAGAAATAAGAAAAAAGATTAAGGAAGCAAAATCTAAAAATTAGTAGATATTTCCGTGCAAAAGGCTTTTAATCTCGTGCAGGATGGTATTCTCGTGCAAAGCCGTTATGGTTAGAACAAATTTGTCGCTTCTCTAAAAGCTCGGCATCAATTCATTATGTCCAAACTGAATAATCAAATCTATTTGTGGTTTTATCTTTTCCAAACCAACTGGCACATCACATGCTCCAAAACAACTTCCAAACCAGATTAAGAATTGACCATCTGTCTTTTCCTCTAAATAATCGACAATAGTCGTTGCATATGGTTTAAGTCCATCAGGGAACTGCAACAAAACTAATTTAGCCTTGCTATTCTTAATATCAGAAATAACTTTCTCTAATTCTAAATCATATTTTTCATTAAATTGTTCAAATGCATTTTCCATTAAAAAAACTGTATCTTAACCTTTAAAAATCCTCTCACATTAAAACACACATGGCAAACAAAATTCGTCAACCAATCGTGGCAATATGTGGACATGTAGACCATGGAAAAACAAGTATACTCGATAAACTTAGAGAAAGCTCTGTTCAAAAAGATGAAGCCGGAGGAATAACTCAAAAAATATCTTTTACATCTTTTCCTATCGAACAATTACAAAAAGCCTGCCCACTAATAAAAAAATCAAAAATAAAATTAAACATTCCAGGATTCTTATTTATTGACACACCTGGACACGCAGCATTCACCAATTTAAGAAAAAGAGGTGGAAACTTAGCAGATTTAGCTATACTTGTTATAGACATAAAAGAAGGAATCAAACCTCAAACAGCAGAAGTAATCCAAATCCTCAAACATAATAAATCTCCATTCATAATCGCATTAAATAAAATTGACAATATCGGCTCCTGGAAAAAATCAGATAAAGAAATAAAAGAAAGCATAGAAACCCAGTCTACCAATACCAAACAAATATTTGACGAAAAATACTTAACATTAATTGGAGCATTAAACAGCCATGGATTTGACGCAGATTTGTTTTACAACATTGATGATTTTACAAAGAAAATTGCCTTAGTCCCATGTTCAGCAAAAACAGGGGAAGGACTACAAGAATTAATAATGGTTCTTTGTGGATTAAGCCAAAAATATTTAGTGCACAAACTCAAAATAAGCGAAGATGCAAAAGGCGTTATGCTTGAAATAAAAAAAGAAAAATCAATCAGCTATATCGAATCTATATTATATGATGGAGAATTATCAAAAAGTGATGAAATTGCCATCGCAAGTTTAGAAGGCGAACCAATAATAAGCAAAATAAGAATCCTCGAAGAGATTAAACCATTAAGTAATAAATTTTTACCCAAAGACAAAGTTCGAGCATCTACTGGATTAAGAATGCAACTCATTGACCCAAAAAAAGTTTCCTCTGGAGAAAAAGCAAAAATCATTCCAGGTATGCCTTTTGTGATATACAAAGGAAATATAAATGAAATAAAAAAACAATTCAAAGAACAAATATCTGAAAATATAAAAACCGATAAACAAGGAATCATTGCAAAAGCAGATTCATTAGGGAGCCTTGAAGCTTTATTAATAATGTTAAAACAAGAAAACATCCCAGTAGTTAAAGCAGGAATAGGAAGCATAAACAAAAACGACATAATTTCAGCTAAAGCAAATTTAGAATTAAATGAAATCAATGCGGTAATTGTTGGTTTCAATGTTGGAGTAGATGAAGAAGCAAAAGAAATTGCCAAAGGCACAGTAATTTTGACAGAGGAAGTTATTTACAAATTAATTGAAAATGTCGTAAAATTCAGATTAGAAAAAGCAAAACAAATAGAAAAAGCACGACTTTTAGGATTAGCTTCACTTTGTAAATTAAAAATTCTCCCCCAGTATGTTTTTAGAAATACAAAACCTGCAATTTTTGGAGTAAACATTGAAGTCGGAAAATTAATTTCAGGTTTAAAATTAATAAACAAAAAAGGCGAAGACATTGCAAAAGTAAAAAATATCCAGTCAGAAAAAAAATCTGTGGGAGAAGCTACAGAAAACATGGAAGTTGCGATTTCACTTCCAGGGGTGAATTTTGAAAGACAATTAAGTGATATAGAATTTCTTTATTCAAATATTGGAGAATCTCAATTTAAAAATTTCAAAAAGAACAAAGATTTATTGACTCAAAAAGAAATCGCATTGCTTCAAGAAATCGCTGAAATCAAACGGCAGGAGAAAGCAGATTGGGGGATATGAAAGGTTTAAAAATACTTTTTCTTCTTAATTATCATGTTTAAAATAAATATTGCAGAAAAATCAGGGAAAACCTACAAACTTGAAGCAGAAGCTGAAGAAATTGTGGGCAAAATATTACATGATAAAATTTTAGGAGAAGAGATTCTTCCAGATTTAAAAGAATATAAATTTGAAATTGCAGGAGCAAGCGACAAAGCAGGATTTACTGCAATGGAAAATGTTGAAGGAATTGGATTAACAAAAGTTCTTTTGACATATGGAAAAGGCATGCACAAACGCCCAAGAAGGGAAGGAAAGAAAAAAGTATCAAATCCCAAACCAAAAGGATTGAGGATGCGAAGAACTGTAAGAGGGGAAGTAATATCTCCAGAAATTATACAAATTAATCTTAAAATCTTAAAAGAAGGAGCGAAAAAACTTTCTGAAATTTTTCCTGAACAAAATAAGAAAGAAGAAGTAAAACCAGAAGAAACTACACCAAAGAAAGTTCAAGATAATTCTACGGAAAAAACCCCAATTAATAACTCTGCCTCAGGGGTGGAGGGTGGGAAGGATAAAGAAATCCCAAAAGAAAAACCAGTTGAACAAGATAATAAACAAGAAGAAAACGCTTTGCGTTAATTAATTATACAAAATTCTACGCGGGATGTGTTTGTTTAAGTATATCGTTAACTTAATTTTTCTTCTTATCTTTCTCTCGCCAAAAAAACCTATTCGCAGTTTTTTTATTAATAAAACTAAACCTATCTGCCTCATTAAGTAAATTTCTCGAAGCAAGTTCATCAAAAGAAATAACTTCTACTTTCTTCTGTTTGTTTTTAACATATTTCAATAATGGGGCAAAGTCCCCATCTCCAGAAAATAAAATCGCTTTATCATATTTGTTTTCCCACGCATCATTTAACATATCTAAAGCCAAATTAATGTCATCACCTTTAATTGTATAATATTCTTCATCATCCTTGTTAAACCTTTTTTGTCGTTTACATAAGATAACTTTACACTTTGTTATTTTCCTTAATCTTGCAAGAAGTTTTTGCTGTTCTCTAAATCTTCTCGGATTAATTGCTTGTTTCAGTGAAGCATTGTAATAAAAAATATCAATTAAATCATTTTTATCAATAATTTTCTTAATAAAATTTTCAAAATCAAAATGATAATCTGAATATTTTGGACTTAAGCTTTTTAAACCATAAACAAAATTGGCACCATCAATATAAATAGAAACTCTTTTTTTCGAACTTTGTGAGGAAAGCATGGAAACTCTTCTGAGTTTGCTTTTTGCCATTTTAATAAAAAGCCGGTATTACCCAGGTAATAACCGGGAACACGCTTGCGGTATGTCCGAAGACTTAGACCTCGCTTTAAAAAAGCTCAATCTTGCCAAAGCAATGCAAAACATTCTTCAACAAAGGTAATACCTGTTACCTTAACATACTAAATTTCTGCTATTATTTAAACTTTCCCATTTAAGACCACTTTTTTATTGAACAGCCAAAAGAAAAAGCTCCAAAAGAAGAAAAACCAAAGCCTTCTGAAAATGTTCAAGAAAAAGCAAAATAACACTTCTAAAGGTAATTTTAAATAGTTACCTTACCATTTATTTAGAATAAAAAAGGTGGTTTTGCATTGGATGGTTTATAAGAAATATATTAAAAGAGGGGGGAAAATTTATGGTCCTTACAAATATCATTCTCATAAAGTTAATGGTAAGGTAACTACAGAATATCTTGGGAAAGAGCTCAAAAAAGATAAAAACAAATTATCTTTAACATTTGTTATTATAGGATTAATTACTCTTTGTGCTTTAATTTTTATTCTAAATTATACTAGCATAACTGGTTTTACAACTTCTGAAGAAAAACTCAAAGATAATTTAGCAGTTATAAGAACAGTAATTGAAATCACAAGTGCAGAACATCTTGATTCAAGTAGACAATTTATTTCAGATATTTACAATCAAATAAAATCCTTAGATGATGTTTGGTCAGAAACAATAAACAATAATGAATATGTGCGAGTCATATTTGAACAAGAATTAGATTCATCAAAAGATATAACTGTGTTCCCAAGAATCGTGGATGGAAATCCAAGAATTGAAGTTTATGAAATAAATGAGACAGAAGTTATTGCAGAATTCACAAACATTATTCCAGATAAATACAATAAAGTTTACTTAACAAATCTTCAAGGAACTCAAAACACTTTTGACTTAAAAGTTGTTGATGGAAGTTTAGAGTTTGATTATATTTATGATCCTACCGAATTCCTATATGCTGACACCACTGGAAATACAGCAGGGATTACTGTAACAAATCCAACTTTTTCACTAGGTGCGCCATCTGGAACTTTTTCTAGTGGTGGTATTGCATGGGCTAAGAATGAATGGTCTTGGAATATGAGCGATACAGCCGAAACTTCTTTTCTATGGGTGAATATGACAATTAAGTTTTTGTCAGACTTAGGTGATATAGGTAATGATAATTTATACCTCCAATGTAACAATACTGATGGAGACCCAAAGCTGAATATAAACCCATGTAGTGGTTTTGGGACAGTTATGCAAAGCTGGACTGGAAACACTTTACCAACAACTGCAACAGACTTTGTTTTTAATATAACTGATCCAACTGTATGTGGTGTAGATACAATAGCTAAGTTAAATGCCGTACAATTTAGATTTTGTGGAGCAAAAGCAGGGGCAGCGGCCACTTATACATTAGATGTAGATTTCTTACGGATGGAAGTGATTACAGTTGACGCTGGACCAGATGAAACAAATCCAGACATAAATATAACCTTCCCTATAAACAACACAAACTGGACAAATGTTAATCTAGATGTGAATTATACAGCTTCAGACAATATTAACTTGTTTAATTGTTGGTATTCAAATGATACTTACTCTAAAAATACAACTCTTACAGATTGTGGAACAAATATAAGTATTGTTTGGTCAGAAGGAAATCACAATGTAACAGTTTGGGCAAATGATACTACTGGAAATTTAAACTGGAGTTCTATAAGTTTCACAATTGATTCAACTAAACCATACTTCACAATAATTCCTGCTGCCCAATCTGTTGAGTATAATCAAAGAACAACAGGAGTTGATTTTGAGGCAACAGATGAAGCAACATTTGATAGTTATGCAGTAAATGATTCAAGATTTCAGATTAATTCTACTGGATGGTTTAATGATACAAGTATCTTGGAAGTTGGAAATTATTATATTAACATTACAATAAATGATAGTGTAAACAATTTAAACTCAACAATCTATAATGTTAATATAACACAAAATACAAGTTTAGTTTTAGGATTGACAGCACCAACTCCAATAGAATATCCAACTATTACTAATTTTGCTGGCTCTGGTTGTCCATCACCTGAACTATCTTGTAATTTAAATATTACTAATGGAATTTTTAGTGCAGGAACCATATCTGCAAATTATTCAACAGCCGGAAATACAAATTATTCTGCTCAATCAGCAACATTTACAGT
>SDBV01012675.1_pt1 | contig 10785 bp, 8 predicted proteins | sample 2277081 | NCBI WGS metagenome assembly SDBV01 (sample SAMN10402039, study PRJNA504765) | marine sediment metagenome | isolation source: marine sediment core GS10_PC15, 223 cmbsf | place: Arctic Ocean: Southern Knipovich Ridge | collected 2010
CGTCCAGGGGAAAGCCGTGGTGGTCAACTTCTGGTTCCCGTCGTGCCCGCCGTGCGTGGCCGAGATGCCAGACCTCCAGGCGGCCTACGAAGAGCATCGGGCCGACGGCGTTGAGTTCATTGGCGTCCAGCTACTGGGCCTGGACACGGCCGAAGACGGCGAGCGGTTCCTGACGGACCTGGGGATCACTTACCCGGCCGGTCCGGACACGGATGACCGGATCTGGCGGGCCTACAAGGTCACCGGGTTTCCCACGACAGTCTTCCTGGACCGGGAGCACAACGTCGTCAAGACGTGGACCGGCCTTCTGGACCGGACTCGCCTCGAGGAGTTCATCGGCCGGGCCCTGGAGTCGTAAGACGGCTCTGCGCCAGCCGCACGGGAGCGGAGCGCGGCCGGCGCTGAGATAATCTCCGGCATGGATTTCGGGGAGTTCGGCGCCGCGGGCGACCTGTTCATCGTCCTGGTCCGCTGGGTGCACGCGATCGCCGCGGTCACCTGGGTGGGCGGCAGCGCCTTCTTTGCGCTGATCGTCCGCCCCGCCCTGGCCGCCGACCCGGACGGCATGGGCCGCGTGATGGGCCGTCTCACGGGCCCGTACCGCGAGCTGGTAGACGTCTCGGTCATCGCGATCACGGTGAGCGGGCTCATCCTGATGTTCGAGCGGCTGACGGGCAGCGATGCGTCGGTGACCTACTTCATCGTGCTCGGCGTGAAGCTGGCGCTGGCGGCGTGGATGTTCCACCTGGTGTTCACGCTGCGCCGGAGCGGGTTCGTCCAGGAGGAGCGCGGCGGCTGGCGGTCACGGGTGTCGTGGCTGCTGGGCTACAACGCGCTGCTGGCTTTCGGAGTGACCGTGTACCTGCTGGCGGGCGTCCTGCGCTCGGTGTTCGAGCAGGCGGTCAGCGGGTAGGCGGCGCGTTCGACCCGCCCCCAAAACCCCCGCCCTCCCAGGGCGGGGGCTGCTACGACGCGCTGAGCCGCCGCACGCCCGTGGCGTCGACTGCGGCCAGCATCTCCCGCGCCGTCAGCCCCAGTCGGGGGTGCAGCAGGCCGGGCGCGATGTCAGCGAGCGGGACCAGGACGAAGGCCCGCTCGTGCAGGCGCGGGTGCGGGACCTGGACGCCCGGCTCGTCGATGACCTCCGTGCCCAAGAGCAACAGGTCCAGGTCGATGACCCTCGGGTCGTTCTTCTCGTGGGCCGCCCTGCCTAGTTGGGCTTCGATCGCCAGCAGGGCCCGCACCAACTCGACTGCGGAGAGCGCCGTTTCCAGTCCGCACACCTGGTTGAGGTACTTCGGCTGCGGCCCGGCCACGGCGAACGGCTCGGTCTCGTAGACGGGCGACACGGGGCCGACGCGGCCCAGCTCACGCAGGCGACCCAGGGCGGCCGCCAGCGTGCCGGCCCGGTCGCCCAGGTTGCCGCCCAGGCCGACGTACGCGAGGGCAGCGCTCTCCGGCTGCGACGGCTGGCTCATCCCGGCGGCTGCCACCCGCGCACGATGGCGTCGCTCATGCGAGCCACGCGCGCCATCTGCCGCACGTCGTGCACCCGCACGATGTCCGCGCCCCGTTCAATCGCCAGCGCGACCGTCGCCGCCGTGCCCTCTACTCGCTCGTGCGGCGGAAGCCCCAGCACGGCACCGATCGACGACTTGCGGGAGGCGCCGATCAGCAGGGGGTGGCCGAGCGCCGCCAGCTCGCCCAGCCGGCGCTGCAGTTGAAGGCTCTGCGCCGGTGTCTTGCCGAAGCCGATGCCCGGGTCCAGGATCACCGCGTCGGGCGAAACGCCGGCATCCGTCGCCACGCGGACGGCAGCCTGCAGGTCAGCGATCACCTCTGTGACGACATCCCGGTAGACCGCGCGCTCACGCGTGTGGTTGATCACCAGCGGCACGCCCAGGCGGCCCACCGTTGCCGCCATCGCCGCGTCCGCGGTCAGCATCGACACGTCGTTCACCATCGCCGCGCCGGCCCCCACCGCTGCGTCCGCCACGGCAGCCTTCACCGTGTCGATGCTGATCGGCGCCGCCAGCCTCCCGGCCAGCCCTTCGATGACCGGCAGAACGCGCCGCAGCTCCTCCGCCTCCGGTACCGGGCGCGCGTCCGGGTACACGCGGCGCTGTCGCGACGACCCGCCGCCGATGTCGATGATGTCGGCGCCTTCGTCCTCAAGCCTCAGCGCAAGCTCGACGGCCGCGTCAACGCCCCCCGCGGCGCCTGTCAGCAGACCGTCGCCGGAGAACGAGTCCGGCGTCACGTTGACGACACCCATGACGAACGTGCGGGATCCCCACGCGAAGTCCCGCCCGCCGATGCACAAAGTGGATGCCATGGAAGCGATCTTGAGCGGTCTCCGAGGCTGAAGTCGCGAGGAGCGGTGTGCGGGGCGAGGGAGCGAGGACTGCCGGCGGCGGTCTCACGTGCCGGCACACACTGTGCCAGGACGGCTGGATTCCCGCCTGCGCGGGAATGACGGGGAGGCGCGGGAATGACAGAGGCGCCAGAGTGACGTGGTGCGTCGGGAGCCGTCCCGCAACCCGCGGATGGTAGCACCGCGCGTGGGCCGGCAAGGCCCCGCCGGGCGGCCCCGTGCCTCCGGCCTGAGCGCGGCTCTCAGGTTTGCGGCGGCCCCGGTGGTAAGTTACGATTGGCGCGCCGTCCCGCTGGCTGAATCGCGAACTGCGCGCGCCCGCTCCAAAGACCGCGCTCGGAGAGACCGGCCATAGCTACAGAGACTTCGGACGAGGCGACCTCTTCGGCGTCACCCGCCGGGTCTGAAGACCGGCGGGCTGAGCTGGCCGAACGGCGTCGAGCGGCGCACCTGGGCGGCGGGGAGCAGAGGATCGAGGCCCAGCGCGCGCGCGGAAAGCTGACGGCGCGTGACCGGCTCGATCTGCTGTTCGACCCCGGGACTTTCACCGAGCTCGACACCTTCGTCACTCACCGCGCGACTGAGCTGGGCCTGGACCAGCAGCGCTTCGAGGGCGACGCCGTTGTCACCGGCTACGGCCTGGTTGACGGGCGCCGGGTGTTTGCGTACGCGCAGGACTTCACCGTGCTTGGCGGGTCGCTGTCGGAGGTCGCGGGCCTCAAGATCTGCAAGGTGATGGACCACGCCGTCCGCACCGGCGCCCCGGTGGTCGGGATCAACGACTCGGGAGGCGCCCGCATCCAGGAGGGCGTCACGTCCCTGGCCGCCTACGGTGAGATCTTCACCCGAAACGTGCTGGCCTCCGGGGTGGTGCCTCAGATCACCGTCATCGCCGGCCCCGCGGCCGGGGGCGCGGTCTACTCCCCTGCCCTGACCGACTTCATCTTCATGGTGGAGGGCGTGGGCCAGATGTACATCACCGGCCCGCAGGTCGTGAAGGCGGTCACCGGCGAGGACGTGTCACTGGAAGACCTGGGCGGGGCACTTACGCACACCGCGCGCAGCGGGGTGGCGCACTTCGCCGCGCCCGACGAGGCCGAGTGTTTCCGGCAGGTTCGGCGCCTGCTCGGCTATCTCCCTTCGAACAACACGGATGACCCGCCGGCTGCGGCGCCCTCCGACGACCCGGCGCGGACGGCCCCCCGCCTTGCGGCCATCGTGCCCGACGACCCGAACCAGCCTTACGACATGCTGGACGTGATCGGGCTCATCGTCGACGACGGCGAGTTCATGCCGGTCCAGGAAGCGTTCGCTCGCAGCGTGATCGTCGGCTTCGCCCGCATGGACGGGGCCACGGCCGGCATCGTGGCGCAGCAGCCGGCATACGCCGCGGGCGTGCTCGATATCGACGCCTCCGACAAGGCGGCGCGCTTTGTGCGCTTCTGCGACGCCTTCAACATCCCGCTCGTCACGCTCGTTGACGTTCCCGGCTTCATGCCGGGCACGGCGCAGGAGTACGGCGGCATCATCCGGCACGGCGCCAAGCTGCTCTACGCTTACGTGGAGGCGACCGTGCCGAAAGTCACCGTCATCACGCGCAAGGCGTACGGCGGGGCGTACATCGTCATGAGCAGCAAGCACCTGCGCGGCGACATCAACTTCGCCTGGCCTACCGCGGAGATCGCCGTCATGGGGCCGGAGGGGGCCGCCAGCATCATCCATCGCAGGGAGATCGCCGCTGCCGAGGACCCGGAAGCCAGGCTGGCGGAGCTGGCCGAGGACTACCGCTCCCGCTTTGCCAACCCGTATATCGCGGCCAATCGCGGCTACATAGACGACGTGATCGACCCCGTCGAAACGCGGCCCAGGGTGATCGACGCCCTCAGGATGCTGCGCAACAAGACGGACACGATGCCGCCGAGAAAACACGGCAACATACCGCTCTAGCAGGCGCCCGCCATGTCCGGACGGCGGTTGCCGGGATCGCTCGCAACACTTCGCGAAGGAGTCGTGACAATCGAGGGGCTGCCCGGTGCGCCCGGCCCACGGGCCCCGAGGGCCCGGCCGGAAGGACGGGACCGGGCTTCAAGACAGCAGGCAAACCGCGGCGACGCGGCGTCCGGGAATCCTGGCGCGCGGCACGCAGGGAAACGGAAAGGGACAACGACATGGTCGATTCTGCAGCCATCGAGCGCGCCAAGGCGCAGTTCGGGGTCGTGCTGGAGGAGCAGCTGGCGCGCGTCGAGCGGCTCAAGGCTGAGGGAGACTGGCTGGACTACTCCACGATCAGCCCCATTGTGATCGGCACGCTCGGCGGTGACGGCATCGGCCCGACCATCACGGCTGACGCCCAGGCGGTGCTCGGGGAGTTGCTTCAGGACGAAGTGGCCTCCGGCAAGGTCAAGTTCAGGGTCATCGAGGGCCTGACGATCGAGAACCGCGCCGAGAAGATGCAGTCGATCCCGGACGACGTCCTGGAGGAGATCAAGAGGTGCCACGTCACGCTCAAGGGCCCGACCACCACGCCGGAACAGGGTGACGGCTGGCCGAACCTGGAGTCAGCCAACGTTTCGATGCGCAAGGAGCTGGACCTCTTCGCCAACGTCCGGCCCGTGCGCGTGCCGGCCCTCGGCATCGACTGGATGTTCTACCGGGAGAACACGGAGGACATGTACGCCGTGGGCAGCCAGGGCGTGAACGTCACGGAAGACCTTGCGGTGGACTTCAAAGTCATCACCACTCAGGGCTCGGACCGCATCATCGACGCCGCCTTCGCGCACGCTCGCAGCGCCGGCCGCACCCGGGTCACGGTGGTCACGAAGGCCAACATCGTGAAGACAACGGACGGGAAGTTCTTGGAGGTTGCCCGCGCTGTGGCCTCCCGGTACCCGGAGATCGAGTGGGACGCCTGGTACATAGACATCATGACCGCGAAGCTGATCGACCCTGCGCGCCAGTCCGAGTTCCAGGTGTTCGCGATGCCGAATCTCTACGGCGACATACTGACCGACGAGGCCGCGCAGATCCAGGGCGGCGTCGGCACGGCGGGGAGCGCCAACATCGGCAAGCGGTACGCGATGTTCGAGGCCATCCACGGCAGCGCGCCCCGGATGGTCGCTGAGGGCCGCGCCCAGTACGCCGATCCGTCATCGCAGATCAGGGCCGGCGCCATGCTGCTCCCTCACATCGGCTTTGCGGAGCTGGGCGCCAGGATGGAGAAGGCCCTCGACGTCTGCACCCGGTACGAGCGGAAGATCGTCACCACCGGGCGTGACACCGGCGCCACGGGAACCGAGTTCGGCCAGTACGTCCTCGATACGGTCCGCGACTCCAGCCTGGAGTCGCGCTGGGACGAGTACGTGGCTGCTGAATCCGGCGCCGCTTAGCGATCTGGACAACGGGCCGCAAGGAAGGAAGGTCTGACTTGCGATCGAAGGTAACAGTGGTCGGCGCCGGCAACGTTGGCGCAACGACCGCAGCGCGCATCGTGGACGGCGGCTACGCAGACGTGGTGCTGGTAGACGTCATTGAAGGCATGCCGCAGGGGAAAGCGCTGGACATGGCCGAGAGCACGCCGGTCTTCGGATCGGACGTGCAGGTGACGGGCACCAACTCGTATGACGATGTCGCCGGGTCTGACGTCGTCGTGATCACCGCGGGCGTGGCCCGCCGGCCGGGCATGAGCCGTGATGACCTGCTCATCACCAACATGAACATCGTGGGCTCAGTGGCCGGGGAAGTGGCGAAGGCGGCGCCGGACGCCGTGCTCGTCATCGTTTCCAACCCGCTGGACGCCATGGTGCAGCACGCCTACAACGTCAGCGGCTTCCCGAAGGAGCGGGTCGTCGGCATGGCCGGCATCCTGGACACCTCCCGCTTTCGCAGCTTCCTGGCGCAGGAGCTGAACGTCTCGGTGACGAACGTCTTGGCATACGTGCTGGGCGGCCACGGCGACTCGATGGTCCCCCTGCTCGGCACGACCACGGTCGGCGGGGTGCCGGTGAGCAAGCTGATCGCCTCGGACCGCCTGGAGGAGATTGTGCAGCGCACCCGCGGCGGCGGCGGGGAGATCGTCAGCCTGCTGAAGACCGGCTCGGCGTACTATGCGCCGGCCGCGGCCGCGGTCCAGATGGTGGAGGCGATCCTCCTGGACAAGAAGAAGATCCTCCCGTGCGCCGCCTACCTGGAGGGCGAGTACGGCATCAACGGCCTCTACGTCGGGGTGCCCGTGAAGCTGGGCGCCGGCGGCGTCGAAGAGGTGATCGAGATCGAGCTGACCGAGGCCGAGGCGGCTGCGCTGAAGCGGTCCGCGGACGCTGTGGCTGAGTTGATCGAGGTCATGGACGCTAACAAGAGCTAGCGGGGAGCGCCGGTGACAGGCTGGCCGCGAAGGCGGCTGGCTCTCCGCGGGAGCGCCACGGCCGGGGAAGCGAGTATGGCCCGTCTGATCCTGGTCTCCAACCGCCTGCCGGTCACGCTGCGGCGCGGCCGTTCCGGAACGACGGAGGTGGTGCGGAGCAGCGGCGGCCTCATCGCCGGCCTGGGCCCGGTGCACATGACAGAGCCGAGTCTCTGGTTCGGCTACCCGGGCGAGAACGTCGATCCCGCTGCCAGCGAACGGCTGGAGGGCCAGCGGTTCGTGGGCGTGCCGGTGCCGGCCTCCGAGATGCGGGGCTACTACCAGGGGTACTCGAACACCTCGATCTGGCCGCTGTTCCACTACATGCCCGATCGCGCCGCGTTCGACGGCGGCGACTTCAAGTCGTACCGCCGCGTCAACGAGCGCTTCGCAGACGCGATCGCGGAGCGCGCAGAGCCGGAAGACACGATCTGGGTTCACGACTACCAGCTGTTGCTGTTGCCGGCCATGCTCAGGGAAAGGCTCCCGGGCGCGCTCATCGGGTTCTTCCTCCACATCCCGTTCCCGTCCTCGGAGATGTTCGGGATCCTGCCCCAGCGGGACGAGATCCTGCGCGGCCTGATCGGCGCCGACCTGATCGGCGTCCACACGTACGACTACGCCCGGCACGCGGTCTCAAGCTTCCGCCGTTTCCTGGGGATATCGGGCCACGAGGGCGTGCTGAGTGTGGACGGCCGTTCCGTGCGGATCGCGGTCCACCCCCTGGGCATAGACGTGGACGACATGCAGCGGAAGGCGTTTTCACGCGCCGCCGAGACCCGGCTCGCGGGCCTCCGGCGAGACATGGAGGGCCGCCAGCTCATCCTCGGCGTCGACCGCCTCGACTACACGAAGGGGCTCCCCCTCAAGCTGGAGGCGTTCCGCCTGCTCCTGTCGCGTTCCTCCGCGTGGCGGGACAAGGTGGTGCTCGTCCAGATCGCCGTGCCGACCCGCACCGGCCTCGTGAGCTACCTGGCGCAGAAGGCGGAGGTCGAGCGGCTGGTGGGCGAGATCAACGGGGCGTACGGGCGGCCGGGCCGGGTGCCCGTGCAGTACACATACGGGTCCGTCTCCCCCTCCATGCTCGGCGCTCTTTACCGGGCCGCCGACATATGCCTGGTCACGCCGCTGAGAGACGGGATGAACCTGGTCGCCAAGGAGTACATCGCCTGTCAGGAGGACGGGGACGGCCTCCTGGTGATCAGCGAGTTCGCCGGCGCCGCCGCGGAGCTGGGCGAGGCGGTTCGCGTCAACCCGCACGACGTGGAGGGGACGGCAGCCGCCCTGCAACAGGCGCTCGAGATGCCGGCCGCGGAGCGCCACGAGCGCATGCGTGCCATGTACCGGCGGGTCCGGGCGAACGATGTCAACACGTGGTACCGCCGCTTCAGACGCGCCCTGGAGCGCCGCCCGCTGACGGAGCTGGCTTCGCCGCCGCTCACCGAGCCCGCGGCGCTGGCCCAGCAGGTGGCGCCGGCACTGCGGAAAGCGCGGCGGCCGCTGTTCCTGCTCGACTACGACGGCACGCTCCGCGAGTTCGCGCTGACGCCGCCGCAGGCAGCGCCCACCCCGGAGGTGTTGAGCATCCTTCGCACGCTGCTCGCGGTCCCTGGATCCCGCGTCGTGGTCGTGAGCGGGCGCGGCCGCGACTCGCTGCAGGCGTGGCTCGGGGACACCGGCGTCGGCCTGGTGGCCGAGCACGGGGCGTGGAGCAACCTGACCCCGGACGGCGAGTGGGTCCTTGCCCCGGGCGCGGGCGCGGGTAGCTGGAAGCCTGACGTGCGGGCGATACTCGACGAGTTCGTAGACCGCGTCCCGGGGGCAGCCGTCGAGGAGAAACAGACCTCCCTGGCCTGGCACTTCCGGGCCGCGGAAGAAGCCCTGGCGAACTGGCAGTCCCGGGAGCTGGTGGACTTCCTGGAGGAGTTCCTGGCGAACCAGCCGCTGGAGATCCTGGAGGGGGCACGGGTGGTGGAGGTTCGCCAGCAGGGGCTGGACAAGGGCGCCGCCTACGCGCGCATCCGGGATACCGACGGTCCGTTCGACTTCGAGCTCGCGATCGGCGACGACCGGACCGACGAGGACCTGTTCGCCGCGCTCGGGCCGGATGCGTTCACCATCCACGTCGGGACGGAGCCGAGCCGGGCGAAGATGGCCCTGGCGTCTCCGGTGGCGGTGCGGGTGTTCCTGCGGGCCCTGGCGGCGTCCACGGAGGCGCAGGGCGGCCGGTGAAGAGCGCCTGCGTCTGCCTGCGAAAGAAAAGGGCGGCCCCCATCGAGGGCCGCCCTGCCGTAGGCGCCGGGTGCGGCTCCGGCGCTATTTCAGATCGTTGATCGCCTGCAACCTGGCCGGCGTGGTGCGTTCGATGATCATCACCGCCCCGGTGGAAGGCCGGATCACCAGGGTGAATTCCGAGTTCACCCCGAGAACGGTAGAGGTCGCCGTGATGCCCCCGGCGCCACCGCCGTCACCGGCGCCATTCATCAGGGCGATCGCCCCGTCGCTGCCGATGGCGGTGCCGTTTATCCGGTCTACCAGCCACACCGTGAGTTCCGCCTGCTCGCCGGCGTCCAGGATGTTGTCGCCGTTGCTGTAGCCCACCCAGTTGACGGTCCACGGCACGTCCGAGAGATGCTGCTTGTCGTCTGTGTAGGAGACGACGAGCTTGTACTGAGCGGAGGCGGAGACGTCCGGGTCGGTCAACGCGCCGTCGGCGCTGTAGGGAGGCGTCATGTCAATCGGCTCGCCGCTGACCGCGCCGCCCACGACCATGCTGACCTTATAGATCGCGTCGGTCCCGTCCGAGAGATCGCCCTTGAACACTATGACCGTGCCGCGTGGCTCAAGGGTGCTACGCGCCTCCTCCAGGCCCGCGTGGACGGTCTCCTTGCTCCGTTCTGAGCTGAAGATCCCTGTTGAGATGACCGTGAACGCGAACACTGAGGCCACGACCACGAAAGCGATGAGAATGATCGCAGTCTCAAGGCCGGTAATGCCCTGCTGGCGCCGTCTAGCGGCCCGCACAGGCTCAGACATCCACACCCACCTTCCCTCATGGCGTTGCCCGGACCGTGGCCCGGTCCTGGCCTGCGCCTCGCTAGCCGCCCGCATACAACACCCGGTTGCCCCCGGGCAGGCGCGCCCGAGGAGCGGCCGCAAGCAAGTTCGGTGCCCCTGGTTGGTTTCAGGCTACCGATCTCTCCGGCCCAGGGCACCGTGGATCACTCCAGTCCCGATGGCGCCCCACCCGGCACGGTGCGCCTAGGACAAACCGGAGTGGCTGCTGTGTGTGTGCATCCACGCCCGGCAGGTTGTCCGAAAGTAGAGGCGGCCCGCGGCGGGGCCGCCCTACTTTCGTTCGGTGTCACTGACGGCTGCCTACTTCAGGTCCATGATCGGGTGGAACACGGCGGGAAGCGTGCGCTGGATGTTCAGCACGGCGCCGCTCTCAGGCTTGACCTCGAGCGTGAATTCCGCGTTGGTCGTCAGCACGGTCGCGGATGCGGTCATACCGCCGTCCCCACCCGGGGTGGCGCCGTCCATGTAGCCGATCGAGTCGGCGTCGCCGATGGCGGTCGCGTTGTTGCGGTCAAGCAGCCACACCGTGATCTCAGCCTTCTCGCCGGCGTCCAGCATGCTGTCGCTGTTGTTGTACCCGACGTAGGTCACGCTCCACGGCAGGTCGTTCAGCAACTGGTTGTCATCCGCGAAGGAGACCACCGTCCTGTACTGCGCGCTCGCCACGATGTCCGGGTCCGTGGCGGAGCCGTCCGCCGTGTAAGGCGGCGTCAGGTTGACCGGCTCGCCTCCCACCGCGTTGGACACGAGGAAGCTGACCTTGTAGATGGTCGCGGTGCTGCTGACCAGGCCCCTGTAGGCGATCACGCTGCCGCGCGGCTCCAGGGTGCTGCGGGCCTCTTCAAGGCCGGCGTACACCGTTTCCTTGCTGCGCTCCGAAGAGAAGATACCGGTTGAGAGGACCGTGAACGCGAACACCGAAGCGACCACGACG